>Ga0208480_1000687_pt1 | contig 12649 bp, 12 predicted proteins | sample NGESurshal092012_4_FD_184485 | JGI IMG/M metagenome (GOLD analysis project Ga0208480, IMG submission 184485) | Arctic peat soil microbial communities from Barrow, Alaska - NGEE Surface sample F53-1 shallow-092012 (SPAdes) | ecosystem: Environmental > Terrestrial > Soil > Wetlands > Peat ... | reverse complement strand
CTAAACTTGACAATAGTCGCAAAACCCGTAGAAACGCAGGCCTCTCGCTCTTCGTGCAAGGACGTCGGCCGGTGACTCCGGCTGGCGGGAGCGGGTGCGGTGCCCGCGGGCAAAGGGTTCGTCCCCTCTGCTCCCGGGCGGCTCGGACATCATGTCTGCCGGCATTATGACCGGCATGCGAGGTGCTCGCTGTAACCGGGGTGGGCGCTGGCGGGATACCCCCGCCACATACAGGCGCTTGCTCCGCGAAACCTGGTCCGGGTTGCACCTTGGGATGCGTGAGTCCCAGGGGCAGAGCCGCCGTGGAACGCCGACAGGCGAGCGCGCCCTGCAGGGTGCGCGCTGCGCCTCACGGTGCAGCAGGTGAGACCGCGTCTGTCGGCGTTCTGCTCCTTGTATCTACAGCAGCGGTTGAGCTGCGAGATCGTTCCCGGATATCGCTTCGCTCATCCGGGCTACAGTGCGTCGCATCCGATCGTGATGCTTCGGCCCTTTTCCACTGCCGGGGCATCTGACGAAGGTCGGAGTAGCGGAGTCGTTTTTGGGAATGGCGTGCCTCATAGCTCGGGTGCGAACAAAAAACGCATCGCGAGAAGGATCACACATGCGTCATTGCGAGCGCAAGCGAAGCAATCCAGGGCGGCGTGCGATGACCGAGAAGCCCCGCTGGATTGCTTCGTCGCCATCGCTCCTCGCAATGACGGGCCGACTACTCCGCGGCCTGGCGGGCTGCCGCGCTCGGCTCGCGGTCGCGGAACGCCGGGATGATCTCTTCGGCGATCGCCGTCATGTTGGCGCGCGCCATTTCGTTGGGCAGCGTGCCGAACTGGGTTTTGGTCAGCGAGGTGTTGAAACCGGCGAGGTCCTGATATTCGGCGAGCTTTTCGCGCACGGTTTCCGGGCTGCCGACAATGACGACGCCGGCAGCCATCAGCTCTTCGAGCGTCTGCGATTTGCCGGTGACCTTCACGGCGCGCACGCGCTTCATCGAAGCGGTGTCGGTATAGCCCGGCGGCAGCAGCATCTCGGTCGGCATTTTGAGGAAATAATTCACCAGGGCTTCGAGATGCGGCTTCGCTTCCTTGATCGCCTTCCTGTCGGTCTCGCCGACGTAGATCGTGTTCGACCAGGCAAGCTGATCGGGCGAAGCCTCGTAGCCGGCCTTTGCCGCCTCGTCGCGATAAAGCTGGAAGAACCGCGCCACCGCGGCGATCGGCGAAAGCGTCTGGGCATAGGTGTAGCGCATCTTCGCCGCCCAGCGGATTGTGGAGGCCGAGCCTTGCGACGGAATCCAGATCGGCGGATGCGGCGTCTGATAGGGCCGCGGCCAGGTGTTGACGTAACGGAACTGATAATGCTTGCCCGAATAGACGAACGGACCAGTCTCGGTCCACGCCCGCACGATCAGATCGTGCGCCTCGGCAAATCGCTCCTGCGATTCCGCCGGATTGACGCCCGAGGAGTGATATTCGGCGCCGATGCCGCGCACGAAGCCGGCGATGATCCGGCCCTTCGTGATGTTGTCGAGCATCGCGTATTCTTCAGCGATCGTCAGCGGATTGTTGACGAGCGGCAGCGCGCGGCCGAGGATCGCGATCTTGGCGCGCTTGACGTTGCGCGCCAGCGCGCCGGCGATCACGCCCGGCGCCGGCATCAGGCCGTACGCGGTCTGATGGTGTTCGTTGAGGCAGACGCCGTCGAAGCCGAGCTGATCGGCGAACTCCATCTGGTCCAGATAGTCGTGATAGAGTTCGGCGCCTTTCTCCGGATCGTAATGGCTGTTGGAATACGTCACCCAGGCCGAGCCGTGTTCGGCGATCGCCTTGAGATCGGCATGCGCGTACGGCATCAGATGAAAGTTGAAGAATTTCATGCTGAGTCCTCAGGCCGTTTTGCGGCGCTGCCGCCGCCCGCCGATAAACTCCTCGAGCGCGGCATTAAACGCATCGGGCTGTTCGATCTGCGGCACGTGTCCGCATTTCGGAATGGTCACAAGCTTGGCGTCGGGAATGGCCGCCTGCCAGGCTTGCGCATGTTCCTTCGGGAACAGCCGGTCGGTGTCGCCCCAGATCAACAGTGTGGGTACATCGATACGATGCAACCATTTGGCAAGATGCGGATCGTGGCTCCGCGGCTGCCAGGAGAGTTTGGCGGCCGTCTGCCGGTTCTTCAGCGCCGTGTCTTCCATGTCGGGGTGCAGAACGCGCCCGATCATCTCCCTGGCCTTGCTCTGATCGTAGAAAAAGTTGGTCAACCGCTGTTCCTCGGAGATCAGAAACGAATCGACCTGCGAAACACCCGGAACATAGAGCCCCGCCGCGCCGGCCAGCGTCAGCGACGCCAGGCGCTGCGTCGAGCGCACCGCCATTTCCGCTGCGATCCAGCCGCCCAGCGAGTTGCCGACAAGATGCACGCCGGACAATTGCAGCGCATCGAGCGCATCGAGGTAGAAATAGGCAAGATCGTGGATGTTATCGAGCCACGCCGGCGAATCAGATTCGCCGAAGCCGGGATGTTCCGGCGCGATGACGTCGAAGTTCTTTGTCAGCTTCTGCAGAAATGGCAACCAGTTCGCACCGCTTGCGCCGTGCAAATACAGGAGCGGTTCGCCGCTGCCACCGCGCATCAGCCGAATGCGGCAGCCCCCGACAGTGACCGCCGACGTCGAATAATCCGCCGCCATGTCGTTAGCTTGGGGCTTCGCCCGCCCAGCGTCAAGGACCCCGGCGGCGATGTCATGATGATGTCACGGGCCGCCGCAGCGAGACCACGCAGTGTCAAGCGATAGGCGTTTATCCTCAAAGCATGCGGTCAATGCATGGGGCCTGCGCAGCCGGCCGCATTTTATTCAAAACAGAAAATACCGCTGTGCCATCGGCAACACGTCCGCCGGTGCGCAGGTCAGCAGTTCCCCGTCGGCGCGCACCTCGTAGGTTTCGGGATCGACCTCGATGTTGGGAGTAGCATCGTTATGGATCATGCTTTTTTTGGAAATTTTTCCCCGCGTATTTTGCACCGCGAAAAGTTCCTTCTCGATACCGAGCTTTTTGCGCAGCCCGGCAGCAACGGCCGCCTTCGAGGCAAATACCACCGACGAGGCGGTGCGGGCGCGGCCATAAGCGCCGAACATCGGCCGGTAATGCACCGGCTGCGGCGTCGGGATCGATGCGTTGGGATCACCCATCGGTGCAGCGACGATGGAGCCGCCTTTGATCACGCAATCCGGTTTGACGCCGAAGAACGCCGGAGACCACAGCACCAGATCGGCGAGCTTGCCCTTTTCCACCGAGCCGATGAGTTTCGCCACCCCGTGCGCGATGGCGGGATTGATCGTGTATTTGGCGATGTAGCGCTTGGCGCGGAAATTATCGTTGTCGCTTTTGTCCTGCGGCAGCCGGCCGCGCTGCTTGCGCATCTTGTCGGCGGTCTGCCAGGTGCGGATGATCACCTCGCCGACGCGGCCCATCGCCTGGCTGTCCGACGACATCATCGAAAGCGCGCCGAGGTCGTGCAGAATATCCTCGGCCGCGATGGTTTCCTTGCGTATCCGGCTTTCGGCGAACGCCAGATCCTCGGCAATGGACGGATCGAGGTGATGGCATACCATCAGCATGTCGAGATGCTCGTCGATGGTATTTCGCGTGTAAGGCCGCGTCGGATTGGTCGACGACGGCAGCACGTTTTTCAGCCCCGCCACCTTGATGATGTCGGGCGCGTGGCCGCCGCCGGCGCCTTCAGTGTGAAAGGCGTGAATGGTGCGTCCCTTGAAGGCCTTGATGGTGTCCTCAACGAAGCCCGATTCGTTGAGCGTGTCGGTGTGGATCATCACCTGCACGTCATAATCGTCAGCGACCGCGAGACAACAATCGATCGCTGCCGGCGTTGTGCCCCAATCCTCATGCAGCTTGAGTGCGCAGGCGCCGGCTTTGATCATTTCCTCAAGCGCTGCCGGCCGCGATGCATTGCCTTTGCCGGCAAAGCCGAGATTGACCGGCAATTCGTCGGCAGCCTGGATCATGCGCCCGATATGAAACGGACCGGGCGTGCATGTGGTCGCGAATGTGCCATGCGCCGGCCCGGTGCCGCCGCCGAGCATCGACGTGACGCCCGACATCAGCGCTTCCTCGACCTGCTGCGGGCAGATGAAATGAATATGCGTATCGAAGCCGCCGGCCGTGAGAATCTTGCCCTCGCCGGCGATAATCTCGGTGCCCGGGCCGATGATGATCGTCACGTTGGGCTGGATGTCGGGATTGCCGGCCTTGCCGATCGCGGAAATCATCCCGGCCTTGATGCCGACATCGGCTTTGACGATGCCCCAGTGATCGAGAATGAGCGCGTTGGTAATGACGGTGTCGGCCGCGCCTTGTTTGTTGGTAACTTGCGACTGCCCCATGCCGTCGCGTATCACCTTACCGCCGCCGAACTTCACCTCCTCGCCGTAAGTGCAAAAATCCTTTTCCACTTCGATAATCAGATCCGTATCGGCGAGCCGCACACGGTCACCAGTCGTCGGCCCGAACATGTCGGCATAAACGGCGCGGCTGATACGTGCTGGCATGATTTTCTCCGACGCGTCCTAAGTGTTCATGATGTTGTTGGAAAACTATCTTTCGCTTTTCCCAGCGCGGGAAATCCCCAGTGTTATCCCCAACGAGGTCGGGCCGGTCCGGTTGCGCAAGCCGCTACCACCGTCGTGCGAAGGATGGTTGGACCCTAGTTCCCAGCGGCGGCTAGCAGCGCTGACAGTTCTGGCACCTGGTCACCGCTTCAGCTTCCCCATCACTTCCTGGCGAAATCCATAGACTGTGCGCGTGCCGCCAAGCGCCACGAGTGTCACCTCGCGCGTCTGACCTGGCTCAAACCGTACCGCGGTACCGGCCGCGATATCGAGTCGCATGCCGCGCGCCTTCTTGCGGTCGAAGCGCAGCGCCGGATTGGTCTCAAAGAAATGGTAGTGCGAGCCGACCTGAATCGGCCGGTCGCCGCTGTTGGCAACGCTCAGCGAGACCGTCTTGCGGCCCTTGTTCAGTTCGATATCGCCGTTCTGGATGAAATATTCGCCGGGGATCATCGGCCTGACCTTCCAATGCTTCTCATGCCGCGCGTTTGTCGCGGAGGACCGGCCAATTCGCAAATGCGAATACATAAAACATGACGACGTTCGCCAGCGGAACGAAGACGATCAGACACCACCAGCCGCTATACCCTGCTTTTTGGAGTATTTTCACAATTGGGACGAAATACAAAATCAGGATCACGATAACGATGAGCAAATGAAAAACCGAAAGACCGCCCATGATTTCCTCCTCGTCGTTTTTGTGCCCTCATCGAATCGGCTCGTGTACCGTGACGAGTTTCGTGCCGTCCGGAAATGTCGCCTCGACCTGAATTTCGGGGATCATTTCGGCGATGCCGTCCATCACCTGTGCGCGGGTCAAGACGTGGGCGCCCTGTTCCATCAGCGCGGCGACGCTTTTGCCGTCGCGCGCGCCTTCAACGATGAAATCGGAAATGAGCGCGACCGACTCCGGATGGTTGAGTTTGACGCCGCGTTCGAGCCGGCGCCGCGCCACCATCGCCGCCATGGCGATCAAGAGTTTGTCCTTTTCGCGCGGAGTGAGACGCATCGGTGGGCATCCTCAATTCAGCCAAAGCCGCGGCAGCGGCGCATTGCTCCAAGCCGACACGATCGCGGCCAGATCGTGCCGCAGCGCCGCGCCGTCGCGCGCAACGAGGCGCACCAGCGCCAGGCCGTTCCAGGCCGAAGCGCCGACTTCGCCGTTAAAATTCTGCTGCATGGCGTTCACGGCTGCAACCGCCGTCTCGTCGCCGGGGGTTTTCAGGATGCCGGCAATTGCCGCGCCGCCCGCCGCTGTCGCCCTGGCGGCGAGCTGCTCTGCGATGCCGCCGTCAATCCGCGTGGTCTCGGCAAAGATCAGCGTTCCGTCGAGTCGTACGCGCCAGCGGTCGAACAGATGCCCAAAGCTCAACGTTTCGCCCATGGCAGTTCGGCCAAACACGATTGCTTCGGCGAGCAGGAGCTGAGCGTCGCCCACAAGTTCGACATCGATGGTACGACGGAGCCGCACTTGATCGAACAAGATCGTTTCCTGCGGCAGCCAGGCGAGCGCCGCGCCGTCGGCGATCGTGAGCTTGACGCCGACATTCGTGTCGGGTCCGAGAGACCTATAGATCTTTTCGGCTGCGGCAGTCGTGACCGAAAGCCGCGCGCCAGCGTCGAGCTCAAAATCGAGCTCGAACCGGTCGCCGCCGGTCATGCCGCCCGCGGTGTTGACGATCACGGCGTCGAGCGCGCCTTCGTTGTGACTATTGGGAAAGCGCACGCGCAGCGAGCCCGCTTCGTGCACCCGCGCACGCCGGCTCAAGCCGTGCTTGGCCGCAACCGACAGCGCAATGCGCCCGGTAGCGCGATTGGCGGCGAAGATCTGGTCGCGCAGTGCGGCAGCCGAACTCGATGCTGGCATCGTCGAATCGCCGTATCAAATCGCCATTGCGCGTCGCAGCGCGCCTTCGTCAAGATTAGCGCGCTCGCACGAGTAGACGATGGCGCCGCGCTCCATGACGGCGAAATGATCGCCCAGCTCGCGGGCGAAGTCGAGGTACTGCTCGACCAGCACGATGGCGATCTTGCCGAGCGAGCGCAGATAGGAAATGGCGCGGCCGATATCCTTGATGATCGACGGCTGTATGCCTTCGGTCGGCTCATCGAGCAAAAGCAGCCGCGGCCGCATTACCAGGGCGCGTCCGATGGCGAGCTGCTGCTGCTGGCCGCCCGAGAGATCGCCGCCGCGGCGCCGCAGCATGTCTTTGAGGACGGGAAAAAGGGTGAACACGTCGTCCGGCACGCTGCGCTCGGCACGCGGCAACGGCGCAAAGCCGGTCTTCAGATTCTCCTCGACGCTCAGCAGCGGAAAGATTTCCCGGCCCTGTGGCACATAGGAAACGCCGCGCCGCGCGCGTTCCGGCGGCCGCAGCGCGGTGATATCGCGGCCTTCCCAGGTAATGGTGCCGCGGCTGACGGAATGCTGTCCGGCAAGCGCATCGAGCAGGCTGGTCTTGCCGACGCCGTTGCGGCCGAGTACGCAAGTTACCTTGCCGGGCTCCGCCTTAAGCGACACGGCGCGGAGCGCCTGCGCGGCGCCGTAATGCAGATCGATGGCCATCACATCGAGCATGTTTCAGCGCCCCAAATACACCTCGACCACCCGCTCATTCTCCGACACCTCGTCGATCGACCCCTCGGCCAGCACCGCGCCTTCATGCAGGCAGGTAACCCTGACGCCAAGGTCGCGGACAAACGCCATGTCGTGCTCCACCACGACGACAGTATGTTCCCGATTGATTTCTTTGAGGAGTTCAGCGGTCTGCTGTGTCTCCGCATCGGTCATGCCGGCGGCCGGTTCGTCGACCAGAAGGAGCTTCGGATCCTGCGCCAGCAGCATGCCGATTTCGAGCCATTGCTTCTGGCCGTGCGACAGACTGCCGGCAAGCCGATTGCGCACCGCCGACAGCCGGACGATTTTCAGTATCTCGTCGACGTTGCGCTCTTCGCGTTCGGTTTCGCGCCACAACAGCGTCGCGCGCGCGCGCCGGTCGGCCTTGAGCGCAAGCTCGATGTTGTCGAACACGGTATGACTGTCGAACACCGTCGGCTTCTGAAACTTTCGCCCAATGCCAAGGAGCGCGATCTCCGCTTCATCGAGGCGGGCAAGATCGTGTCGCTGATCGAAGATGACCGAACCTTTGTCCGGCCTGCTCTTGCCGGTGACGACGTCCATCATCGTGGTCTTGCCGGCGCCGTTGGGACCGATGATGGCGCGCATCTCGCCCGGCTCGATCGTGAACGACAGATTGTTGAGCGCCCGGAAGCCGTCGAACGACACCGTCACATCCTCGATGAAGAGGAGCGTGCGCTCGAAGGCTTCCATCGCCTCCTTTTCTTTCTTCTCCAGCCGTTCCTGCAGCTTCATCGGCCGATCCTCATTCCGCGGGCAGCGGTTCGGTGACGCCTTCTTCGGCGGCTGCCGAAGCGCGATCGCGACGCAGTGCGTTCCAATGATGCAGGCTACCGACAATGCCGCGTGGCAGCAGCAGCGTCACCGCGATGAACAGGCTGCCGAGCATGTAGAGCCAGTAGGGTGCGAGAATTCCAGAGGTGAAATAGGTTTTGGCGTAGTTGACTAGGACCGCGCCGATGACCGCGCCGGTGAGTGTTCCGCGTCCGCCAACCGCCACCCAGATGACGGCCTCAATCGAATTGCCGGGGGTGAATTCACTGGGATTGATGATGCCGACCTGCGGCACATAAAGCGCGCCGGCAATGCCCGCCATGGCGGCCGACAAGGTGAAGACGAATAGCTTGTAGGACTCCACGCGGTAACCGAGAAAACGGGTCCGCGCCTCGGCGTCGCGGATCGCCACCAGGACCTTGCCGAACTTTGAGGCCACGATTGCCCGGCACACGAGAAAGCCCGCGATCACTGCCAGACAGGTGATCGAGAATAATGCCGCGCGGGTTGTCTCTGCCTGCACGTTGAAGCCCAGAATGTCCTTGAAGTCGGTCAGACCATTGTTGCCGCCAAAGCCGAAATCATTGCGGAAAAATCCGAGCATCAGCGCATAGGTCAGTGCCTGGGTGATGATCGAAAGATAAACGCCGGTGACGCGGCTGCGAAACGCGAACCAGCCGAACACAAAGGCAAGTACGCCCGGCACCAGTACGATCATGAGGAGCGCGTAGGGAAAATGCTGAAAGCCGTACCAGGCGATCGGCAGTTCTTTCCAGTTAAGGAACACCATGAAGTCGGGCAGAATCGGATTGGCATAGACGCCGCGGGTACCGATCTGGCGCATCAGATACATGCCCATGGCGTAGCCGCCGAGCGTGAAGAACGCGCCGTGGCCAAGCGAGAGAATGCCGCAGAAACCCCAGATCAGATCGATCGACAAGGCAAGTAGCGCGTAGCAGGCATACTTGCCGAACAGTGCCACCAGATATGTCGAGAGATGAAATGCCGACGACGGCGGAACGGCGAGGTTGAGAAACGGCACCGCGATTGCGATCGCCGCCGTGGCGGTGAGGAACAGCATTGCACCGCGGTCGAGTGAGCGGATAAGCAAGTACGGCCCCGCGCCCATTATCGCGGCCATCATGCCTCGACCGCCCGACCCTTGAGGGCAAACAGGCCCCGCGGCCGCTTCTGGATGAACAGAATGATCAGCACCAGGATTGTGATCTTGCCGAGCACCGCGCCCGCATACGGTTCGAGGAATTTATTGGCGATGCCGAGCAAGAATGAACCCACGAAGGTGCCCCACAGATTGCCAACGCCGCCGAACACCACGACCATGAAGCTGTCGATGATGTAACCCTGACCGAGATTGGGGCTGACATTGTCGATCTGCGACAGCGCGACGCCGGCGATTCCGGCGATACCGGATCCGAGGCCGAAGGTCAGCGCATCGATGCGGCCGGTGCGGATGCCCATTGACGCCGCCATGGCGCGGTTCTGCGTCACCGCGCGCATTTCCAGTCCGAGCCGGGTGAAACGCAACAGACCGATCAGCGCTACAAATACCGCGAGCGCAAAGCAGATGATCCACAGCCGGTTATAGGTAATGGTGATGCCGCCAAGATCGAAGGCGCCGCTCATGAACGACGGGTTGCTGACCTCGCGGTTGGTCGGTCCGAATACGGTGCGCACGGCTTGTTGCAGCACCAGCGACAGGCCCCAAGTTGCCAGCAGCGTCTCCAGCGGCCGCCCGTATAGAAATCGGATGATGCTGCGCTCGATCAGGATGCCGACGCCGCCCGAGAACAGGAAGGCGAGCGGAATGGCGATGGCCAGTGAATAATCCAGCAGCGCCGGATTGTGCGCGCGGATCGCGTCCTGCACGACGAAGGTTACGTAGGCGCCAAGCATGACCATTTCGCCGTGCGCCATGTTGATGACGCCCATCACACCGAAGGTGATGGCGAGTCCGATGGCGGCGAGCAACAGTACCGAGCCGAGCGAAATTCCGTACCAGGCGTTCTGCACTACGCCCCATTCGGCAAGCCGCGTCCGGATCGCCGCAATTGCCGCAGTCGCGGCCTGCGCGACCCTGGGCGATTCACGTTTGGGAATGCCTGCAAGCAGCGCCAGCGCGTCCTGATCGCCGCGATCGCGGAGGGTCGCGATGGCGGCGAATTTCTGCGCATCCGTCACTCCGTCTGTGTTGAGCACGATGGCGGCACGGGCTTGTTCGAGCGCGCGCTTGACGCCGGCGTCAGTCTCCTGCGCGAGGGCTCTGTCGAGCGTCGGCAGGGTACGCGCCTCGTGGGATTTGAACACGGCTTGCGCGGCTTTGTAGCGCGTGTCCGGGTTCTTGGAGAGCAATGTTAGCGTGCCCAGCGCCGCGTCGATCATTCCCCGCAGCCGGTTGTTGATGCGGACAGTGTCGAGATCGTCAGGCGGCGCGCCTGCACTCGGTGCGCCGCTTGCAGCGTCAAACAGCTTGCCTGCGTCGTCCTGAATGTAGACCTTCCTTTGCGTGGCGCTGAACATAAGCTGGCTGTTCTGCAACGCGCGCAAAATGATTTCTGCGCGTGGGCTGCCACTCGCGGCGATCGCATTAATCCCAGCTTGGGTCTGGTCGAAATCGTCGGCGGTGAAGGATGTCAGGGCCTCGTCAAGCGTCGCGGCACGCGCGCTCGCGTGCCCGAGGCAAAGACTCAGGGCCAATAGCAGAGCAGCGAGACATGCTCGGCCAAAGCGCATCGCAAATTTCCCCGGCGCTGCTGCGTGAAGGCGATGGATACCGCCTTCACGCCGTTATCGTTATGCGACTGTCGCGAAAATTATCCGCCGCTGCCGCACTTCTTGGTCATCTTGTTGTAGTTGCCGCAGTTGAGCGTGACCCAATCGGCGACCAGATCTTTCGAGCCCGGCAGATACGGCGACCAAGCCTCGCCCGGTACCAAGCCCTTGGTTTTCCACACCACGTCGAACTGGCCGTCGGCGCGGATTTCGCCGATGAAGACCGGCTTGGTGATGTAGTGATTGGGGAGCATCGTCGAGACGCCGCCGGTGAGGTTAGCCTGCTTGATGCCCGGCAATGCGGCGATCACCTTGTCGGGGTCGGTGGTCTTCACCTGCTCCACCGCCTTCACCCACATGTTAAAGCCGATGTAATGCGCTTCCATCGGGTCGTTGGTGGTGCGCTTCGGGTTTTTGGTGAAGGCGTGCCAAGCCTTGATGAAGGCCGCATTCGCCGGCGTTTTGATCGATTCGAAATAATTCCACGCGGCCAAGTGGCCGACCAGCGGTTTGGCGTCGAGACCGGCCAATTCCTCTTCGCCGACCGAGAACGCCACGACGGGAATCTCCGTGGCCTTGATGCCCTGGTTGCCGAGCTCTTTGTAGAACGGCACGTTGGCGTCGCCGTTAATCGTCGACACGACGGCCGTCTTCTTGCCGGCAGAGCCGAATGCCTTGATCTTCGATACCTCGGTCTGCCAGTCGGAGAAGCCGAACGGCGTGTAGTTGATCATGATGTCGTCGGGCGCCACCTTGAGCACGTCCTTCAGGTACGCCTCGAGAATCTTGTTGGTGGTGCGCGGATAGACGTAGTCGGTACCTTCAAGCACCCAGCGCTTTACTGAGCCGCCGTCTTTGCTCGCCAGGTAGTCGACCGCCGGAATGGCTTGCTGATTGGGCGCGGCGCCGGTGTAGAACACGTTGCGCTCACCTTCTTCGCCCTCGAATTGCACCGGATAGAACAGGATATTGTTGAGCTCCTTGAACACCGGCAGCACCGACTTGCGCGACACCGACGTCCAGCAACCGAATACCGCCGCAACCCTGTCCTTGCTGATCAGCTCGCGGGCCTTTTCGGCGAACAGCGGCCAGTTCGAGGCCGGATCGACGACGACGGCTTCGAGCTTCTTGCCGAGCAGACCGCCTTTTTTGTTTTGCTCATCGATGAGCATCAGCATCACGTCCTTCAGCGTCGTCTCGCTGATGGCCATGGTGCCGGAAAGCGAATGCAGAATGCCGACCTTGATGGTGTCGGCGGCCGAAGCCGCTCCTGCGGTGACCGTGGCGGCGGCAAAGCTCGCCGCACTGGCGAGCCAGCGGCGGCGTGTGAGCAAACCCGGCTTTGTCCAGTCGTAGGGCATGGCGTTGTCCTCTGGTTGACGTGCGGCCCGGCCCGGCGCCGTCCCGCTTCGCACAGAAATCGCAAGGAGCGTGCCAAGCACCAAAGGAATCTAAGTTATTGATTTGATGATATTTTCCGCGGGGAGCGGAGATCCACGCGATTACCGCGCCCATTTTAAATCCGGGCGCATCGTTATCTGCCTAAGATTTAGGCGGCTCGCTTGAATTGCGCACCGATCGATGATGCATTCATAGGCAAAGATTGCGGCGGGTTGCTGATTTGACATAACGCCGCAGACGCGTTTGATCGTCGGCATTGTCGGGCGTGATGCGGGACGCACAATGGCCAATTTTCTCAGCCGGCGGCAATTTGCAATCGAATGGTCGCACTGTGACCCTGCCGGCATCGTTTCTAATAGCCGTTTCTTTGAATATTTCGACTGGGGCACCTGGAGCCTGTTTGAAGCGGCGCTGGACGTGCGGCC
>Ga0208480_1000686_pt1 | contig 12650 bp, 14 predicted proteins | sample NGESurshal092012_4_FD_184485 | JGI IMG/M metagenome (GOLD analysis project Ga0208480, IMG submission 184485) | Arctic peat soil microbial communities from Barrow, Alaska - NGEE Surface sample F53-1 shallow-092012 (SPAdes) | ecosystem: Environmental > Terrestrial > Soil > Wetlands > Peat ... | reverse complement strand
CTTACCCACGCACCTGCGCGTCGTGGTGGTCCTTCGTTACTACGCCGACCTCAGCGAGCACGACATCGCCATCGTGATCGGTCGCCAGCCGGGAACGGTGAAGTCACGGCTCAACGAAGCCCGCCGTCGGTTGGCCCTTCACCCGGCACTTCAATCTGAGGCGCCGCGTCCCACGAACGTTCGCAAGGAGAGAGAGTCATGACGACATTCGACGAAGAGATGATGCGGCGAGCACTGCAAGAAGCGGCCGACGACTTCGTGATCGACGACGGTGCGGCCCAGAGCATCCTGGACGAAGCACGCGAGTCGGCATCTCAAGACGACGCGCCGCGTATACGCGGCTTCATCCAACGTAACGGTCGAGGACGATCCGCTGTCTTCGCTACGGCGGCGTGCGTCGTCCTACTGGCCGTGGCCGTGCCGCTCTTCAACACCGAGAGCCCCGCGACGACACGCAGCGCAGTAGGTGCAGAAAAGCGCGTGACCGTTCACGGTGATGCGGTGCCGCCGTCCGGAACGCCGAATCCCGGGTCTTTGAGTGTCCAGGGAACCGGGGAGGTGGCGGGCGCAACGCCAACGTCGCTTACCGCAACGACGGGCAGTACCGTCAAGTTGTCGCCCACGAAAGCTGGTGACGTGTCCCAACAGAGTTCCCTGCGCGTGGAGGAAATCGGGACGGTGCAGTTGAGCGTCGGCGGCAAGCGCTTTCAGTCGACGCTCACCCAGTTGACCGATTTCGCCACGACGGATGGTGGATTCGTCTCGAGCACGCAGTCGCACATCGGCTCGAAGGTGACCCCTTCGTACTCGACTGGCACGATCGTCCTGCAGGTCCCGGAACGGAACTTCACAATGTTGGTGAACCAAGTGCGTCACGCGGGCGTGGCGACGTCGGTCTCCACCTCGGCGACTGACGTCACGGGTCAATACGTGGATCTGCAGGCGCGGATCAGTGCATTGCAGGTAAGTCGTGCGCAGTACCTGACGATCATGACGAGGACCACCACCATTGGAGGGATCCTCGCCGTGCAGGATCAACTCAATACGATTCAGAGCGAGATCGAGCAACTGCAGGGGCAATTGGGCCTGCTTAACTCAGAGACAACCTACGCGACGTTGACCGTTTCGCTGAGTCAAGCCGGGCATCTCGTCGTCACTCCGTCGCGTTCAAGGAACGGTGTCAACAAGGCGTGGCACGACTCACTCCATGGTTTCGCTGCTGGCGTCGAATGGCTGATCCGAATTGCCGGGCCACTCCTCTTCGCACTTTTGCTGCTCGCCGCTCTCTTGTTCCTCGGGCGTTGGACCTGGAGGGCCACCGAGCGTCGGCGTGGTGGCATTAGTTGAGCGGCGCAGTGATACGTCGATGAAGTTGTTGTCCCGTCTCGCGGTCGTTCCACTCTCGCTACTTTCGGCCGTCGCTCTGACCGCCTGCGCGGGGGCGTCCTCGACAACGACCTCAACGGCGTCGACGAGTGCAGTTCCGTATCTCTGCCAGGTGCTCCCTCGTGTGGATCGACTGATTGTCACGCGTCACGCACCGGACAGCCACTTCAAGTTCTCGTTCCCGGCCGTCGTCACAGTGACGAACGCGTCGAAGGCCCGCGCGGTGGCGCAGTCAGCATGTGGTCTGCCCCAACTCCCCGGTGGTGAACATTGCCCCGCCGGATTTCGGGTCTCCTACAACCTGGATTTCGCCGTCAAGGGTGAAAAGGGATCGGGTGGTGAAGCCATCAACGTGTACCCCACGGGCTGCGAGACGGTCACGGGTCTCGGAGCGGTGCGAACAGTGGCGGAGCACCACGCGTTCTTCCGGCTGCTCGGGAGCGCCATAGGACTGAAGGATGCCGGGTACTTCACGTTCGCCGGAATCGTCGAACTGGGTTGAATCGAGAAGGACCGGTGAGCACCGGCGCTACGCTCGCGACATGTCCGGTGTCACCCCCGAGCAACGTCCTACGCGCGATGGGCAGAGTGTTACCGAGCTCGTTCGCGCGCTATGCATGGATCTGCCGCTCGTGGTCGAGCGCCTCAGTCACGGCGAGGCATCGTGGTTCGTCAACGACAAGAAGAACTTCGTCGCCATGTCCGATCACCATCACGACGATCGAGTTTCGGTCACCTTCGCCGCCAGTGCTGGGATCCAAGAGTCGTTGATCGAAGACGATCCGGAACGCTACTTCCGTCCCCCGTACGTCGGGGGCCGAGGGTGGGTCGGCGCGTACCTGGACGGCCGTGATGACGGGAATGAACCGCAGTGGGACCGAATCGCGGACTTGATCGTCGACGCGTGGCTCGTGGTCGCGCCGCCCAAGGTTCGGGAACTTCTGGAACCTCAGCGGTAGCGTCCGAGCTTTGAGGTCTTAGGTCGTTCGGTGCTTCGCTTCGGGGACGTAGTGGCGCTCACCCGCGGGATCGAGCCACACGCGCATGACGCGATTCGTGGAGGGGTCGTTGAAGAGCTCTTCGGTTTGCTGCCAATCGGCCTTCGGCTTTTCAGACTCCCCGTGGCGTCGCAGACTGATGCTGAGGACGGCGCAAATGACGAGGACCCCGAGAATGATCGCCCAGACCACACCCATCAGATGCCTACGCAGACTTCTTAAATGTGACCACGGTGCCGTAAGCGACGATCTCGGTGAGTGTGTTGCCGACCTCTGAGGAGTCGAAGCGCATCGAGATGATGCCCTCGCCGCCGATGAGCTGGGCGTTCTCGATCATCCGGTCCAGGGCGTGGCGGCGGCTGTCCTCGACCAGTCGGGTGTACTGCTTCACCTCACCGCCGGCGAGGGCCTTGAATCCGGCGCCGATGTTTCTGGCGACACCCATCGAGCGCACCACGACACCGAAGACCATGCCGAGACTGTGCTCGATCTCGTGATCAGGGAAGAGCAGCGCCGTCGTGATGGGGAACTGCGAACCACCGGGTTGGCCGTAGTGCGGTGATTGGTCGGACATGGTGTCCTCCGAGTCTGATGGACCAAAAACCATACATCGAACTCTACCGCGGCGTTTCCAAATACGGAAAGTGCGTACGCTACGTTGTGATCGGGAAATCGTCGTTCGACGCGGTGCTTAACATGGTCACCAAACGCCGTAAGAGGAAGACGCATGGAACTACGAGTATTCACCGAGCCCCAACAGGGTGCGACCTACGACGACCTCTTGCGCGTCGCAGTGGAATCCGAGCGGCTCGGTTTCGGGGCCTTCTTTCGCTCCGACCACTACCTGCATATGGGATCGGTCTCGGGACTACCGGGACCAACCGACGCGTGGACCACCCTCGCCGGCCTCGCTCGTGAGACGTCCACGATCCGCCTCGGCACTTTGATGACCGCCGCGACGTTTCGACTTCCGGGACCACTGGCGATCGCCGTGGCGCAGGTCGATCAGATGAGTGGCGGGCGCGTCGAGTTGGGCATCGGGACTGGATGGTTCGCCAACGAACACGCCGCCTACGGCATTGACTTCCCACCGCTGGGGGAGCGATTCGATCGACTCAGCGAACAGTTAGCAATCATCACGGGCCTGTGGGAGACGCCGGACGGTCAAACGTTCAGCCATTCCGGCGAGCACTATCAACTCACCGACAGCCCGGCGCTGCCCAAGCCCGCCCAACGCCCACGTCCACCGGTGCTCATCGGCGGGGGAGGAAAGGTGCGAACGCCACAGTTGGCCGCGCGCTACGCCGATGAGTTCAATATGCCGTTCAACAGTCTTGACGCGACGTCGTCGCAGTTTCAACGGGTCCGCGGGGCCTGCGAGTCGTCGGGACGTGGCGGCGATTCAATCGTCTTGTCGGCCGCACAAGTTCTGTGCGTAGGCGAGAACGAAACCGAAGTGGAGCGTCGAGCTTCGCGCATCGGTCGCGAGGTCGGTGAACTGCGGGCGAATGGCCTCGCCGGGACGGTCGATGAGGTCATTGAAAAGATCCGATCGTTCTCCGCGATCGGTGCGGAGCGTATGTATCTCCAGTTCCTCGACCTCGCCGATCTCGATCATCTACGCCTGGTGGCCGAACAGGTCATGCCTCAGGTCAAATAGCGCACCCACGGTTCAGCGAACACGCCCACGCGATTCTCAGAACGGCGCCGGTGACTTCGTTGATGCGGTAGTCGCGCTGGCACCCAGCGGCGATTGAGTTTTGACGTGCGTTATGGCCAAGACGACGAACACGGCCACCGGAGCGACGAACGGCCCTATGGTGAACGCCCCGACGACGACGTTCACCGTCAAGAGACCAAATACCACCCACACGAGAACGCCAACGCCCAGTCTTTGAACTCGGCGACCGTGCCACAGTGAGATCGCGACCATCACGACGCCGAGCAATGGAATCAGCAAAGGAATGAGCACCTTGTCGCCGTTTTGCTGAACGAGCGTCTCGCCCTGACCGTTGTTTGATGAGTACGTGTTGACGAAGAACCCCGCGGCGACGAGGCCGAGACTCCAGATCGCGGCGCAACTGAGCCACAACACCGCCCAACCGTCGAGTGCTCGTGGGTGACGATCCGCCATAGAGCCAACCTAGGGCGCCGCAGCTTTCCAATCGGCGCGATTACTCCGTGGTGTCGACGATCAATACCGAACAGTGCGCCCCGTGGGCCACCGTGTTGGGGACGCTCCCGAGAACCCGGCGAACGCCTTTCATTCCCCGGTTGCCCACGACCACGAGATCGGCCCCAACCTCTTCGGCCTTCGAGATGAGGACGTCTGCTGGGTCGCCTTTGGCGCCATGCACGACGGCAACAACACCGTGCTTCGTGGCGATGAAGGAGAGGGTCTGCAGGAGTGCGTTACCTTCGTCTTCGGTGATCACGGTCTTGAACTCTTTCGATTCACCGCCGCCGACGACCGATATCTGGTCGAAGGCCGTGACGATGTGCAGCTGGCCTTTGGACATGGCACAGATTTCGCAGGCGGCCTCGACCGCGCGCCGCGCAGTCTCTGAACCATCGGCTCCTACCAGGACGACGTCGAACATTCTCACTCCTCCGGTTGCTGCGTGACATGAGAGGCGGATTCCCACCTCCGGACGAAGAATAGTTCGGGAACATCATCGAACGCACCAGAAATTTCTCAGCCGTGTCGTGTCGTCAGTCGTACATCGGCGTCACGAAGGTTGCGTTCCCGTGACGTCGGTGCACACGCGCGGGTGGAGGCCCCACCGCCCCGAGCGTCGCTCGCCGTTGGTGTTCTCCGACGTCGAAGGGGAACGTCGAATTCGAGATGGTGGCTCGTTGGTCAAAGGACGTGATGACCGCCGCAATCGTCGTCAAGTGGCGTCCTCGACCTCATCGCCGAGTCCGGCCTCTTTGAGCCACCGCCAGTGCATGTGGCCATGATCGGCGTTCGCGCCCAGCACGCCGCCAATCGTTCCGTCGGCCCACGGGGCGGTCGGAAGAACCTCCTCTAACTGTTCGTCGCTCAATTCAGAAATGAGTTGCAGCGTCGCCCCTCTCATCGCGGCGGTCAGGGCAACGACCTCCGTGAAGGTCTTGTCATGGTGCGCCAACTGCCACTTCTCCGTGTCGGCGTGGACGTCGGCCATGATCTCGTCGCGCGTGCGGGGCTTACCTTCGCCGTCAATCATGAATCCGACGGGATTCGCGCTGCCACTGAAATGGCGTCGCACCGTGTCATTGAAGTTTCGCTCCACCAGCGCCATGTGGGCGAGGTGATCGAGCGCGTTCCAGTGATTTTCGGGATCATGTTGGCTCACCGTGAGCGGTCGTCGTAGTTCGTCTTCGTTCTGAAGCGCGTACTTCGCGAGCAGCCAATTGCGGCCCTCGTTGAGTTTTGTTTCGAGTTCGACACGGTTCATGGCATCTCCTTTGGTGGTCCACCGTAGAACACGGGAGGAGACGCGGGGCGTGGTGAAAGTACTTGCCTGCTGGCAAGCAACTACTGGTAGAGTGGAGTCATGTCCGATGTCTCCCGAGAGCCAACCGAGAAGGAACGCCAACTCGCCGAGCACCTTCGCGTCGCCCTCGGTCGTCTCAATCGGAGTCTTCGGCTCACGCACGTCCAAGAAGATCTCCCGCCCAGCCAACGTGAAGTGCTGATGGCGATTGCGCGCGCCGGGACGCTGCGGCTGTCCGAACTGGCACGAGACGAGGGCCTTAATCCGACCATGGTGTCGCGCATCGTGGGCAAGCTCGAAGCGGCCGGCATGGTGACGCGAACCAGTGATCCGGACGACGCGCGTGTCATCCACTTGGCCGCCACTCCTAAAGGCACAGCGCTTCGAGAGACGATTCGCAGCGAGCGTACGGACGCCCTGTTGTACGCGCTGCGCAACCTCTCCAAGGAAGAGAAGCAGGCTCTTGGGGCCGCTACGCCGGCGCTCGAGGCCATCGTCGCCACACTTCGGGACCGAGACTGATGAACGTCAAGGTTTCGGCCCGACGAACGTTCTCGTCGCTTTCCAATCCGAACTACCGCAAGTACTTCTTCGGCCAGACCACGTCGCTCGTCGGCACGTGGATGCAGATGACCGCGCAGTCGTGGTTGGTCTACACCTTGACCCACTCCGCAACCGACATTGGCTTAGTCGTTGCCCTTCAGACGCTGCCCGTTCTCCTCCTTGGTCCCTACGGGGGAGTGATCGCGGACCGTGTCAACAAGCGAAAGCTGATGATCGTCTTGCAGGGCGCCATGGGCGTCCAAGCAGGGATTCTTGCTGTCCTGGCGTTGGCTCACGTGGTCACATTTCTTGACGTCTGCATCTTGGCGATCGTGTTGGGTCTGAACAATGCCTTTGAGAACCCGTCGCGCCAGTCCTTCGTCCTGGAGATGGTCGGACCGAAAGACCTCCGAAACGCCGTCAGCCTGAACTCGACCATGAACAACGTGGCGCGTGCCGTCGGACCGGCAATCGCTGGCATCATCATCGCGTCCTTCGGTGAAGGCTGGTGTTTCGCTCTCAATGCCGTGAGTTTCGTCGCCGTGGTCATCTCACTCATGATCATGGACAAGTCAACGCTCAGCCCCAGTGTGCCAACGGTGCGGGCGAAGGGACAACTGCGCGAAGGCTTCCGTTACATCGCGGCGACACCGAAGTTGCTCTACCCACTGATCATGATGGCGCTCGTCGGCATGTTGGCCTACGAGTTCCAGGTGACGTTGCCCATCGTGGCGGGACGAGTGTTCCACGGCAACTCCGAGGACTACGGCTTGATGATGGCCTCGATGGGCATCGGCGCGGTCATCGGCGGGCTCTGGACCGCGTCGAAGGGAAAGACCGGTACTCGGTCGATCACGCGCGCTTCCCTTCTCTTCGGATCGTTCATCACGATCGCGGCACTAGCACCGAAGATTGGCATCGAATTCTTCGCGCTCGCACTTGTTGGTTTCGCGAGCGTCTCGTTCCTATCGATGACCAATTCGACCCTGCAACTGCAGACTGACCCACAGATGCGTGGTCGTGTGATGGCGCTGTGGGCCGTCGCTTTCATGGGCACGACGCCCATCGGCGGACCGCTGATCGGGTGGATTACCAGCGAAACAAATGCCCGAGTGGGTCTCGGCGTAGGAGCTGCGTCGTGCTTCGTTGCGGCGGGCATCGGTTGGCTTACGTTGCGTCACTTCCGTCGAAGCGACGCAATCGCTGCTTCGGCTTTGGTCAGCGAGACGGTTGCGAGTGATCCACTCGTCGTCGACTGAGTTAGTCACCGTCGATCATGAGGTTGAGAAGCGCTTCCTTAATGGCGGGGCGACTGGCGAATACAAGTAGCAGCACTGCTTCGCGAGTCGTGCGTTCGGCAATGTCGCCCGAGATCGCCGACTGACTGCCGCGAGATACGGAAAGTACGTGAGCGGCGCGCACCGCGAGCTCAGTCGCTCGAGCGCGTGAAACGTAGATGTCCTTGGTCTCGTACGCGTCGAGGTCGTCTCGACAACGACGCAACGCATCGTCGAGCGGCGTCGGACCGAGTAACTCGCAACACCTCCGTGCGACACCGAGTGCGAGTGAGCCATTGACACGCAGGCCTTCCGGTCGCTCGAGTCCCGGTTCATACGGCTGGGTTCCTACGTAGCGGTTGACCGGTACATGGAAATCCGTGAAAATGAGTCGGACCGTCGATGATGCATTCATTGCCGAAAGTCGATGACGGGTCACCTCGAGCCCAGCCTGGACAGTCGCGTCGATCACAAAACTCACAACGGTGTCATCGGACTGACGCGCCGTGAGGAAGATAACGTCAACGATTCCCCAGCCGCTGACCCATGGCGCCTCGCCATCGATCCGCCAGCCATCCTTCGTTTCGATCGCCCTTAAACGAGGAGGTCCGGGAAGCAGTCCGCCGAGTGCGACGCCCCCTTTCAACTGACCACTGACGGCCAGCGGCAGCAACGCGCGTATCTCTTTTGGCGTCGCGGAATCAAGAAGAGCTGCGAGCAGCCTGAAGTGTTGAATCCAAACGAAGGTCGTGGTGAGGCACGCTGAGGCGAGTTGTTCGACCACAGCGCATAACTGATCGAGATCGAGTTCGAGTCCGTTGACCGTGGACGGCGCGAAGGCCCCGTAGAGCCCACAGTCGGTCAAGGAATCGAAGTGTTCCGTTGGTATCGAAGATGCTTCGTCTGTTTTTTCCGCACTTGCCCTCAATAACCTCGACGCACTCTCTACTTTCGTCGCGAGTTCCAGCGGAATGGTCATACGCATACGATCATTGCTCAAATCACTAAACGGAGTACGCCGAAAGGCGCTACCGGCGATACATCCGCTCAACGTCGAAGAGTTCATCTGGCCTTACGCGACCGACGTAATGAGATATCTCGTTTTGGGGCCAACGCCGAAAGCGAGCGAACCTAATCCTCGTAATTGGCTTAGAAGATCAAGACCGGAGGATTCGACGGCGGACCGACCATGACGTAAGGACAAGTGAATGCTGAGGATTCAGAGCTGCGTCGCCGATTCCAAATGACAGAAGCCTCGAAATTCTCAATGTCCTCACAGTCGTGGTGCTGCACAGCTCGTCGATGCGCAGCCTTAGCCTTGGGTAACGAAATTGATTGACGTGCAGACGATCAGTCGAAGTGCCGGGAGGCGTGTAATGCAGAAAAAGACCAAGACGTGGACTGGAGTTGCAGTCGTTGTCGTCGTCGCCGCAGTTGTGATCGGTATCGTGGCGAGTTCGGGCGGAAATCCCACATCAAGTGGAATAGCGAATAAGACACTGACCATCGCCGAAGGCGCTAATGCGTCGCCGGACTACATCTTTCCCTACTATCCGCCTTCGGCGTGCACGGTAACGAACACGTCGCAGTTCCAGCAGATGATGTACCGACCTCTGTACTGGTTCGGCCTGGCGGCCGACGCGAGTCTGCAGCCGCAACTCTCGGCCGGTAACCTCCCCGTGTACAGCAAGAAGAACACGGTCGTGACCCTGACGACGAAAGGGTGGAAGTTCACCGATGGCCAGACGGTCAACGGTGAGTCCGTGCTGTTCTTCTTGAACATGTACAAGGCCGAGCCATCGGAGTTCTGTACCTACAGCAAGGGACTCGGCATTCCCGACCAGGTGAAGAACGTCAAGGTCTCGGGCAACACGGTGACCATCCACTTGACGGCGTCGGTCAACCCGCTGTGGTTCACCGACAATCAATTGGCGACCATCACGCCGATGCCCTCCTCGTGGGACCGAAGCGGTTCGACACTCAACGTCGGTTGCGCCAACGGTACCTACGGAGCCGCGTCGACGATCGCCGATTGCCAGAAGGTTTGGAAGTACCTGAACGCGCAATCGAGTGAGATTTCGACCTTCGCGGACAAAATGTGGCAGAGCGGCGTCGACGGCCCGTGGAAACTCACGGCCATGGATAACCTCGGCAACGCCACCTTCACCGCCAACACGAAGTACTCGGGTCCACAGAAGGCCATGATCAAGACGGTGAAACTGGTGGCCTTCACCTCTTCCATTGCGGAGCAGAACCAACTAGCGGGTGGCAACATCGACCTGGGCGCCGTCGACCCGTCAGTGCTAACGCAACCCGCCCCCGCGCCCGGTAAGGCCGGTGCCAACTGGTCAGGGCTGAACGGCAAATACAACCTGGTGGTCGTCCCGACGTTCTCGAACAACTACATGAACCTGAACTTCGGGAAGAATCCCGGTGCCAAGTTCTTGAACCAGCTCTACATTCGCCAGGCACTCCAACTGAGCATCAACCAACCATCGATCATCAAGAACGCTCTGAAGAACTACGCCGTGCCGACCTGGTCGGAGTTACCACCGTCCACGCCGTCATCGGAGTCCGGACCCATAACCCAGCCTTATCCCTTCAGTCTCTCTAAGGCCGCATCACTGCTGAAGGATCACGGCTGGACGAAGTCGGGGGCGACCTTGGTCTGCTCGAAGCCCGGTACCGGAGCGACTGACTGCGGCGCCGGCATCGCCGCCGGCGACGTGTTGAAACTCAACATCGAGTGGTACTCGGGCATCCCGTCGTTGGACTCAGAGATGAACGCCATCATCGACGACTGGACCACGTTGGGTATCACGACCACGCACTCGACCGGAACCTTCGACGCGACCGCCGGCGCCTGCCCGTCGGCCTACACGCCGACGACGGCGTTCGACATCTGCAACTGGGGTGGGGGATGGCTGTACGCCCCGGACTACTTCCCGTCTGGCGAACCGCTCGTCCTTACGGGTGCCGGATCGAACAGTGGTCAGTACTCCAACGCGAAGATGGACACCCTCATTCGCGCCACGCTGGCTCAGGACATCAAGTTGACGACGTACGGTCAGTACACCGCTGATCAGCTTCCCGTGCTGTATGACCCGCTCGCCACAGGTGAAACCGAAGTGATCAAGACGCTGAAGAGCAAGATCGGCTTCCAAAGCGTCTTAGCGAACTTCACTCCGGAGTACTACTACTTCGCGAAGTAATTTGCCATTTGAGATGTGGAGAGTGATCTAGTGAGGGGGCCCGATATGGGCTCCCTCACTCAGATCGTCGATGGTTCGTCTACCATTCTTTCACCGCACGTACGGCCCAATGCTCTGGTTGAAGGTTCGGAGCGCCGACAAGACGCACAGCCCAAAGGGTGAAAACACGTCAACATCCGTCACTCGTAGGAATAGAGCCGACGGACCACGCTGTAGTAATCAACGTGAGCGTCTGTTGTGACCAGGAGTCGGTAGAAGTACGCGCCCACCGGCACACCTGGAAGGTTGATTGTCGTCGTAACGGTTCCTAAGTAGACCGTATTAATCGGCTTCCAAACGTGCCCAGTCCCGACTTCTCGCTCGAAGGTCAAAGACGAGTGTGTGAGAACTTCGGTTGCGGTGTAGGTCACCTGAATGGGTGTTCCGACTCTCACCCGATCCGACGTGAAACGCCAAGTCAGTGTGCAATGGCCGGAGGCTGCACGAGCACTTGTTGAGGTACCAATGCCACTAACGCACGCCAGAGTGCACACGAAGGCCAGTGCTGAGGACTTGAGTCGGATGGTGCGCATCGAGCGGGTTTATCACATCGCATTTGTTCGAGGTTTCGGGTTGATTCCGACACGAAAATTGCCACGCCGAAGTCAGTGGTGTTCTCGGCCACGTGAATTGTTGAAGCCCGGCTAGACCTATTTCTTCTTTATGATCTCGAGGAGACCGTTGTACGACGGCGCGAAACGAGAGTTCCCAGAAAAGGCCACGCTGACGACGTGACGTCCAACTGAGAAGTTTCTAACCGAACAGACACCGGCACCGAAACGAAGTTGAATCTTCCCGCACCCCGGAATGATTCGACCGTTATTGGTGAAAGTCAAGAAACCTGTTCCAAACTTCGCTGCCACCGTCGACGTGAAATGAACTACCTGGCCCCTCTTCGCCACACCCCTACTGGATCGGACGGAGACGCCGCTATTTGGCAGAACCACCTGGGTCAAGGTCGGCGAAGTGGATTCTAGAAACAAGGTATCGCCGGAGTAAACGGCCGTGATTTCGTAATTGCCGTGACCGGGAAGTTTGACCTGGCAGGTCGATTTGCCGTCCGTCAACGTTCGGTTTGCACAACCCGAAATTATCGCTCCGTTCATTTCATATTGCATCGTGCCGCCGTCAGGGCTGGGCGAAGTTGTTGTAGAGAGCTTGATGGTGTCGTGGCCGCCGGCAGGGTTGTAATTCGATACGACCGACGTCGTCGTACTGGGCGTTACTGATTCGCTCAGAATTGATGACGTTGAAGCTTGGTATCCGGGAGTACCCGAGAAGCTCGCCGTGATCGAATGGCTTCCCGCTGACGGGTTCTGATAGCAGGTCGCGTAGCCCAGTGTTAAGGAGACGTCCTGACATTGGGGAATTGGAACGGACGCGTCAAAGAAATTGATCGTTCCTTCATAGACCGTTGGAACGACCACAACGGCGTAGGTCACGCCGCCCGTGAGCAGCGGATTGACACTCGACGTCAATTCGATCGAAGTCTTGACCCCGCCCGACGGTGGAACTGTGATCAATTGAATGACCTCGTCGTAGTTCGTCGCGATTGATGATCCGAAATCTTCATCACCGGTGTACGAGGCGCCAATCTCGTGCGAACCGACCCCGGCGTAGGTCTCCGTGCAGTGGGCCACGTTTGAAGCTACGGGTTGTGCGGTACATGTGCTGATCGGTTGACCGTTATCCGTGAAAGCGACCGTTCCGCCGTCA
>Ga0208480_1000685_pt1 | contig 12656 bp, 12 predicted proteins | sample NGESurshal092012_4_FD_184485 | JGI IMG/M metagenome (GOLD analysis project Ga0208480, IMG submission 184485) | Arctic peat soil microbial communities from Barrow, Alaska - NGEE Surface sample F53-1 shallow-092012 (SPAdes) | ecosystem: Environmental > Terrestrial > Soil > Wetlands > Peat ... | reverse complement strand
TGATATGAAGGAAGGCGGCCTGCTTTTGAAGCCGCACCGCACGGAGAGGCCAACGGAGACGTTGTCCGCGTTCGAACAGATCCTGCGCGACTTGCCCATCTTCGTCGTCGCGATAAGCGTGGTGCTCGCGGCGCTTCTGGTGATCATCTCGCGTATGCCGAACGACAATCCGCTGAAGCGGATCCTGGTCGCGCTGAGCTATCGGGTCGGCGCAACGGCGGCGGCTGGGATGCTGGTCATTCCCGCGACCCCGATCCCTGGTCTCAGGGCGCGGACTGCCTCGAGCGTCGTGCATAGGCCAGCCTTCAGATCGCTGGCTCCCCTGCCCCAAACGGCGCCGTCCGCCGCGGCGCCTGAATATGGCCTCTCCTGCTCGCTCCCCGCCCATCGCTCCTAGCCCTGGCCTGCGATGGGCGTGCCAATGCTGAGCTGCGACGCGTAAACAAGGCCCGCGAGCCCCGACAGAAAGCCAGAGATGACAGAGACGATCGTCGTGTAGGCTTTGACGGGAACGCCCGAGAGCCGAGCGGCTTCATCGCTGGAGCTGATGGCCTCGACGGACCGCCCGAACGGCGTCAGTTGAAAGACGAAGCCGCTGACGATGAGAGGCGCAATCAGAATAAGGGACGGGATTGGAACTCCGCCGCCGACGCCATTTGACGGGGCCCGCCAGCGCCGCCGCGCCCATTCCGGGCGGAATGGCTACGATCATCCCCCGACTATCCATCGAACCGGTAAGAAGGACCGCGGCGATGCCAAGGATCAACCCCACCGAGAGATCGATGCCGCGCGCGAGGATGACGAACGTCATTCCGATCACGAGAATGCCGGTCGCCAGGATCTTGATGTCAGGATATTTGGCGAGGACGTTCTTCATGCGGCGGGAGCGAGCGCCGCCGATTCAGCGGGGCTCATAAGAACCGCGTCGACGCCACTCGCGAGAAGATCGCGCACGTCATTGTTCTACTTGGCGACGTCGACGTTGCGGTCGACGACGATGATTTTAATGTTCGGGCGCCGACAGGATCGATGTGAAAGACAGGTTCTTATAGAAGGTGAGAAGCGCGGAGCACGTCATTCCGGTTACTGGCAGCTTGTCCTCGGCCCACGCCGAGGACAGCACGGCCGAGGACATCGCGGTCGTCAGTAAGTATCAAGCGCCTCAACATGCTCGCTCCTCCAAGGCTTTCCCTCGATCGCACCCATAATGCGCCGCCACCGGCTTGGGCCTACGCTCCCGCGCAGATCGACGGGTGGCGTTGAATCCACGGCCTCGCCTGCTCGAGTTGCGCGGAGAGGCGAAGAATCGTGGCTTCATCGCCGTATCGTCCCACGAGCTGCACGCCGATCGGAATGTCGTCGTTCGTCCAGGCCGCCGGCAGAGACATCGCCGGCAGGCCGGAAAGATTAAAGGGGAAGAGAAACACCGCGTCCGTCCATCTCGAGATATATTTCTCGTAATCGGGCTCGTTCAGGTCCCAATAGCCGACCGGCCGCGGCAGCTGGGTCAAGGTCGGCGTGAGGAACACGTCGAACGGCGCCAGCTCCGCCTGCACGCGCTGATTGGCCTTTCGAACGGCGGCAACGCTCCGTGCGTAGTCGCGAGCGGAAAGCCCACGCCCGCGCCCAAGCCAGGCCCTGTTGAACGCAACGAGCTCCGACTCCGGGATCGGCCGCCCGAGAGCTTTAGCCATGTCGTCGAATTCGAGGACATTCTGGACCGAATTCATCTGATTATAGTCGCGCCACGCTGCCTCGAGATCAGTGACCATCGGATGCTCTTCGAGGACATGGCCGAGGTCCTGAAGGAGGGACAGCGTCCGCGTCATCGCATCGGTCACTTCGGAGGCGAAAGGCGGCCCCCAGGGCGGCGTCAATGCGTACCCGATCTTGAGCGACTTCCCTGGCTCGCGAAGGCCGTCGAGCCAGCTCTGCGCGGGCTTCGGAGGCGTGTAAGGATCTCCCGGCAATCCTCCAGCCGTCGCGTCCAGAAGCGCCGCACTATCTCTTACTGAGCGGGTGACCGCGAATATCGACACGCTCCCGAACCAGACATCCACGTCCTCCGGCCCATAGGTGATCCGCCCGCGCGACGGCTTGAGCCCCACGACCCCACAGCACGAGGCAGGCGCGCGTATCGATCCGCCCCCATCGCTTGCTTCCGCCATCGGAATCATGCGCGATGCGACCGCCGAGGCGGCTCCGCCGCTCGAGCCGCCGGCGGTCACGGCCGTATTCCATGGGTTCAGTGTCGGGCCATACATGCGAGGCTCGGTCGCGATGCACCATCCCTGCTCAGGGACATTGGTGCGCCCAAGGATGTTCAGGCCGGACACTTTGATCCTCCGCACCATCTCGGAGTCGAACGGACTGATGTAGTCCTTGCGGAACGGCAGACTGTTGGTCAGGGGCAGGCCTTCGCAACCGGACCCGATATTCTTGAGAAGATAAGGAACGCCGCCAAAAGGACCGTCTGGAGGGCTCTCCGCCGCGCGCGCCCTCGCGCGGTCGAAATCCCGGATGACGACAGCGTTCAGCTTCGGGTCCAGTTGCTCGATCAGGCGGATCGCCGTTTCCGTCAATTCCGCTGGCGTCACCTGCTTTTGTCGGACGAGCTCTGCGAGACGAAGGGCGTCGCTCTCGACAAACAGGTTAACAAGGTCGGCTGTGGCGGTCGGCATGGCGGAATGCGTCCTGTGTGGCGTCAGCAGCTGAGCGAACAATCGCTTTTGCCTTCATACCGGTCCGCCGTCGCTGTGTCGCCGCCCATAACCTGGCGCCGTGTCCGCAACGCCGTGATGATGACGTTGCAGATTCCGTCGAGTAAGCAATAGTAGGACCTCTCCAGGAATCGAAGCTGATGCCAAATCCAGTACGGGTGCTTTTCGCCGGCGAATCCTGGATGACGCACAGCGTCCATACCAAGGGCTTCGATTCCTTCGACACGTCCTCCTACCACGAGGGAGGGACCGAGATGATCGCCGCGCTTCGCGCCGGCGGCGTCGAGCTGACCTATCAGCCGAGCCACATTGCGATGGATTCGTTCCCATTTTCGCGGAAGGAGATCGACGCATTCGACGTCGTGATCCTGAGCGATATCGGCGCGAACTCGCTGTTGCTTCCTGACCGCGTGGCGATCCGATCCGAGAGCTGGCCAAACCGGCTGCAGCTCATTCGTGACTTCGTGAACGAGGGCGGCGGCCTCTTGATGATCGGCGGCTACCTCACCTTTCAGGGGATCCAGGCCAAGGGCAATTACAAGGGCAGTCCCGTCGAGGACGTGCTGCCCATCGAATTGTTTCCCTATGACGATCGGCTCGAGTGCCCTCAGGGGGTCACGCCGACTCTTGTCAAACCCGATCACCCCGTCCTTAAGGGCCTGTCCGACTGGCCCCAATTCCTGGGCTACAATCGCTCCGCCGCTCGGCCGGACGCGGAAGTGCTGGCGCGCTTCGGCGATGATCCCTTCATCGCTGTGCGCAACGTCGGACAAGGGCGCAGCGCGATCTTCTCTTCCGATTGCGGACCCCACTGGGGCCCCCCACCCTTCTTGGCGTGGAAGGGGTACGGCGCGCTCTGGACGAATCTCGTCGGCTGGCTCGGAGAGAAACATCGACGCTGACAGACGATCGGATACGATTCGGCGCCCTTGTTGCACCGGGGTGAAGAGTTCTCAAAGGCGGAGTCCACATCATGAATCTCCTCAAACGCGCTTTAGCCCACCCAACGGCCGCATTTGGCCTTCCGCTCCTCCTTTCGGCGGCGATCCTTGTCGCACAGGGGGGCGCCGTCCGAGCCGCGGACAAGATGGTCGGCGGAGAGTTCGCGACCAAAGGCATCGTCACCTCGACCGTTGGTCCGAACGATGCAAAAGGTCAGCCCGCGAGTGTTCTCACCTTCACTGACGATGAGGTCAAGAAACTGCACGACGGACATTATTCGGCCGCGCTGCTCTTCCAGACGAGCTCGGATTGGGCGGACGCGGTCACCCGAGGCGCGCAAGATGAGTTCAAGACGCTAGGCGTCGAGATCGCCGGCCTCAGCAACTCGAACTTCAGCGCGTCGGATCAGGCTCATGCGGTTCAGACGATCATGGCGAAGAAGCCGTCCGGGATCGTCACCTGGCCCATCAACCCGGACGAATTGAGCCCCGCGCTCAAGAAGGCGGCGGAAGCTGGCGTCAAACTCGCGCTGATCAGCAACATGCCCTCCGGCTTCCAGCAGGGGAAGGATTATACGGGTCTCGTTGGCGATGATCTCTACGCGATGGGCCAGAAGACGGCCGACAATCTCGCCGAGGCCATGGGTGGGGAGGGCGAGCTCGGCTTCCTCTATTTCGACGCCAACGCTTACGTGGTGAATCAGAGGGACGCCGCGTTCCGGACGACGATCGAGAAGAACTACCCCAACATCAAGATCATCCCCGCGGGCTTCTCGGATCCGAGCCGCGTGTTCCAGGTCGCGAGCGCGATGATCCTGCAGCATCCCAACATCAAGGCCATCTACGCGCCATGGGCGGATCCGGCGTCCGGCGTCCTTCAAGCGGTCCGCGCCGCCCACCGCGACGACATCGCGGTCGGCACGATGGATTTGTCGAACACGGTCGCCGTTTCGCTCGTCACCGGCGGCGCGGTGAAGGCGCTGACCGTCGACGACCCCTACTCGATCGGCAAATCGCTCGCCGCGGTCATTGGATATGGCCTTCTTGGCAAAGATGCGCCAGCCTATGTCGAAGTGCCTGCGATTCCGATCACCAAGGGCAACATCCTTCAGGCTTACGCGGACAGCTATCATGCCTCCCCGCCGCCTGAAGTCACCAACGCCTTGGGCAAATAGGCTTGGCGGACGACAACGAGGATTATAGAGCCACGCCTTCAATGAGGACGGGCGGTGACGCGGCCGCCGAAAAATTGAGCCCGGCGGCCGCCCCATCTTCGTCTCGGAAAGAAGGGGTTTCTGACGGGCCGCGCTTTCGATGGAAAGACCTCACCGTCTATCTTGGGTTCGCCCTGGTCTTCGCCTTTTTCGCGGTCACGATCGGCGACAAGGGCTTTCTGACCGCCCAGAACGCGACGTCGATCATTTCGCAGGTCACGCCGATCGCTCTCATGGCCTTCGGCGCGGTCTTCGTCCTCACTGCCGGCGAAATCGACCTGTCCATCGGGTCTGTCGTCGCCATGGCCGCGCTCTTCACCGCGCTCGGGCTGCGGCACTATGGGCTCGTTCCCGGCATCGCCTTCGGAATCCTGACCGGAGTCGTCGCCGGTCTCATGAACGGCCTTCTGATCGTCGGGCTTAGGGTGCCCTCGTTCCTTGTCACGCTCGGGACGATGCAGCTTTTCAGCGGCGTAGCGCAGATCTCGACCCAGCTTCAGGACGTTCCGATCGTCAACGAGACTTACACGGATATGTTTGGTTCAGGTACGATTGGACCGCTGTCCAACGCGGTGGTGTGGCTCGTCGTCGGTTTTTTGATCGCCCAGATCGTATTCAAAAATCTCGCCTTCGGCTGGCGCGTGATGGCGACGGGAAGCAATTGCGCCAGCGCGCGGGCGCTCGGCATCAACACCAATCGCGTCCGCGTCGGTGTCATGGTGATCTCGTCATGCACGGCGGCATTGGCCGGCATGATCTATGCTGGCGAGATCCATGGCGCGGTTTACACGCTGGGGTCGAGCGACCTCCTCACGGTTCTTGCCGGCGTGGTAATCGGCGGCACGAGCCTGTTCGGCGGATCCGGCAGCATGCTCGGCGCGCTCATGGGCTCGCTTCTCATGACGATGATCGTCAATGGCCTCGTGCTCATGGGCGCAACCGTGCAGCAACAGATCGTCGTGCAGGGAATCATCATCGTCGTCGCGGTGGCGGTCAGCCAGCGCCAGCCTGCGGAGTGAATCGAATGTCCAGGGGGACGGAACCCCTCCTCCGTGTCGCCGCGCTCCGCAAGACATTCGGCGGCCTGCATGCGCTTGAGGATATCAATCTCGAGGTCTGGCCCGGCGAGGTCGTCGGGCTGGTCGGCGACAACGGCGCGGGAAAGTCGACGCTCGTCCGCTGCATCGCAGGCTACTACACCCCCGATGCAGGAGAGATTACGGTTAATGGCGAATCTTTAGGCTCCGGCGGCCCCAAGCGCGCCGCCGAACTCGGCATCGAGATCGTCCACCAGGACCTGTCACTGGTCATGCATGGCGATGTCGTGCAGAACCTCTACCTCAACCGTGAGATCCGTTCTTCGTGGGCGCCGCTCGGGCGCCTTGGGTGGCTCGACAAGAAGGCGATGCGCGCAGGCGCTCGCACGATCCTCGACCAAGTCGGGATCGGCGGAACGATCTCCGTTCGTCAGCGCGTTCAGGATCTTTCCGGGGGACAGCGACAGTGCATCGCGATCGGACGCGCAGTCGGCTGGAGCCGGCGCATGGTGTTCCTCGACGAGCCGACGGCCGCGCTCGGCGTGCGGCAGACACGACACGTGCTTGATCTCATCGGACGCCTTCGCGCCCAAGGCATCGCGATTGTGCTCATTAGCCACAACATGGAGCAGGTGTTGGAGGTCTGCGATCGGATCGTCGTTCTGCGTCTCGGTAGAAAGGTCGCCGACCGTCCCATGGCAGGCCTGACCGGGCCGATGGTCGTCGGCTATATCACTGGCGCCGAGAGGGCCGAGGCTTGAGCGCCGCCATGCAATCGCCCGAAGAGCTGCCCCTCTTCCTCTGTATCGGCGACCTCGACGTCGACGTGCTGATCGAGGTCGATCGGCTGCCGACCCGGGACGGGAAGGTGAACGGCGTCGTGAGGCAGAAAGCGCCGGGTGGCATGGCTGGAAACGTCGCGGCCGCGCTTGCCCGGCTGGGATCGCGGGTGCGGGTCCTCGGCCGGATCGGCGATGACGGGGACGGAGCCTTCGCCGTCAAGAGCCTCGAGCAGGTCGGCGTCGACACGAGCTTCGTCTCCCGCCTTGCCGGGGTCGCGACATTCAGCTGCATCAGCCTGCTGACGCCGGACGGGGAAAAGTCGCTCGTCAAGCTGATGACGTCCGCCTATCGGCCGGACGCAAGCGATGTAACGGAGGCGACGCTCAACGGTGTTCGCCACCTGCACCTCACCTCAATCGGCGACCTTGCCCTCTGCCGACGCGTGGTGGACGCCGCACGAAGGTCGGGGGCGACGGCCTCGCTCGACATCGAGCGCGCCGACTGCCCGGAAGACGCAGCCGCTCTGCCCGATGCGATCAAAGGCTTCGATCTCATCTTCTGCAATGCGGAGTCGCGCGCCTTCGTGGATGCGGCGCTCCACCGACCGCTTGCAGGCCTCGTCGCCGCAGTCGTCACCACGCTCGGTCCGGACGGGGCTCAAGTTGAAATTGCCGAGGGGCGTATCTGCTCGCCCGGCTTCACGCCCAAAATCGTCGACACCACCGGCGCAGGCGACTGTTTCGCAGCGGCATGTCTTCATGCGCGCCTAGCCGCAAGACTCGACTGGAGCAACGCCCTTCGCTTCGCCAACTGCGCCGCAGCCATCTCAACGACAGGACTTGGCGCCCAGTCGGCCTTGCCGACCGCCGATCAAGTCGCCGCGCATCTCTTGGCGGAGCCAAGCGGAATTTGATCCCTGCCACCGGGAGCGCCGCCCCGACCCTCTATGTCATGTGGCGTTCGCCAGATCGATTCTCTTTCCCAACGAACGCGAGCTAGCAGCGGGGTAAAGTGATCCCGGAGAAAATACCGCTGATCACGGAGGGCTAGGCCAAGGCCGGTGGGAGTAATCTGTAGGGAAAATACACAATTTCTCCGGTGAGAATGTTGCTATCGTGTCACATTTCAGCACAAAGGGTGTCCCGCGAGCGCAATCCACAACTTGCCGTTGATGCGACACAAAGAAACCAGATTAGGCCGATCAAAGTGCCCTAACGCTGCCGAATCGGCGGTTTATATGCACTTAAAGAGCCACGATGTTGGAACGCTCTCGACCCCAAAACGCAGGGTTTTTCACGCAAGAGTTGCAGGACACAGCAACGTCATCGCCCGCCTTCGACCGCGATTTGGCGGTTAAGATCGGAAAACGCATTGCAGTCAGGCGGAACTTCTGCGGACTCTCCAAGAAGCAGCTGGGAGCCAGGCTGGGGATCGAGCCCGTGGAAGTTGAGGCTTACGAGCAAGGTGAGAAGCGTACGAGTTGCAGGCTCCTGCTCGAAACCGCCAAGCAGCTCAACGCCACGCCTCGGCTTTTCTTTCAATAATTTAGGGTCGGGCCTGGGCGATCTGTGCCCTCATGAACCGACGATCGCGTGGTTCAGCACAATAGCTAAACCTAAGGGGCCGCGACGGGATGGCTTCAGTAACAAGAAGCCAAGAAAGAGATTGGACGGCGTTGTCACGGCGCTCGCGGCTTGCGGCACCCTCTGCAGCCCAGTAGTCCAGCGGATGAAGAAAATCAGCTACAGCGGCTATCGTTTTCCGCCTGAGATCATTCAGCAAGCAATATGGCTCTACGTGCGGTTCACGCTCAGCCTACGTGACATCGAGGATTTGTTGGCAGAGCGCGGAGTGGCCGTGTCGTACGAGACCGTCCGGCGTTGGGTGAACCATTTTGGACCGATGATCGCGGCCGACCTGCGGAAGCGCCGCGTGAAGCCTCACACGACCTGGCATCTCGACGAGGTTTATCTGAAAATCGACGGCCGTATGGTCTACCTTTGGCGGGCCGTGGACGCCAAAGGCGAGGTCCTCGATGTGCTTGTCCAGTCCAAGCGAAACAAGCGCGCCGCGCTGAAGCTGATGCGCAAGCTCTTGAAGAAATATGCCTTCGTCCCCGAGCGATTGGTCACCGACGACTTGCGATCATACAGCGCCGCGGTTCGGGAGCTTGGGATCGAACACCACCATGAGCGGGGGCGATGGGAGAACAACAGAGCTGAGAATTCACATCAACCGACACGGCGGCGGGAGCGCAAAATGCAACGGTTCAAGAGCGCTGGCTCCGCGCAGAGATTCCTGTCAACCCACGCCGCCGTCTACAACACCTTCAACGTCCAGCGTCATCTCACTTCCGCCCAAACGCACCGCACGCTTCGCGCCGCGGCGATGAGCACGTGGCGCACCGCAGTCGCAGCGGCCTAACAATTCCTGGCGCGCCGCGACGCTTCGCGTTCGCCACACGGCAACGTGACAAAGCCAGCACCACGTATAGAGATGCAGCCTGAACACCGGCGAGCCGAAGCCCGGATCGCCAGGCAGCAGAATCTGCCGACTCGCAGCCAGGGCTCCGAGCAAGGCACCAATGATGGCCATGCCCTGGCCGACCGCGATCGAGCGAGAAGTTAGGCTGACGGTGGGCGCGCGCAGCAAAGTGTGCAAGAGACCATGCCCGACCAGCATGAAAGCGATCCGTTGCATAACGCAAAGCGGACATGGGGGATCGCCTAACCAAAACTGGACCGAAAAGGCTCCGGTCAGGATTCCAACCAGAACCCAGATGTTCAGGGTGACCGCAAGCACATAAAGCCGCGCCACGGCTAAAAGCGCAACGTCAGCGGGCTGGTCATGTCGGCGATGAGGTGCGCTAGCACGCCGAGCAGGGTGATGCAGAACAACATCAGTTCCAGCCCATGCTTGCGCCACGATGCGCCAGAGTCAGAAGTACAAGCGCCATGAAAACCGCGTAAATCATCAGCTCGAACTCGTACCCATTTCACTTTGCAAGGCGGTTAGGCATGCCACATTCCAATTTCTTACTAATTCGGCATCTGACTTCTGGGGACGTGCGAGAAATCCTACTCGCCCGGGCGGTTGTTGAGCCGATATGAATTGGGTCGGCCTCTGCTTGAAGGAAGGGTGGTCACCGTTCCCGGCCGATCGTTGCCGCCTATCCTTTCCACGTCATTGGCGCGCCGTCCACGAAGGCAGCTTTGGAGAAGTTGGGCAATGGAATCATGTCGGTCAAAACTCCCGGCTGTCACCACAGCATATCGTGCTGTGTCGCGTTTCCGTGCTGTAGCTATCCACTTCGGCCGGTCAAAAACGACCTGCGCGCGATTGCGGAGGATCGGTTCGATTTCCGACCAAAGTGCATTGAGAAGGATCCTTCTAACAACGTCACCAACTCTGTCTTCCGAGTCATCTGCAGTACGTCCTGCCTGTATAACAAATGGCCAGGCGCTTAATCATGAGCGACGTCTCGTCACCTGGGGAGTCTACAAGCGGAGGGGCTTGGCCAAATTGCCCGAGTTGCACGCTCTTGAGGCCTAGTCGTAGCTTGGGATTCGCTGAGCATGTCCTATTCAAATCGCTGCCGTTGCTCTGACAACGCCTGTGCCAAAAATCGGGCTGAAGCCCTTTCAAGGCCGGATGACTGCGCCCGCGTGAGGAGGCCTTCGACGTGAGCAGCCCTTGCAGAATGATCATCGATGTCGACCCCGGCATCGATGACGCCATGGCGATTTTCTACGCCGTCCGCCGGCCAGCCATAAAACTCGAGGCTCTCACCACGACCTTTGGCAACACCGACACCGCGATCGCCACGGACAACGCCCTGCGCTTGCTGGAACTTCTGGGCCGGCCGGACATTCCTGTCGCGAGAGGCGTCGAGCGCTCGTTCATTCACCCTTATGTCCGCCGCGCCGATCACGTTCACGGCTCGAATGCGATCGGCGACATCGAACTTCCGGAGCCGAAGATCAGGCCGACGGACGAGCATGCCAGCGATCTCATCATCCGCATGGCGAAGGAGAACCCGGGCGAGATCACGCTCTGCCCGGTCGGACCTGTCACCAACCTCGCCTTGGCGCTGGCCAAGGCCCCGGAGATCGCCAAGCTCTTGCGCAAGGTTGTCATCATGGGATCGACGATTTTTCATCCCGGCATTCACGGGCCTCAAGCGCCGATGGTCGATGCGAATTTCGCCAATGATCCCGAAGCGGCGCATATCGTCCTTCAGTCGGGCGCCGACATTACGCTGGTCGGCATGGACGTCACGATGACGACTCTGTTTTCGGCCGAGATGATCGACGAAGTCGCACGGGAGGGCGACGAGGCGGCGAAGACGCTGATGCGGATGACCAAATTCTACGTGAAGGCCTACACAAACATGTATCCGGGCATAGCCGGCTGCGGTCTGCACGATCCGCTTGCGGTCGCAGTCGCGGACGATCTAAGCTTGGCCAGAACGGAGCGCATGTTCGTCGACGTGGAGCTGCGCGGAGAACTCACCCGCGGACAGACGATCGCCGACCGGCGACTGACCGCCGTCGCCCTGCACAATGCCGCCGTGTGCATGGACGTAGACCGCCCACGCTTTTTGGCGAATTTCCTGGCCGCGATCAAAGGGCGCTGAGCGCCGCCATTCCTGGCGCCTCCATGCGCGCCCGATGTCGCTTTGCTTGTCGCAGCCGTCGTGGCGTCAACAGCGATCGCCAACCGGCGGTGATTTCATCGATCCGACCTTCCACAATTACTCTTCTATTGCCGCCGCCGATTGTCTCGATCGCAGCGAGGCGCGAATTCGGCGGCGATGACTGATGACGAGCGCCAACAGAGTCGCGACATAGGGAGCAATATCGGTGAGCTGACTGGGGAGGCCGTGACTTTGCAGGTTCACCCCGATCGCGTCGGCGAAGCCGAACAGCACACAGGCCGCTGCGGCATAAAGCGGATTGTTGCGACCGAGCATGACCGCGACGACGGCGATCCAACCCCGGCCCGCGCTCATGTCCTCGGCGAAGACGCTGACCGCCCCAAGCGAGAGCTGCGCCCCCGCGAGACCCGTAAGCGCCCCGGCGATGAGCACTGTCACGCTCCGGTAGCGGGCGACGTCGATGCCGAGCGCCCCTGCCGCCGCTGGCTGTTCGCCTACGCCCTGCAGCCGCAGTCCGACTGGCGTCAAGAACAGAACGACGCTGATCAGCGCGGTTAGCGCCCAGACCGCCAACGTCAGCGGCGACTGGCGGGCGAACGCCCAGCCGAGCACGGGCACGCCGATAAGCGTCGGGATCGTGATTCGGCCAAGCCCGACCACATTCGGGTCGCTGAAGGTTCCACTGACGCCGAACACGACTCGCAGCAGATACGCCGTCAGTCCCGCCGCAAGCAGGTTCATGCCGATGCCGATGACGACCGGATCGCCCCGGAAAATCGTCGCACCATAGCCGAGGATCAGCGAAAAGACCGCCGCCGCGGCCATTCCCGCGGCGACGCCGACGAGCGCGCTGTGACCGAAGTAGCTGCCGACGATCGCAGCGAAGGCGCCGACCAGCATCTGGCCCTCGAGCGCGAGATTGAACACGCCGACCCGTCCGCACAATACGCCCGCAAGCGCGGCGAAAAGGATCGGCGTGATCGCTTGGGCCGTGGACTGGAACAGAAACGGGGTGAAAAGGCTCTGGATCACATCCGCCGCCCCAATCCCCGCCGCATGGCGAGGAAGAGGATCACGATCGCCTGCAATACCAGGGTCAGCACCCGGGGCACCGACGTCTCGCGCTGCATGGCGAAGCCCCCGGTCTGCAGCGCGGCGAAGAAGAGGCCGGCGACGATCGCCCCAACCGGCTCCCCATTGACAAGCAGCGCCGCCATCAGACCGGACCAGGTGTAGGCTGGCGTGACGAGCGCCCCGTCGATGAACCGGAATTGCGAGCCAAGCACGATGATCGCCCCGACGAG
>Ga0208480_1000683_pt1 | contig 12666 bp, 12 predicted proteins | sample NGESurshal092012_4_FD_184485 | JGI IMG/M metagenome (GOLD analysis project Ga0208480, IMG submission 184485) | Arctic peat soil microbial communities from Barrow, Alaska - NGEE Surface sample F53-1 shallow-092012 (SPAdes) | ecosystem: Environmental > Terrestrial > Soil > Wetlands > Peat ... | reverse complement strand
GGGGGCGCGGGGGTGGGGGATGTGATCGACCGGGCTCCTCCCGAGCGGCGGAGGTGGATGCGAGACCTTCATCGCGAAAATAGCTGACTGAGTCAGTCAACTACTTTCGTTGGAGAGTCCACTTCTCCACGACCCAATTCCCCCGCAGCGTCCCCTTCTTCGCCAGACCCGCCTCGCCCCCGACCCAGATCCCACTCCCACTCCCACTCCCACACCCCCTTCTCCTCCCCGTCCCCCTCCCCCGGACCGAGTCAATCACGCGGCGGGCGGATCCCCGGGAAGCGGCGGGTTGACCCGGCCGGCCCCGGGCATGTACATCCCGCGGTTGCCCTCGACGGCCCGCTGGCGGGCGGCCAACAGGCATTCCTCCCAGATCGCGGCAACCGCAGCCGGCGGATCCTCGCCGGGCAGAGGCGGGACGTCCGTCGCGGCTTCGAGCACGAAGCGGTAGGCGTCGGCGACGGTCGGCGGGGCATCGAGCTCGTGGACGCGGTCCTCGACCGGCCCGTGGGACGGGGTGACCCGGGCCGCGAGCGCCGCAGCCTCGAGAAAGCGGTCGGGCCAGATCGCGGCGAGCGAGCCGAGCAGGTGCCACCAGGTGACGATTCCGAGCGCGGCGTCGAGCCCGCGGGCGGCCTGGAGCCCGGCGACGAGCTCGTCGAGCCCGTCGGGCCGGGGGTCGAGCTGCTCGAGGCCGAGCACGAAGCGGGTGAGGGCGGCGGCGCCGGTCGACCACGAGACGACGAGGACGTTCTTGAAGCGACCGTCGATCGCGAGGACGTCGATCTCGGCCTTGCGTGCGCGGGCCATGCGGACGGCCATTGGAGTCTGAACTGGAAGCACGCCGATCGCCGCCCACTCTATCCAGCCTCCGCCTATGATTGGGATATGGCGACCGTGACCCTGAGGGGACCCCTCCAGAAGCTCGTCGGCGACCGGGAGGACCGGCAGGTCGAGGGGACGACGGTGGACGAGCTGATTCACGAGCTCGAGCGGACGAACACGGCACTGGAGGGGTGGATCCTCGACGAGACGGGCGTGATCCGCCCGCACATCAACGTGTTCGTCAACGGAGAGCGGGTCAAGCAGGACGCGCCGGTCGGAGCCGACGACAAGATCGAGATCCTCCCGGCGATCTCCGGCGGCTGAGCCGCCCGCTCGATGACCGAGCTGCTGGTCGGGACCCGCAAGGGTCTGTTCGTGCTCGCCGGCGGATCCGGGGAGCCATTCGAGATCGTGACCCGGGCGTTCATCGGGGATCCGGTCGACTATGCGATGCGCGACCCGCGGACGGGCCGGTTCTTCGCTTCGGTCACGTCGGCCTTCTACGGACCGCGGATCTGGCACACCGACGATCCGGCCGGCGACTGGCAGCCGGCGAGGGGCGTCGCACTGCCGAAGGGCGGCAGCAGCGCGCTGAAGCGGATCTGGGTGATCGTGGCCGGGGAGGACGAAACGACGCTGTATGCCGGCGGCGACCCGGGGGTCCTGTTCGCGAGCGTGGACTCGGGGGAGACGTGGGAGCTCAACCGGGCGCTCTGGGAGGAGCCGACCCGGCCGCGATGGCAGCGGGATTCGGGCGGGCTGTCGGTCCACTCGATCGCGACCTGGCCCGGCGACCCCGACCGCCTCGCGGTGGCGATCTCGGCGGCCGGGGTCTGGCTGACCGAGGACCGGGGCAGGACGTGGCGCCAGGGCAACCGGGGGATCGTCGCCGACTACGTCCCCGAGCAGGGCCGGTCGACGGCGATCAACCTCTGCGTCCACCACCTCGAGCGGGCGCCGAGGGCGCCGGAGCGGCTGTTCATGCAGTTCCACGGCGGTGTCTACCGGTCCGACGACGCCGGCGAATCGTGGACCGACATCGCCCGGGGGCTGCCGTCGAACTTCGGCTTTCCGGTGGCGCTCGACCCGGCCGACGCGGACTCTGCCTACCTGATCCCGGTGTCGACATCGGACCGCCTGACACCCGACGGACGGGTCGCGGTCTGGGAGACGCGCGACGCGGGGGCGACGTGGACCGAGCACACCGAGGGGCTGCCCCAGTCGGGGGCGTACCTGTCGATCCTGCGCCAGTCGTTTGACCGCGCGGGCGAGGGCCCGGAGCTCGAGCTCTACTTCGGGGCGACGTCCGGCGACATCTTCGGGTCGGGCGACGCCGGGGCGAGCTGGTTCAACGTGGCGACCCGCCTCCCGAGCGTCGCATCGGTCAGAGTCTCCCCGGTTCTGGCCGGTCGCTGAGGGCGCACCCGGCCGGGGCCGGCGTGCCCGGGCCGAGGACTCGGGCACCGGCAGTGCTGCCGCGCCACCCGAGCGACCGGGACCGCCCTCTCAGAGACGGCCGGGCGACTCGGGCGGCGGGCTCGCGCTCAGCGGCGACGGACCGGGGGCCCGGCGGGGTGCCGGAGGGTGCCGCCCCGCGAGCGGCGAATCGCGTAGACGATGCCAGTCGAGCAGGCGACCGAGAGCACGATCCCGGCGCCGCCTCGTCCGAACAACGCCCACACCAGGAGGCCGGCGACAAACGAGCCGGCGATTCCAACGAGGATCGTCTCCCCGATACCCATCGGATCAGGTCCGGGCAGCGCAAGTCGCGCAAGCCCGCCCACGACGAGTCCGACGATTGCGAGGGTGAGGAGGTAGACGATCATCCGTGGATCAGCGTATGCCCGGCTGATGAACCGGGCCTAACCGGTCGATGAACCCAGACTAAACGGCGCGTTCCGCCGAGTGGGCGGCCGCCGGCGGGTGGATGGCTGCCACCGCGCCGGCGATTGCCGAGCGTGAGAAGCTCGGCGAGAGATCTGGGCTGGGCAGGATCGGCTCAAGGCTCGCGACGGAGGGCGAGGGCCGCGGTGTCGTCGGCCTGAGGGCCGACCTGGAAGCCGGTCAGGCCGTCGTCGAGCGCGGCGAGGAGCTCGGCCGCAGAGCAGCCCGCGCAGCGGCCGAGCAGGCTGCGCACGCGCTGGTCGCCGAACCGGCCGTCGGCGCCGACGGTGTCGGTGACCCCGTCGGTGTAGAGGACCAGCGTCTGACCGGGCGCGAGCTCGACGCTCGTCTGGATCCAGGTCGAGTCCGCGAAGGCTCCGAGCAGTGGTCCCGGCTGGCCGACCGTCTCGACCGAGCCGTCGGCGAGCAGGAGGGGCAGCGGGTGGCCGGCCGAGGCGATCGTCACGTGCCGGTCGCTGACCAGGAGGCAGAGCAGGCTGCAGAGGGAGAGCTCCGGCTGACCGCGGAGGGCGGCGTCGACGCGGTCGAGGATCATCGCCGGCTCGGGCGTCTGGCCACCGACGATCCGCGCGCCGTGACGAACCAGCGCGGTCATCGCCGCGGCGGCGACGCCCTTCCCGGTGATGTCGCCGATCAGGACGAGCCAGCCGCCGCGGACCTCGAAGGCGTCGTAGAAGTCACCGCCGACCTCGACCCCCTCGCCGACGGGTCGGTAGAGGGCCGCGACCTCCCACCCGTCGATCGGCGGGAGGGCCTCGGGGAGGAGGCTCTTCTGGAGCGTCGCGGCGATCCTCGCCTGCGTGGTGTAGAGACGGGCGTTCTCGACGGCGATCGCCGCGCGGTCGGCGATCTGCGTCGCGAAGGCCACGGTCGCCTGGTCGAAGCGGCGGCGGGACTCGGCGTTGACGAGGCTCATCGCGCCGATCGTCCGTCCGCTGGCGACGACGAGCGGGACGATCATCACCGAGCGCATGCCGATCTCCCGGAGCAGCTCGAGGTGCTCGGGGTTCCGCGCCCCGGCGCTCAGCATCTCGTCGGTGACCTCGACGTAGAGCTCGGGCATGCCGGTGGCCATCACCCGGCCGAGCCCCCGGTCGGCGTCGACCCGCTCCGGCTCGTGGGCCTGGAGCCGCTCGGCGAGCCGGAGCTTGGCCGGGTCGGAATGGGCGACGGCGAGCGAGAGCCGATCGCCCTGGTCGCTGACCAGGTCGACCGCACACCAGTCGGCCAGGCGGGGAACGGCGAGCCAGGCGACGTTGCGGAGGGTCTGCTCGTAGTCGAGCGACGACGCGAGGACCTCGCTCGCCTCGGCCAGCAGGCGGGTCCGGACCTCGGCCTGCTTGACGCTCGTCACGTCCTCGATGATCGTCACCGCCGCCTCGAGGACGCCGTCGGGGTCTGAGAGTCCCGAAGCCTTGAGCAGCCGCCACCGCTCCGTGCCGGTCGCCCGGTCGACCGTCCGCATCAACAGCGGGCCGGGCTGCTCGCCGCGGAGCAGCCGGACCGACGGGATGTCGTCCATGCCGAGCTCCCGGCCGTCCTCCCCGGTGACGATGTACGCGTCCATGATCGAGATCGGTCGGGACGCGGTCAGCTCGGTGAGCGAGGCGAAGCCCATCGACTCGATGGCCGCCCGGTTGGCATAGATGATCCGGTCGTCGAGATCACGAATCGTCACCGCCTCGGCGAGGGCGTCGACGATCCCCGTGAAGCGCTGCTCGCTCCCGTGGAGGGCGGTCTCGAGTCGTGCGATCAGCTGGGTTCGCTGGTGCTCGGCCGACGCGAGGTCGGACAGATCCCGGATGAACACGTGGAAGTCCCAGGCCCGCCCGGACGGCAGCGCCGAGATCGTGATCTCGGCGGGAAACTCCCGGCCGTCGGCCCGCTGGGCGGTCAGCGGCCGGCGCGCGCCGAGCCGGGGGCCGTCGCCGGCCGCGACCAGCCTGCGGAGCTCCCGGTCGAAGTGCGACCGGTCGCGTTCGGGGATGATCGTCGCGCCGAGCGACCGTCCGATCGCCTGGTCCCGGGTCAGACCGAAGACGTCCTCGGCCGACCGGTTCCAGAAGGTGATCCGGCCGTCCTGGTCGGTCGACGCGAACGCGCTGTGTGCCGTCTCGAGGATCGCCTGCGCCTGGCCGAGATCCATCGTCGCGCGAGCCTAGCGGCCGGCGGGCTCCGCGACCAGTCGTGATCTTCCCGATCACCCACACCCGTCCAGGTTCGCGCGTCTTCCAAGCCTGCGCCGACCGCGCCTAATCCGGATTCATTCCAGATCTGTGGCAGACTTCGCGGCATGCCGAGCACCCCGGAGCTGGCGCGCATGTTGCGCGGGACGTCCCTTCGCGTGACACGTCCGCGGGTCGCGGTGCTCGCCGCGGTGCACGACCATCCGCACGCCGACACGAACTCGATCATCGGTCTCGTGCGGGAGGATCTGGGTGACGTGTCCCACCAGGCCGTCTACGACGTCCTGCGAGCACTGACCGCCGCGGGTCTGGTCCGGCGCATCCACCCGCCGGGCTCCGCGGCGCGGTACGAGTCGCGGGTCGGGGACAACCATCACCACGTCGTGTGCCGGTCGTGCGGTGCGATCGCCGACGTCGATTGCGCCGCCGGCACGGCATCCTGCCTGACCGCAGCCGACCACCACGGCTACGCGATCGACGAGACCGAGGTCATCTACCGAGGCTTCTGCCCCGGCTGCTCGACCCCGCCCCTGAACACCATCTGATCCCGGAAAGGGTTCCCTTGTCTGATAGTCCTGACGCCGTTGTTGGAGAGATGAACGAGGAGACCGGGGGCGGCTGCCCGGTCACGCACGAGCGCGCCCCGCACCCGACGCAGGGCGGGGGAAATCGAGGGTGGTGGCCGGACCGGCTGAACCTGAAGATCCTCGCGAAGAACCCCGCCGTGGCCAACCCGCTCGGTGAGGAGTTCGACTACGCCGACGCGTTCGAGACGCTCGACCTCGCGTCGGTCAAGCAGGACATCGAGGACGTCTTGACGACCTCGCAGGACTGGTGGCCGGCGGACTACGGCCACTACGGCCCGTTGATGATCCGGATGGCGTGGCACAGCGCCGGGACGTACCGCATCAGCGACGGCCGGGGTGGCGCCGGGGCCGGCCAGCAGCGCTTCGCGCCGCTCAACAGCTGGCCGGACAACGGGAACCTCGACAAGGCGCGGCGCCTGCTGTGGCCGGTCAAGAAGAAGTACGGCAGGGCGCTGTCGTGGGCGGACCTGATGGTCCTCACCGGCAACGTCGCCCTCGAGTCGATGGGCTTCAAGACATTCGGCTTCGCCGGCGGCCGCGCGGACGTCTGGGAGCCGGACGAGGACGTCTACTGGGGCCCGGAGACCGAGTGGCTCGGCGACGAGCGCTACACCGGCGACCGCGAGCTCGAGCAGCCGCTCGGCGCCGTCCAGATGGGCTTGATCTACGTCAACCCAGAGGGCCCGAACGGCAACCCCGACCCGCTGGCCTCGGCCAGGGACATCCGCGAGACGTTCAGCCGGATGGCGATGAACGACGAGGAGACGGTCGCGCTGATCGCCGGCGGGCACACGTTCGGCAAGACCCACGGCGCCGCCGATCCCGACGAGTACGTCGGCCCCGAGCCCGAGGGCGCTCCGCTGGAGGAGCAGGGTCTCGGGTGGAGGAACACGTATGGCTCCGGCAAGGGCGCGGACGCGATCACCAGCGGCCTCGAGGTCACGTGGACGGCCACGCCGACGGCGTGGTCGGGCAGCTTCTTCGAGAACCTGTTCGGCTACGAGTGGGAGCTGACCGAGAGCCCGGCCGGCGCGCACCAGTGGCAGCCGAAGGACGGCGGCGGGGCTGGCACGATCCCGGGTCCGGACGAGGGCTCGGCGATGCGTACGCCGACGATGCTGACGACCGACCTCGCGCTGCGGTTCGACCCCGTCTACGAGCCGATCTCACGGCGCTTCGCCGAGCACCCGGACGAGCTCGCCGACGCGTTCGCGCGGGCGTGGTTCAAGCTGACGCACCGGGACATGGGGCCCGTCTCGCGGTACCTCGGACCCGAGGTGCCGACGGAGACGCTGCTCTGGCAGGACCCCCTCCCAGAGATGACGCACGAGCCGATCGGCGCGGACGAGATCGCCGGCCTCAAGGCCCAGATCCTCGAGTCGGGGCTGTCGGTCTCCCAGCTCGTCTCCACCGCGTGGGCGTCGGCGTCGACGTTCCGCGGGAGCGACAAGCGCGGCGGGGCCAACGGCGCGCGCGTCCGCCTGGAGCCGCAGCAGGGCTGGGAGGTCAACGACCCCGAGCAGCTCGCGACCGTGCTGGACACCCTGGAGGGCGTCCAGCAGGCGTTCAACAGCGCCCAGGCCGGCGGCAGGCAGGTCTCGCTCGCCGACCTGATCGTGATCGGCGGCTGCGCCGGGGTCGAGCGGGCCGCCAAGAGCGCTGGCTTCGACGTGGAGGTCGCGGTGACGCCAGGCCGCACGGACGCGTCGCAGGAGGACACCGACGTGGAGTCCTTCGACGCGCTCGAGCCGTCCGCGGACGGGTTCCGCAATTACCTCGGCGAGCGCCAGCGGCTGACGGCCGAGTACCTCCTGATCGACCGCGCGAACCTGCTGACCCTGAGCGCCCCGGAGATGACCGTCCTCGTCGGCGGCCTGCGCGTCCTCGGCGCGAACTCGGGGCAGTCCACGGTGGGCGTCCTCACAGCGACCCCCGGGTCGCTGACGAACGACTTCTTCGTCAACCTGCTCGACCTCGGCACGACGTGGACGGCGACGGCCGGGAATGCGGGAACGTTCGCGGGGCACGACGCCGCCACGGGCGAGCTGCGCTGGACCGGGAGCCGCGTCGACCTCGTGTTCGGCTCGAACTCGGAGCTGCGGGCCCTCGCGGAGGTCTACGCGAGCGATGACGCGCGGGAGAAGTTCGTGGACGACTTCGTCGCCGCGTGGGTCAAGGTGATGAACCTCGACCGGTTCGACCTGACCTAGCTCGTCCCGATCGCGTCCGCCGGGATGGCCTGGGCGCCGCGAGCCGCGCGCGTCCAGGGCCGTCTGCGGCGCCTGGCCCGCGGCGTGGCCGGCGTGGCCGGCGTGGCCGGCGTGGCGGTGCTCACGGGCGCAGGCGTGGCCGTGCTCACAGGCTGCGGCACGACGACGAGCCCCGGCCCGCGAAGTCGACCGGTGGGGCAGGCCGCGACCGAAGCCGTGCGGCCGACGGGGCGCTGCCGCGGCCAGCCGGGGCGGGTCGTGCTGCGCGGGCCGCGCGTCACGATCACGGTGGGGTCGGCCGAGGGCCGCAGCGGCTACTACTGGGCGTGCCTGCGCACGGCCGACCGGCTTCGCATCATCAACGCCAGCGGCCAATACGAACCGGTGATGCCGGGGCCGGCGCTCGCGACCGGCGGCACCTGGGTCGCGGCCGCCCTCGGCAACGACACCGACCCGAACATCGACTTCCAGGCGACCCGGATCGTCGTCATCGACCTCGCCGACGGCCACACGCGCTACGTCGATGCGGCCGGCGACGGCAGCGTCGCCAAGGTACTCAAGACGATCGTGCGCGCCGACGGCACCGTCGCCTGGAGCGCCTGCGCGATCAACCAGGATCCGCCCACCACGCGTACCGGCCCGGGGTCCGCATGCTGGGCAGCCGGCCATCCGACCTGGGTCTACGCGCTCCGACCGGGCGCACGAGCACCCCGCCTGCTGGACTACGGCCGCGAGATCACCGGCCACACCCTGACGCTCGCAGGCGGCCGGCTCAGCTGGACCGGCGACGGTCGCTCCTTGTCCGCTCCGCTGCACACGGTGTCCTGATCGACACCCACGAACCTCCCGCCGGGCCGGCCAAGCCGCAGAAGCGCAAGCCGCCGCGGGCGTCGAGGACCACCGACGCGGATCGCACGAGCGCCGAGCACCGCCCGCGCGCGAACCGCACGAGCGCCGCGCACCGCCCGCGCGCGGCCGTCGGTCGCTGGCCCGCTCCGACCGTCCGCGCCCGCTCGTGGTCGGTCGGCTATGCCCTGACCGCCTACGCATTCACCGTCGTCGTCGGCCTCGTCTTCTCCGGCGTCCTGCGCTACGTCCTCGGCGTCCACGTCCCGTTCGGCCTCGGCGCCCTGTTCATCGAGGTGACGATGCTCTGCGCGCTGATCCCGCTCTACCGGTCCGGCCGGCTCTCGGCGCGCGATCTCGGGCTGCGCGGCGCACCCGGCGCTCGGGCGGTCGGTCTCTGCCTGCTCGCGCTGGCCGCGTACTTCGCGTTCGCCGACCTCTACCTCAACGCCCTGGCCCGTCCGAGGACGAGCAACCCCTTTGCGGGGATCGCCGATCGCAGCACGCTCGTGATCATCGTCACGGGGTTCACCGCGGCCGTCGGCGCTCCGGTCGTCGAGGAGATCTTCTTCCGCGGCCTGCTCTACAGAAGCCTTCGCAACCGGCTCGGCACGCTGTCCGCGACGAGCGCCGCGGCCGTGCTCTTCGGGCTCGTCCACGGCACGCAGTATCCGCTCGCCGCGCTCCCGGGGGTCGCCTGCTTCGGCGTCGTCGCCTGCCTGCTCTACCAGCGCACCGGGTCGCTGGTCCCAGGGATCGCGATCCACTCGTTCGTCGACGCCTCAGCCTTCGAGGAGACGCTGACCGGACACATCACGGTCACGTTCTACGCATATCTCCTCCTCGCTCTCGGCCTGCTCGCCGGGGCCGTGATCCGCGCACGCGGGCGCCGGGTCGCCAGGCGCGCGCTTCCCGTCAGCTGACGAGACACGGCGGATAGGCTCCGCGGCAGGATGGACCACGCCTTCAGCGAGTCGCGCTTCACCGTCGGCGTCGAGGAGGAGCTGATGATCGTCGACGCCGAGACACACGACCTCGTCAACGCGGTCGAGCAGCTGCTCGACGACGCGCCGGTCGGCCAGATCAAGCCCGAGCTGATGGAGTCGGTCCTCGAGATCGCGACCGATCCCTGCCGGGACGTCGCCGAGGCCGCCGACCAGCTGCGAACGCTCCGCCGGCATACCAACCAGGCTGCCGGCCGCCGGGGTCTGGCGATCGCCTCGGCCGGGACCCACCCGCTCGGCCTGTGGGAGAAGCAGCGGATCGTCGGGCGGCCGCGCTACCGGGCCCTGATCGACGAGCTGGCCTTCGTCGCCCGGCAGGAGCTCGTCTTCGGGATGCACGTCCACGTCGGCATCGACGACCCCGAGACGGCGATCGCCGTGGCCAACGGCCTGCGGGAGCACGTTCCCCTCCTGCTCGGCCTGGCGGCCAACTCGCCGTTCTGGCGGGGCGAGGAGACCGGTCTCCAATCGACCCGGATGCCCGTCTTCAAGGCCTTTCCCCGGGTCGGGATCCCCCCGTACTTCGCCGGGTGGGACGACTACGCCGCCCGCGTCAAGCGGATGGTCGACGCCGGGATGATCGGCGACTACACCTACCTCTGGTGGGACGTCCGTCCCCACCCCCGGCTCGGGACGGTCGAGGTCCGGGCGATGGACGGCCAGACGCGGCTCGAGCACACGATCGCCCTGACCGCCCTCGTCCAGAGCCTCGTTCGCTCGCTGGCGATCGCGCACGCCGACGGTGAGACCGTGGTCGACCACCCCCACGAGGTCCTCGAGGCCAACAAGTGGCTGGCCGCCCGCTACGGGACCGACGCCCGGATCCTCGATGTCTCGACGAACACGGTCGTCCGACTCGAGGACCTGACCCGCCGTCTGCTCGAGCGTCTCGCCGACCACGCCGACGAGCTCGGGTGTGCGGCCGAGCTGGCCGGCGTCAACGACCTGCTCGACGTCGGCAACGGCGCCCACCGCCAGCTGATCGTCTTCCGGGCCAACCACGATCTCCGGGAGATGCTGGCCGAGATCGTCGCGGCCTCTGCCCCGTGACCACCCGCGCCCGGCGGGGCCGCTCCAGAACATTCCCATCAAGACCCGCGACGGCCAGCCCGAGCCGCTACCCTGGGAGGAGCGGTTGCCGTCGGGTTCTTGAACGCTCCCCTCTCCTTGCGAGCAGCCTTGGATGCCGAGGGGGGCAGGCAGGATCCATATGACCATCGAAGCCACCGCCCCACCGCCGACGGGCGTCCTCGCCGGACAGATCTCCCGAGCGGTCGTCCAGCTGTTTCGCGAGTACACCGGCCGCGGCCCGACCCAGGCGCACACCACGATCACCGACGACCTCGTCGTCGTGATGATGGGCGACACTCTCCTCAAGGCCGAGCGATCGCTCGCCGGCGACGGGAAGCAGGAGCTCGTCCTGACGATGCGCCGCGCCGTCCAGGACACGATGCGCGAGGACCTCACAGAAGCGGTCGAGCGTCTCAGTCAGCGGAAGGTGATCGCCTTCATGAGCCAGAACCACATCGACCCGGACCTCGCGTCCGAGCTGTTCGTCCTCGCGCCCCGCGACCGGACCGTTCCGGCGTAGGCCCGGCACCCGAGTCCGTCGCCGGCCCCACCGGGTTGGATCGCGCGACGATCGGGTAGATCGAGGCGTTGATGGAGATCCCGGGGCCGCTTCGAAGTTTCGACAAGTACCAGCAGCGTCACCCGGCCGTCGGTTTTCCGATCGCCGTCCTGAAGAAGTTCTCAGACGACCAGGCCGGCGGGCTCGCCGCACTGATCGCCTACTACGCGTTCTTCTCCCTGATTCCCCTCCTCCTCGTCTTCTCGACCGGGCTGGCCTTCGTCCTCCACGGCCACCCGCATATCTACAACGAGGTCCGCAACTCGACGCTCGCCGAGTTCCCGATCATCGGCGACCACCTCAAGCAGGGCCAGAGCACGATCCACGGGAGCGGACTCGCCCTCGTCGTCGGCATCGTCGGCGCCCTCCTCCCCGGCCTCGGGGCGACCCAGGCCGCCCAGAACGCCTTCGACCAGGTGTGGGCCGTCCCCCACAAGGATCGACCGAACTTCCTCGTCAAGCGTGTCCGCGGACTCGGCATGCTGGTGACCCTCGGGACGCTCAACCTCGCCTCGACCGTCCTCGCCGGACTCGTCACCGGGTCGAACGCCGGGGTCCTCGAGACGATCGGCGGGATCCTGATCACCCTGCTCGTCAACATCGTCCTCTTCACCGCGTCCTTCCGCCTGCTGACGTCAAAGACCGTTGCCCTGCGCTGTCTGATCCCCGGTGCCCTGATCGCCGCCGTCTTCTGGGCGATCCTCCAGGCCGTCGGCGGGATCTACATCAGCCATGTGTACAAGCACGCGTCGGCCGTCAACAGCATCTTCGAGCTCGTCATCCCCCTGCTGACCTGGCTCTACCTCGGCGCCCAGGTCACCCTCTACAGCCTCGAGATCGACGTCGTCCGCGCCCGTCACCTCTGGCCCCGCAGCCTGTTCGACCCGCCGAGCCACGCTGACCACACGACGCTGCGGGGGCTCGCGAAGATCGAGGAGCGCAACGACGCCGAGACGGTCAGCGTCACGTTCGACCAACCGCCGGCCGACCCGCCTCCGGCCGGCGAGACCTCCCCACCCGAGCAATCCCAGCCCGAGTCCGGGCCTGAGCGCGGGCCCGAGCGCGAGCGCGAGTCCGAGGTCGAGTCCGAGGTCGAGTCCGAGGTCGAGCTCACCCCAGGGCCGGCGGAGCAGGCCGTCGAGATGACACCGGCGACCGCGCAGGCGACTGAACGGTCGCGGGCGGTCCGCCCCGACCGCGATTTCATCTGGTGGAGACCCTGACCCACCAGAACGGCCGCTCACCCGACCGACATCATGAAAAGCCGGCGAGGTCGCCGACCTGCTCGGCATCCACGGGACCACGATCTACGAGTGGGCGCGAACCGGCAAGCTCCCTGCGATGCGCCGCGGACCCGGGATCCGCTTCCTGCGCTGGAGAATCGAAGCGTGGATCGCCGACGACTCCGATCCGACCGGCACAGCGGCAGTCAGCTGATCACGCTCGTCGTCCTGGAGCGAGCACCGGACCCGC
>Ga0208480_1000681_pt1 | contig 12674 bp, 12 predicted proteins | sample NGESurshal092012_4_FD_184485 | JGI IMG/M metagenome (GOLD analysis project Ga0208480, IMG submission 184485) | Arctic peat soil microbial communities from Barrow, Alaska - NGEE Surface sample F53-1 shallow-092012 (SPAdes) | ecosystem: Environmental > Terrestrial > Soil > Wetlands > Peat ... | reverse complement strand
CCATCGCGACTGCAGGCGGGCGGCGAAGTCCTCCTCGACGGCCACGACGCCATCTCTCAGCTGAAAGCCAAGGGTCTCGGGTTGGCCGTCGGACTGGTCGGACTGTTCTGGGGATCGCTCGGAGTGACCAAGGCCGGTCAACGGGCCATGGCTGACGTGTGGAACGTGCCGCAACTCAACCGTCCGCGATTCGCCCGTCGCATCGGTCGCGGCTTTGAGTTCCTCGGTGTCCTCGTGCTGGACGTCATAATCTCGACGGCGTTGGCCGGTCTGGTCACATTCGGCGGACACGCGCTCTGGCTCCAGGCCGTCGCGGTCGTCGTCGGGATCGTCGTAAACGTCGCGCTGTTCCTCTTGGGCTTTCGCATCCTCACGCCGAACTCGATCGCCACGAAGACCCTGTTCACCGGAGCGGCCGTCGCCGCACTCTCGTGGAACGTGCTTCAGTATCTCGGGACGTGGCTCGTCGGGCACGAGCTTCGCCACGCGAGCCAGCTCTACGGATACTTCGGGAGCATCCTGGGACTCGTGTCGTTCCTCTTCATCGCGGCCCAGGTCACCTTGGTCGCCGCCGAGATAAACGTCGTCAAGGCACGACGCCTCTACCCGCGCAGTTTCACGCCACCGTTCACGCCGGCTGACGAGGCGGTGCTCACGGCGCTCGCGCGTCAGAGTCAGCGATTCGTCGCCGAATCCGTGAACGTCAGTTTTGAAGTTGAGTCGGACACTGTCACGCGAGAAGTCTCGAGCGAACCCGACGCGACGCCGTGGAGCGACCCTTCAGATTGACGTCAGGTGGGTTTGACGACGTAGAGCGCCGGTCCTGAGCCATCGGTCGCCACTTCGAGACCGTCGCTCGTGGCCACGTACTCACGCTTGCCCCATGTTCGCGGCACCGCTTTGAGTTCGCTGTGGAGGTCGATGTGTGCCTGTCGGCCGATCATCGTTAGGGCGATGACCGCGATGATCACCCCCGAGGCGACGAACACGAAGCCGAGGGAGTACGACATCAGCGTCTGCACGCAAGTGGAATCGATGCCGGAGTGGGCGGTGGCGCCAGCGGCGCCGCTCGTCGAGCAGGTGCCCACCTGCGAGTGCGCCTTCGCGATCGTCCAAATCCCGAAGGCCATGGCTGCGAGTCCGACTCCAATCACAATTCTCTTAAGCGTCATCAGGCCCTCCCTTGCAAGGTCCTTCAAAAGGCATACGTTGCCGACTACTGATCGGAACTACGGGACTCAGGAGAGACCACTCGCCTTCAGTTGCCCTCCGACCAGGGCGAACGTGAGTAGAGCAAACACTACGAAAGGCGAAGCAAATCTCAATAGGAGATCAGACAAAAGAATCACAACAAACTGCGCTGTTTGATCGATGAACGATGATCATTTTCCGGTATTCGTGAGCTCGGCCGAGACATCCCATAACCGTCGCGCCATGACATCATCCATCGCGCGCTTCGAGGTTTTGTGGATGATCGGATAGCCCCGCAGGTGTCCGATCCCGTTCGGACCGACGTAACTGGCACCGGGGACGTCCTGGGTCGCGGCGAAAAGCGTCGGCAGTGCGCCGTTTTGCGCGTCGTTGCACAGTCGCTGCGACAAGGAGTTCACGAGTCCATTGACGCCGCGCACGTGTGCCACGAGATTCGTCCGGGCGATCCCGGGGTGCGCCGCGAGCGCTCGGACCGCACTCCCCTGCTCGCTCAGTCGACGTTGCAACTCCAACGTGAACAAGAGATTGGCCAACTTCGAGTCCTGGTAGGCCGTCATCGCCGCGTAGGGCCGCACGTCGAAGTGGAGGTCTTCCAAGTGGATGTGACCTCGGCGGTGCAGGATCGAGGACACGGTGACGACGCGGTCGGTGATGAACGGCAGGAGCCGGTTCGTCAGCGCGAAGGGGCCGAGATGGTTGGTCCCCATATGGAGTTCGAAATCGTCGATCGTCCGAAAGGCCGGTGCCATCATGATGCCCGCGTTGTTGATCAGGACGTCGAGGTCGCCGGTCCACGCCTCGGCGAAGGTCCGTATCGACTCCAAGTCGGCGAGATTCAGTTCGCGGACTTCGAAGGTACCGACGAAGTCCTTGGCACCGGCACGACCTTTGTCGACGTCACGTACGGCCAAGATGACTCGGGCACCGTGTGCGCTCAACTCGCGCGCCGTGACGAGACCGATGCCACTCGACGCGCCCGTGACGACGATGGTCCGACCAGAGAGATTCGGCAGATCCTTCGCAGTCCATCTCTTTTTGGCCACTGTTGAGTCCCATCCTCCCTATGTGTCGCGTTCGCTCCACCCTATGGTCAGCAGTCGTTGGCTCCATTGCAGAGCCGATGAAGATTTGGGACGACACAGCGTCGCGTCGCATCAATCCCCGATTTGCGAAACGCCAAAACTTGAGCGTCCGTTGTGTCTCTATGGAATCGCCAGAACTACCATTTTTCGACCGGTGCTCTCATGCGCCCGACCGACACGATGGGGACCATGAGACGGAGATCCTTCACTCTGCATAGGACGAGATTCAGCGACCGCACGTCGTCGCCCCTCGCGACCAGAGTGTGGCTCTCGATCGTTATCGCCGTGACGCTGGCCCTTGGTCTCACCGCCACGGCCACCGCGTCGGGACGGCATATTCTGCTTCCGCCCCACTACCCCTCGAGCAACTACAACGTGCCCGACGGCACGCTGACCACGCTCTCGTGGATAAATCGAGCCCGCGCGGGCCAGGAAGGCCTCGGACCACTGCGACTGAACATAAAGAAGTACGACGAACTCAGCGTGGTTGACCAACTGTTCGTGCTGAGCAATCTTGAGCGGATCACCCGTGGCGAGTCACCCGCCTACGCGCTGATGAACAATCTCGACACCTACGCCGCCACCGGTGCACGGCTCCAGCGTGACCCTCTTCCCCCGCGGAATTGGATCGGCAGTTTCTCGTCCAACTGGTCCGCGGACTACGGACCACGCAACACGCTGGCGCTGGGCGCGGATCTCGGCTGGATGTACGACGACGGTCCGCCTCCCTTTCACAACAGCTACAACCTAGATTGCCCACGCGCCGGAAGCGAGGGCTGCTGGGGCCACCGGAGCAACATCCTCCAACTATCGCCGGACGCCGGATTCACCTTCGCCAGTCCCGTGCCATTTTTCGTGCTCTTGATGGGTGCGGGGTACGCGACTCCCCGAGGTTCCATGCCGTCGCTGACCGAGGATTACTCGTGGGTTGTGGGATACCCGAAGACCGGCGTTGCCTTCACCTGGGCTCACGCCGTCATTTTCCTTGGTCTTCCAAAGAGTGATAACCCTTCGACAACCACCACGACCATTCCCACCACCACGACGGTGCCGACGACCACCACATCGACGACGACCACAACCACAACCACAACCACAACCAGTCCATCGGACCAATAAGCCGGGGAGACGCTGCGCGTTCAGTTGAGACACATGAAGGTAATGATCCATCGTGTTTTGGTTCGAATCGCGTCAACTGAAATATTCGATTCACCGGATACTCGGTTGCCGTGACCCGCCTCCAATTGCACCGACTGGGCGCGGAGATTAATTCGCGAGTCCTTGGAAAGTTTCTGTCGATTGGACAAGAATCGCAACGTCGATGATGGTGAGAGGTTCAATGGGAGCCTCACCGGAGGGAGAAGTCATGACGCAGTACTTGGTACTTATTTACTCGAACGAGGCGGCGTGGGCCACCAGAGGCGAAGATTTCGCGAAAGAGATCACTGACGGACACAACAAGTTCGGCGAAAAGCATGGCGCGTCACTTCGCGGCGGCAACGCTCTCGAGTCCACGACGACGGCGACCTCGATTCGGACCAATGAATCGGGTGGCGTGGTCACCACTGACGGCCCGTTCGCCGAGACCAAAGAGGCCCTGGGCGGCTACTACGTCATCGAAGCCGACGATCTCGACGGGGCGATCGCAATCGCCAAGGACATTCCTTCGCCGTTCGGCGGGATCGAAGTTCGACCGATTCGAGTCATGTAGTTGACGATCCGTCACGACGATCACGACGTTGCCGTCTCGGCCGCCGTCGCGAACGCCCACCGAACAGAGTGGGCGTTCGTGATGGCGGCCACGATTCGCATAACTCGAGACTTCGACATCGCTGAGGAGTGCGTCCAGGACGCCTTCGCCCGGGCACTCGCGACATGGGGCGAACAGGGCATTCCTAAGAGCCCCGGCGCGTGGCTGACGACGGTGGCGAGACGTCGGGCCATCGACGTCGGGCGACGTCGGGACGTGGCGATGCGTTCTCAGCGATTCCTCGTCATCGAGCCGGGCGACGAACCGGAGGCCACCGAGGGCGGATTCGAGGACGACCGACTTCGCCTGATCTTCACGTGTTGTCACCCGAGTCTCGCGACCGACACGCAAGTGGCGCTCGCGCTACGCATGCTCTGTGGACTCAGCACCGCCGAAGTCGCCAAAGCGTTCCTCGTGAAGGACTCCGCGATGGCGGCGCGACTGACGCGCGCAAAGAAGAAGATCGCGGTGGCACGGATTCCTTACCGAGTCCCTGAGCGCACGGAACTGCGGAGCCGAATCGACGCCGTCCTGCTCGTGGTTCACCTCCTCTTCACGACCGGTCACACGTCACCCGTCGGCGAGAGCCTCTCCCAGGTCGATCTCGTGGAGCGATCGCTCGACCTTGCGCGAATGCTGCACGGACTGTTGCCCGACGACGCCGAAGCGGCAAGTCTGCTGGCGCTGATTCTCTTGACCGACTCTCGTCGCGGCGCGCGCGTCGGCGACGAGGGCGAGTTTCTCCGTCTCGCCGATCAAGATCGTTCGAAGTGGCACCGCGACTCCATTGATGAAGGGCTTTCGCTCGTCGGCGAGTCAATCCGGCGAGGTCGCCCTGGCCGCTTCACACTGATGGCGGCGATTGCGGCGGTTCACTCGAGCGCCGCGCACTGGGACGAGACCGATTGGACCGAGATCGTCGGGCTCTATGACCTGCTGCTCGAAGCATGGCCCTCGCCGGTCGTTGCACTGAACCGCGCCGTCGCGGTGAGTTTCGCCCAGGGACCTCTGGCCGGACTGACGGCAATCGACGCGCTGAGTACCGATCCCCAGCTCAGCACCTACCCGTACTTGGCAGCCGCACGTGGCGACTGCCTGGAGCGACTCGAACGGTTCGCCGAAGCGCGCGAAGCCTTCGAAGAGGCAGCGCTGTTGACCGAGAATCACGTGGAGCGCGACTTTCTTCAATCTCGTATATCCCAACTCCTTTAATTTGCTGCGTGAAGCCCTCGATACTGACGTCGTGCGACCGCTACGAATAGTTACGTCGCATACGATTCAGAGCAGTCTCCCGAACGCCGAGGTCCTCTTGAAACTCCGACTTCTTGCCGTCGCATTACTCGGCGCGGCACTCATGGGCGCAGTGGTCGTCCCGGCGGGAGCGTCGACGAAGCTGACCCTGTACGCGCAGATGCAAACAGTCTTGAGAGACGCGAACGCCGAATCGGCGGTGCGCGTCACGACCACCGCAATGATGTCCGGCATGCGAGTCGTCCAGGTCACGAACGCTGGGCGAACCGCGGGACGACAGACGATCACGCTCACCGATTCCAAAAAGAGCGACACGCTCGACGTCGAATATGTTTCCGGTGCGCTCTTTCTCAAGGGAGACGCCACGATTCTCACCAATTATTTGGCCCTTTCTCAAATGAACGCGAATGAGCTTGCCGGTCAATGGTTCGGCGTGCCCAAGAGCAGCGGCTACTACACCGAGCTCTCCCAAGGTCTGACGATTTCGACTGGGTTTGCGGAAGTGACGATGACGTCGTCGGTGACCAGCGGTCCCGCGACGACCGTCGCGGGAGTCAACGTCAGTGTCGTGAAGGGCAAGACGGTCAAGTCGGCATCTGAACCATCGTTGTCGGAGACGTTCTACTACGGCAGCGGCAAGAAGCCGTTGCCCGTCGAAGTGACCCAAAGCGTGCAGGGCTCATTGGGGACGCTCCTTTTCAGTCACTGGAATGAAAAGGTCGTCGTCGTGGCCCCGAAAATCACACTTCATCTCAACTGACTCGATTTGAGACTCAATCGAGCGGCGGGTGCCAGGCGATCATCTGAACTCGTTCGTCACTGACGTAGCCGTTGTCGACGAACCACTGGGCAGAATCGAAGAGGGCGAGTGAGGCCGGACGAGAGGTGTAGCCAATCTCATCTCGCGCCCGAGCATCGTTGAAGGTCATCGTCGTCGAGGCCATCTGCGCGGCCTCCAGTGAGACCCGCGGCTCTCTGCCCATGAGGTCGCCTTCGATGAAACTCGAGAGATAGCCGGCGATCTGAGGAAATATCGAAGGGAAGCGCCGATCGGCCGGTGGGAGTCCGGTGACGTTGGACAGTGTGCGCAACAGTTCGGCCATCGTGATGTTCTCACCGCCGCAGATATAGCTGCGACCCTGTCGACCGCGTTCGAGAGCGAGCAGATGTCCGGCGGCGAGGTCGTCGACGTGCGCGACGTTCATTGCGGTGTCCACGTAACCCGGTATGCGGCCGTTCAGATAGTCGAGGACGACCCTGCCCGACGGCGTCGGTCGATGGTCGTACGGTCCGTGCGGCATCGTGGGCAGCACCAACACCACCGGTGCTCCTTGGGCCGCCAAGCGAAGCACTTCGTGTTCGGCGACGTACTTGGTCTGCTTGTAGTTCCCGTAGAGGTGCGAGACGTCGGCGACGTCGTCCTCGGTCGACGGACGTCCCGCCTTGGTCTCCCACAGACCCAACGTTGCAACCGTCGACGTGAACACGATTCGCTCGACACCGGCATCGGTCGCCGCACGCACGACGTTCTGACTACCGCGGACGTTCACCGCGTAGAAGGAGGACGCGTCCTTGGGCCAGAAGCCGAACTTGGCGGCGAGGTGGAAGCAATATTTGGCTCCGTCGAAGGCGCCCGCCAATTGCGACTCGTTCGTGATATCGACTTCGCGTCGTTCCACGTCCAGAACGTCCAGGTTTGACGTCGCCGCGCCGGGTTCGAGAAACGCCACGACCTCGACGCCGCGGGCGAGTAGTGCGCGCACGACGGCCGAGCCGATGAAGCCCGCCGCCCCGGTCACGACGACACGGTCGCCCTGTTGAAGTTCGAAACTCACGACTTGGCCGCGACGCGCTTTGACGTTGGGCTTCGCCGCATGATCCCCCTGGTCATCGTCACGCCGAACTCGACCAGTGAGGCGCCGCTTCGTTCGGCTTCGGTCAACAGTTCGTCGAGTGCGCTGATGAACAACTCGATCTCCACCTCCCCGGCGATGAGCGGCGGCAGCAACTTGATCACGTTGATGTTGTCAGCGGCCACCTGGGTCAATATCCGGTATCGATGGAACAGTGGCACGACGAGCGTCTGCGTGAACATCGCAGTGCGCGTCGCTTCGATCAGTCGCCACCGTCGTCGAGCGCCGCGCGACGTCGGTTTTCCGAACTCGATGCCGATCATCTGACCTCGCCCACGAATGACGTGAAGGAACTCGTGGCGCGATGCCAGTTCTTCCAGTCGTGCCCGCCACACGTTGCCCATGGCCGCGGCGTGCTCGACGATGCGCTCGTCGTCGAAGACCGAGAGCGTGGCCAGTCCCGCGACCATGGCCATTGGATTGTTCTTGAACGTCGTCGAGTGCACCATGGCCCGGTCCATCGAGCTGTACGTGCCGCGAAGGATCTTGTCGCTCGTCAACATCGCACCCACCGGGATGTAGCCGCCCGAGAGCGCCTTGGAGATCGTGACGATGTCCGGTGTGAGTCCGTAGTGCTCGAAGGCGTAGAAGGCGCCGGTTCGTCCGAGACCCGTCTGCACCTCGTCGCAAATGAACAGTGCCCCGGCGCCGTGCACGGCGTTCTCGAGTTCGCGCCAGCGCTCGGCGTCGAGTTCGTAGACGCCCTTTCCCTGGATCGGCTCGACGATGAAGGCCGCGACGTCGCCGCGCTTGAGCTCTCGAACCAACGTGTCCAGATCGCCGAAGGGAATCTCGGTCGTATCGGCGAGCAGTGGACCGAAGCCTTCGCGAAAGTCGGCTGAGCCGTTCACGGCGAGCGCGCCCATCGTCAGTCCGTGATAGGCGTGCGAGTGATAGAGGATGCGTCGGCGTCCCGTACACGCGCGCGCGAATTTGAGCGCCGCTTCGACCGCTTCCGCGCCGGAGTTGCAGAAGAAGAGTCGCTCGATCTGCTTCGGGCTTCGCGTGACCAGTTGCTCGGCCAACAGTCCCGGCAGCAGCGCGCAGTCCATCTGCACCATGCCGGGCAGATCGGCCTCCAGCGCTTGACCAAGGGCGTCCTTGATCACCGGGTGGGACCGGCCCAGGGCGAAGACACCGAAGCCGCTCAACATGTCGAGGTAGCGATTGTCCTGATCGTCGAGGAGGTAGCAGCCTTCGCCGCGCTCATAGAAGCGATCAAAACCAAGCGTCGTCACGACTTTGGTCAGTTGCGGGTTGAGGTACTGGGCGTGCAGGGCGAAGTTGTCGCCGTGTCGCTCTTCCATGAGTTGCGCCAGATTGAAGCTCATCGCTCCCCCGCTTTCCAAGCCAAATCTATTACCGGTCGCCAATCGACGTTTCAACGCGCCGGAACATCAAATGACGGGTGACACGCCACCGTCGATACTGATGCCGACGCCCGTGATGTAGCTCGAGCGCGGCGAGAGCAAGAATGCCGCGAGGTCGGCGAACTCGTCGGCGCGACCGACGCGACCTAAGGGGATCTTCGCGTTGGCGGCCATGGTTTTGTAGAACTCCTCTATCGGAACGTTGGCGTCTTCGGCGCGACGCACCCATTGTCCCGATTCGATGAGCCCGATGAGGATGGCGTTGGCTCGTATGCCGCGAGAGCCAACTTCGTTGGCGAGGGACTTGGTGAGCGCGAGGCCGGCGAGTCGCGAGGCCGACGTCGGCGTCGTGTTGGCATTGGGCGTTCGCGCCAAGATCGCCAGCACGTTCACGATGGCGCCGTGCGTCACTTCGAGCGCGGGCAAGACCTGTCGGGCGACGTGCAGAGCGGCGACGACCTTGAGTTCGTAGTCACTTCGCCACTCGTCATCGTGCGACGTGGCGATCGGCGTGCCCGCGCTGCGCCCCGCGTTATTGACGGCTCCGTCGAGCCGACCAAATCGAGTGACCGTCGCACCAATGAATTCATCGAGCTCCTCGGCGTTCGTGACGTCGGTCTTCGAGCACAACGCGTCGAGTCCCAACAACACCTGTGCCCGGGCGAGTCGTTCCTCGTCACGTCCACAGACCGCGACCAACGCGCCTTCGGCAACGAGGCGCTGGGCGAGCGCGAGACCGAGGCCGTCGGTCCCGCCGGTGATGAGAAATGCCCTGTCTTGTAGTTCAAGGTCCATGGGAGCATCATAGGAATCGGCACTTCGACGTAGTTCATCGAGCGCATGACCGGTGTTAAATACTGCGAACTAATCTGTGGCGATGTCGGACATTTCTTCGCGCGTCACGACGCGGCCAATCCGAATGATGCGCGCCGCAGTTTGCGCGACAGTCCTCGGGGGCTCACTGTTCATCGGCGCAAGCAGCGGCGCGTCAGACGCTGTGCTGCCTCCTTTCACTTCCAGCGTCACACGTGTCAGCGCCGCCCAACTCGGAAAGACGTGGCGGCCAGGCTGTCCCGTCGCACCCCCTCAACTTCGTCTCCTGCACCTGCGCTACGTCGGCTTCGACGGTCATTCGCGAATCGGCACCATGGTCGTCAACGCGTCCGTCGTCACCTCCGTCGTGCGCGTCTTCGCCACGCTCTACGCGAAGCGCTTCCCCATCCATTCAATGGTCCCCGAGTCGAACTTCCAAGGTAAGGACCCGGCGTCAATGGCGGCCGACAACACGTCGGGGTTCAACTGTCGCTACGCCGTAGCGACCGGACCCAAGCAGTGGTCCGTCCACGCCTACGGCGAAGCGATCGACGTCAACCCGGTACAGAATCCCTACGTGTTCAACGGCGTCGCGCAACCGGTCGACGCCAAGTCCTACGTCAATCGCACCGACGTGCGCCCGGGCATGGCCGAAGTCGGCGGCGTCCTCAACGACGCCTTCGCCGCCGTCGGCTGGTTCTGGGGAGGACGATGGAGCGCGTCACCGGACTACCAGCACTTCTCCTCAACCGGCGGATGAGGCGGCTCTTCGTCGCGTCGCTCGCACTGGCGGCGATGCTGAGCGTCGTGCCGGTTTCGACGGCGTCCGTCGGCGCTCTCGAACATCAACGAACCACGCCCACGTGTAACGCCTTCGCCGACTCCATAGCCGGTACCTCGAAATCCCGGCAACTGATAACGGTCACCGCACCGTCGATAGGGAATCAGAACGCCACTCTGGACTTCTTCGTGCGCCGGGGAGGATGCTTTCGTCTCGACGGCGTCCCCTACTCGGCGCTCGTCGGACGCAACGGCCTCTCGACGCACCACCACGAGGGCGACGACACGACGCCCATCGGGCTCTTCGGCTTCCAGTCCACGATGTACGGCGTACTGGCGAATCCCGGCGTGAAGTACGCCTATCACCGCCTGGTCTGCGGTGACTGGTGGGACGAGCAGTCGTCCTCGGCGCTCTACAACCACTTCGTCCACGTGCCCTGTGGCACGAAGCCCGACTTCGGCGGCGATTCCGAGGCACTGTGGACGACGGTGCCGTCCTACGACTACTTCGCGGTAATCGCCTATAACCGCCATCCGATCGTCCCCGGCAAGGGCTCCGCGATCTTCCTGCACGTCTCGAGCGGCCTGCCGACGGCCGGCTGCGTGAGCATTCCGGTGGACGAACTGCTCCGGATCCTCCGGGCACTGCGTCCGGATATGAAACCTCTCATCTACATCGGTTTGAGACCGATTCAAGAGCCATAGTCTCGCCCTTAGTGCGTTCGACTCATTTCGACGACAACGCCGAGACTCGAAGACGCCGCACCCTGGTACACGCCCTTCAAGGGTGCGACGTCGTCGTAGTCTCGACCATTGCCCACGATGATGTGGCGCTCCGTTTCGGGGATTCCGTTGGTCGGATCCATACCGGTCCAAGCCCCCGAGAAGTACTCGATCCACGCGTGGCTCTGGCCGGCAACGACCTCACCCACGTCGGCGTCACTCAACGGAAAGAGATAACCCGAGACATACCTCGCGGGAATGCCGAGTTCGCGAAGGAGTCCGATCGTGATGTGTGTGAGGTCTTGACAGACGCCCTCGCCGAGGTCCCAGGCCTCTTGGGCGGTCGCCGAGACCGACGTCGCGCCGGGTAAATAGGTGACGCGCCCGCGCACGTAGGCACTGACCGCGTCGACGCAACTGTGCAGATCCGCGATCCGTGCCCACTCCTCGATCGGCGCGAGGACGTCGCCGGCCAACGCGGTGCGATCGGTTGCGAACAGGTACTCCGAGAAGAAATCGACGAGCGCCGGCGCGCGTAGGTCGTTCCACGAGATCGCCGGGTCGACACGTCCCGCGCGACTTTCGACGTTCGAGCGCGCTTCGACCTCGAGCTTCGGGTGCGGCTCTGGGATGTCGAAGGCCGTGACGACCGTCCCGAAGTAGTCGGTGTGCGTCGAGAGCGGGACGACCGGCTGGACCGCGATGTGCGCGTTGCGCACCTCTTGGCTCGCGCCGGTGATCGGCGTCATCCGCGCTTCGTTATAGGAGGACTTGGCGAGGCCGTCGTACGTGAAGCCGGTGTGGTGGCGAATGGCAAGGCTGAGTGACTCGGTCACAGCCCACCTTCCTTCGACCACACCACGTAGTCCTCGTGACGGAAGAAGCGGTCGGTCACCGCGTTGTTGATCCGCACGCAGGTCTCTTCGAGCATCTCCAAGAGCTCGGGCAGCTGACCCAGGAGATCCGCCGGGTCCATGAACTCGAGACGACCGCGACCGCGCGCGAGACTCTGGCGCGCGATGTCGGCCGTGGCGATACGCGCACTGCCCGGCTGGATTTCAAACAGGCAGGTGTCGGCGAGGTTCAATGAGTACAGCACCGAACGCGGGAACAGACGGTCGAGTAGCAAGAACGCCGCGACGCCGTTCGCGTCGTGGATCTCGCTGGTGGATCGCATGAATGCTTCCATTGCACCGCAGGCGCGCAGGAACGCCAACCAGTCCGGCGCGTGGTCCTCGCTGAGCACCCGTCCACGAAGGAGTCGCGACGTCATGTCGATTCGCTCGATGCTGCGACCGAGCACCAAGAAGTGCCAGCCGTCGTCGTGGCTCAAGGTGGCGTCGGTGAGACCGGCGAGCAGCGCCGCTCGTTCTCGCACGAACATGAGATATTGCGACGGACCGAGGCGGCGCGCGGTGTTCTCCATCTGCGGCAAACGGTTGCGCGTCGAGTTCAGCGCGACCCACATCTCCGAAGAGATGAACTCCCGACTGCGTCGCGCGTTCTCGAAGGCGCCACCGAGCGAACCGGCGATGGAGTTGGGGTTGTCGGCGTCGTAGACCACGTGCTGGAGCATCTCGTCGGTGGTGACAGGCTCTTCGGACTCCACGTCGATGCCCAAGATCGAATACAGCGAGCGACAGGTGGCGTCCTCGTCGTTGAACGGATCCTCCACCATGCGGTGCACGTAGGAGTCGACGATGCGCGCGGTGTCGTCGGCGCGTTCGATGTAACGGCCGATCCAGTAGAGCGACTCGGCAAGACGCGAGAGCATGCCGCG
>Ga0208480_1000680_pt1 | contig 12680 bp, 15 predicted proteins | sample NGESurshal092012_4_FD_184485 | JGI IMG/M metagenome (GOLD analysis project Ga0208480, IMG submission 184485) | Arctic peat soil microbial communities from Barrow, Alaska - NGEE Surface sample F53-1 shallow-092012 (SPAdes) | ecosystem: Environmental > Terrestrial > Soil > Wetlands > Peat ... | reverse complement strand
GATGTATACCGCAAGATGAACGGCAAGTGGCTCATCGTCGAGGAACACAATTCGGTACCTGTCGATCTAATGACCATGAAGCCGGATCTTCTGTCCAAGCCTTAGCGAGTCGCCGTTCGAGTCTGGCGGAAAGGGGGCATTCATTCAGATCTGCTCGGCAGCCGCTCCAGACAAAAATTTCAAACGCCACAACGTGAATTGGCAGTCTAGCTATAAGGTAGAGAGGGTCACCGGACTGTCTGAAAGGCGACGCTCGTGACAGTCAGCAACGTGTCGCGACGAGACTCTGAACACTCCGCTTCGATTCTGCGTCGCCTTGTATAGGGCAGGAGAGGATTGTCATCCTGGACGCATGCAAACTCTCTTCGACGCGGTGGGTGGCATTGAGGGCCTGCGCCGACTTGCCGACGCCTGGCACCGTCGGGTGATGGCGGACGACCTGGTCGCTCATGCGTTCAGCCACGGTTTTCACCCACAACATGTCGAGCGACTCGCCGCTTACTGGGCTGAGGCATTCGGCGGTCCGACGATGTATTCGAATTTCTATGGTAACGAGACCATTGTCGTCAAGATGCACAGTGGGAATGGAGAGCATGATGAAATGGATCGCCGTGCGATCGCCTGTTTCGACGAGGCTCTAGGCGACGCTGGGCTAGCCAGCGATGGCGCGTTACGACAAGTTCTGCACGACTACTTCGCATGGGCGACCACGACAACGATGTCTCGCTACCACCAATCCGCCGATGACGTGCCGAACGGCCTCAGCATCCCGCGCTGGTCGTGGGACGGACTTCAGTCGTAAGGCCTCGCTTGCTGCGATGACGGCACTCTCGAAAGCAGTCGCTCATGGGAGTCAGCTGGGGGTCGATCCGAGACATCCGCAGCTTCGCATCGGCACATTCGCTAATTGGCGAGTCGCGCATTGAGGGCGTAGCAAAACGAATGACAATCTTGAGAATCGTAAAACTCGGGACGAGTTCTTTAAGGAACCATATTTTCTTCATTTTTGTCGTCGTCTCGCTGCCGACGGCGGCGGTATTTGCTGTGTCCTCGTATCAAGATCACGAACTCACGCCAATGTGGATGCTACGAATCTTTGTCGCCTCCACACTCGCAGGTTTGTTCGTCGCGCTCGTACGATGGTTTATTATCCTTTCCTCCCATTCTTCGGCGTTCCGGGCGGAAGCATGACTGAGAGACGCGAAATGCGTCGCTGCTAGCGCGTAATTTAATTGCTCCAAAATGGCCTGTCGCGTCCGGCGGCTTGGGGGTCGTTAAACGCCCAATAGTCTGCGTGCGAGCAAAGACCCCATGTCGCGGCACTGTGCGATACCTCGGTATCGAAGGCGACGACGCGCTCGAGATGTAACGGAAGTGTAATAGTCGCGACGGCCGGTCGGCGGCTCCTTGTCGGTCGCTAACCGGCCAACTCCGACCACTTGAACAGAGCCCTCAATTTTCTACACGTTGGAACGATCTTGGAGGGGCCGAATGGATTGCGTCGAAACCTCACCATCACTCAGTCCGGAAACTTCAACTCCCGAATCAACGTCTGAAAGCGCGGCTCCTCGCGCAAGGGATCCAGGAGCGGGCGCTAAGCGAGTCCAGCCAAAGCGATGATCGAACCCAGGAACCATGAGCAGTCCGATGAATCCCAGCGACGTGATTGACATGATGATCTTTTGCGTAGGTTGCTTCTCGGCGGCGGGACCGCCGGGATAGGCTTAGGTTTCAGGCTTCTCAAACTCATCTTTCTGCTTGTTGATGCTGTTCCACACCGCGATGTCCCAGGCGTTGTGAATGCCGACGATCATAAGCAACATGATCGCGACGGCGACTCCATAGAGACATTCCTTGGGACTTGATGAAATTAGAAACGACGTGGCGAGCAACGCGCAAAAACAAAGCGCAGGCAAAATGACACTCCAGATCCAATCTTCGCGCACGGGTACGTAATCACCCTTCAAGCTGTGGATGGTAGCGGCAATGGTTGCGATGTAGATAAGTCCTGCCAGCCCCACCACTCCTAAGCCGAGACTCAAAGTTAAGACCGTGTGTCGTGGCATGGTTAAGTACGCCGCCAAAGCGAGGACAGCACCGAAGTGCACAATCGTCGGCGTCACAAAGGCCTTTACGGCGACGTGCTTTACGCGGTGGGCATCAGCAGCGAGGCTGATCACGACGAAGGTCAAGCCGGTGAGGCCGCCGGCGGCGCCGCCCGCGATCACGTAGAAATTATCCCAGCCGGCCAGGAGTGACGATTCCACAAATTATTTGTCGCAAGTGATGTGAATGATATCGTCTGCCGTCATGTTTGTGGTTGAGCGCCCTGATTAGCTGGAGAACTATTGATGGCCTTAGTGTACAGCCAGCACATCTGCCAGGCTGCCATTCGCGTTGTCCGATCACGCCCCATCCACTCGCGGCATCTCTCCCCCACTTCGGAGGCATACAAGCGCGGCGAGGCTATTCTGCATCAATGGCCGGCCTCCGACGGTACGGAGGGCCTGCGCACGAAGAAAACGCAGCCCACGGCGAAGAGCGAGATGATGGCGCCGCAAAGAAAGCCCGCCCGAATGCCCCCGGTCAGCGCATCGATAGGTCCGAGTCCATGTGCGGCGAGGGTCGTAGCCCGTGCCGACATCAGTGCCACGAACAGCGCAACTCCCGCCGCGCCCGCGACTTGCTGAAGGGTGCCGATGACAGCGCTGCCGTGCGAGTAGAGGTTTGGCTTCACCGATGACAAACTGGTGGTAAACAAAGGTGTAAACAGGAACGCGAAGCCGACACTCATCATTACATGCCCGGCGAGGATGTAGCCCACCCAAGTAGTGGAACCCAACAGCGTCATCGCCCACAGCACGGCACTCACGACGATGACGCCAGGAACCATGAGCTTGATCGGCCCTGCTTTGTCGTACAAGCGCCCGACATGCGGGCCAAGCAACCCCATCAGCAGACCCCCTGGCAGCAGCAACAGTCCAGTTTGCAGGGTGCTGAGTCCGAGCACGTTTTGCAGGTAGATCGGCAGCAGGATAATGGTACCGAACAGGGCCATCATCAGGCTCGCCATGAGCAGCACCGATACAGTGAAGTTACGCGACTCAAACGTCCGCAGGTCGAGCAGCGGATTGCCGTTGGTCTGTAGCGAGATCTGCCGGAAGATGAACGCTGCCAAGAACACAGCACCGACCGCGCTGAAGATTCCCGCAGGGAGCGTTCCCGGCGCAGTGGCACCACCAATGTGACTGAGACCATAGACGATGCCGCCGAAAGCCACGGCCGAGAGGACCACCGAAACCCCATCGAGCGGCGCATGGTGCGGCGTCGTCACGTTCTCGATACGGCGGGCACCCAGCGCCAGTGCACCGAGGGAGATCGGCAGCACCAAGAGGAACATCCATCGCCAACTGAGATAGTTGAGGATAACTCCGGAGATCGTGGGACCCACGGCGGGCGCCACCGATATGACCGTGGAAATAAAGCCCATAGTCTTGCCGCGAGTTTCCGGCGGCGCCAGTGTCATGACGGTGGTCATCAGCAGCGGCACCATGATCGCGGTCCCGGAGGCCTGAACGACGCGAGCGAGGATCAGCACCTGGAGATTTGGGGCTAGCGTGGCGATCGACGTGCCCAGAGTAAACAAGGACATTGCCCAGACAAAGATCGGCCGCGTGTTCATCCGCTGCAGCAAAAACCCGGTGACTGGAATAACCACGGAAACAGTGAGGAGAAAAGCCGTGGTCAACCATTGCACGGCTCCGGCAGTGACGTTGAGGTCGCGCATGAGCCGCGGGATGGCCACCGCCATGAGTGTCTCGTTGAGAATTACCACGAACGTGGCAACCAGAAGGAGATTGATGACGAGGCGGTTGCGCCCCGAGTTGTCAGCGGCCACGGCTGCGATCACGTTGTCCGCCGACAGGTTGCCGGCGCCGGCTGAATTGCTGCTCAAGTATCGAACTCCTACTCATCCCGCGTTGCCCGGACTGAACTGTTAAAAGGCCTTGCCCCCGGTGGATGCCCCTCCGGCCGCCCGCAACGCAATATTCCCAGAAATCATTGGCCCGCTGTTGGCAATCCGAGCTTGGTTCTATACTTTAAGTTCACGAATCACCCATCCACGCACGGAAGTCAGCTCATGGCAGCGCCCAAACTCGCTACACTCCAGCCGCCGCCGTTCCAGTTATCGCTGCGGATCAAGCATCCGTCCATGGATCCCGTGGATATTTCAAAAGGACTTGGCATCGAACCCGAGCATTGCTTCCGAGCGGGCCAACTGCGCCAATCGAAAAGCGGCCTCGTCCCGGCGGCGGTTCACACCGAGTCCTACTGGTTGGCGCCTTTGAGTCCTACGTCGTGGTTCAGCAATCCATCATTTGCAAAACCGCTCAACCTCGCGGTCGGGCAAGAGCATATAGAGGCAGCCATAGTACGGAATCTCTCCGGGGCACTCGGCTTGTGGGCGGCGCGCTTTAACAAAGTGCACGCCGCATTGCTACAAACAATTCGCTCCGAGGGCGGTGAGATCAGTTTGCTCGTGACGCTCTCACCCACCGCCGTGGAGACCTTTAACCTCCCGCCACAGGTGAGTCGGATGTTCGGCGATTTGGGAATTGGGCTTGAATTCGAAATAACGGATGACTGAAATGTACAACAGCAGCAGACTGGGCAGAGCTAGATGAAAATCGATTCCAACCCGCGCGCCAAAAAGTTCTCAATCCCGGATACGCTTTGAAGATGGCTGCCAGCCCTCGTCACCGGCCTCATTCTCGGCTTCTCGGTCGTCATCTTTTCCCACCTACACTAGCTGATGATGCCATGCTCGACCTTCTCGATTCTCGTCCCTCTCATGAGCGAATCACCGACGGGGCGTGGCTGCTGCGCGGATTCGCACTCCGCAAAGCGGCGGCTCTACTCGCTGAAATTGAAGACATCGCGACAGCGGCGGCGTTCCGTCATCTGGAAACGCCCGGCGGCTTTCGCATGTCAGTGGCAATGACCAATTGCGGCAGCGTCGGATGGGTGAGTGATCGGCGCGGATACCGCTACACCGCTCACGACCCCTTAAGCGCTCAGCCCTGGCCCACGATGCCTCCGCTGTTTTCCGCGCTGGCCCGATCCGCGGCGCAAGCCGCCGGATTCGAAGGCTTTAATCCCGACGCCTGTCTTATCAATCGCTACGTTCCCGGGGCTCGGCTAACCTTGCATCAAGACAAAGACGAGAGCGAATACGGCGCGCCGATTGTGTCGGTTTCCCTAGGTCTTCCTGCGGTTTTCCTGTTCGGCGGCAACCTGAGGAAAGGCAAACAGCACCGAATCCCGCTACAACATGGCGACGTCGTGGTCTGGGGCGGACCTGCGCGACTCTTTCATCATGGCGTATTGCCATTGAAGGACGGCCTTCATCCAGAGGTGGGGCACCAGCGCCTGAATCTCACTTTTCGCCGCGCTCAGCCTTGACGACGGTCGGTCCGTCTTACAATTTTGGTATCCGAATTCGGCTGATCATCAAAGATCCCGACACTCCGAACAACAGCGTCAACGGATGCAATACGTGTCCGGCAACTTCCAGTTCGCCGAACCACACGTTCTCGCCAATTGCACCGAGCCACGTTGCGACGGCCATAAGGCATACCAATAGAAATGACGTTGGAATCGGAGTCCCTTCAAAAAAAGACACTTTGCCGACACCGTCGGAAAGCGCCTCCGCCGTGACATTGTATCGCGCCAGGCGCGAAACGCCGCAGGCGACAAAATAGCCCAAGACGATTCGATCGAATAGGCCTTGCATGCCGAGACCATAGCCGATCATCGCGGGAGCGACACCGAAGGAAATCACATCCGCCAGAGAATCCAATTCCCGGCCCATCTCTGAAGACTTTTCTCGCCATCTCGCAACGCGGCCGTCCACAATATCGAACAATAACGCCGCCAGAACCAAGGCGCACGCAAAATAGACGTGGCGCACGCCCCCCGTCTGCACATAACTGATGGTCGAAAATATGGCCGCCGTTCCACAAACGGCATTCCCCAGCGTAAACCAATCGGCCAGGTGAAACTCACGAATCATCGAAAACGGTTTCTTCAGCTTCTGCGCACTCATCCCTTGATGATACGCGTCTCGACGGCGGCGAATCCATGCCGTATGCCCTGTCGCGGTGCAGACATCGCTCGCTAAGGCCATAGGCCGCTCCACTCTGGTGCGCTAACGACAGAATCGGTTTCTTGTAAATCCGGGACTTTCATTTCTTCACATTTCTATAGTGCCGAGAATCTGCGGCGCGGTTATAGTTTGTCCGTCCGAACAGAGACCCACGGAGGTGACATGCCAGAACCGACTCTCAAGTTTTCCGTTACCTGCCCCGACTGCGCGCTCGAGTCTGTTTCGGAAATACCCATCGCCGTGATCGCCGGCGGATTACTCTCCGGCAAGGGTCTGCGCCTCCACAGTATCTGCCACGACCGCTACTGGACCGCGACCTTTACCGAGCGCGAGCAACTGCGAAAATCGCTGGCGGTCTTAAAGATCGATGCGCGCGCCAACTGGAGCTCACGGCACGCAGAATCGCCCGCGCCGGCGGCCGAGGAATTCTCTCTAGTTTGAGCCCTCAGGTCTTTAGCGTCGCCTGCGAATCTTCTTTACTATTCTGTATCCCTGCTTCGGGCTTCAGAAAATGCCCTTGAATCTGCATCTTCCCGCGGGAAGGCTTGAAGAGGGTGATTTTCTCCGAGACTCGACAACGCGAGTACTGCACATCGTAGACAAGCGTTGTAGTGGTTCCCGCGTTTGTTCCAAACGAATTCAATACGTTCCATGTGACCAGCGAATGCGTTTCGGGCGTGCCGCATCGAGCGCGCTGGTTCTCAAGAAAGGCACGCCAGTCCGCCTGCGGCGTCACCTCAAAAAAATGCGCTGAATAAAGCGAAAGAACACCTTCAAAATCTTCGCCCTGCATCTTTGAAAAATACTGTTCCGCCAATTGCTCCGCTTCCTTCCTATCTTCCGAAAAACTACAGCCCAGCGCGGCGCAAAGCGCAACCACCATCAGGGCAGCTCGCACGGCACGATGGGCAATGCCTAATTCTCCGGCGCGAACCCTGCGACTACGGTCTCTCTTCATCTCCAAGCCTCCAGTGCATTCTCCTAAGACGGCACTTGCATGGCCATCAATGTTCGTGGCGTGAGCATCGTTCGGAAACCTGCTGGAGATCATTCGCCCGCTGAAGGTGTTAGGCTTTTGACGGAACCTCGGCTTTGAGCGCTTCGTCAGGATGACACCAGTTAGGGAGGCTGCGCAAGGATCGCAACCAGCGCTGAACGTTTGGGTAGTCCGCTTCCGAAAGCCCGGCTTGCGAGAGCCAGTAGAGATAGCCTGAACAACTGATATCGGCCACGGTTGGCCCGGAAGGCAATAAGAATTCCGATGAAGCAAGGAAGGCATCGAGCGTCTTGAGATCGGCCTCAGCGCGGCTTCGCAGGTACGCCAGGACTTCGGGCGGTTGCATTGCCCACAAGAGTGCGAACCGCAGGTTCGGCACACTGAACCCAATACGGTTTGTCTCCCATGACAACCACTCCAGCACGGCCTGCCACTCAGACTCATGGCCGGAGAAAAGCGCAGTTCTTTGCGCTAGGAAGATAAGGATGGCATTGGATTGACAGAGTGCGTGACCATCGGCAATGAGGACAGGCACCTCGCCAAATTTGCTGGCGGCAACGAACTCCGGCGGCCGCTCAGTTCTCGGCATACGCAAATCGACCCAATGGTACTCGTGCGCGATGCCAGCCAGAAGCAGAAAGGATCTGACCTTGTATGAATGGCCGGAGTCGGTACTGCCGTAGAGCAACACGTAGGACCTAACGATGAATTTGAGCGACGCGGGCCGGCACCGACCGCAAATGAATCGGATTTATCCACATCATCGATTAGCTCCTTGCGTCGCCGCAGATGCGGCCCACTTAACGTAGCAAACCTCCACCGGCATCCCATGCGAGACGCAGTACTCGAGTAGCCGCCGCTGGTTATCCTGCACCCGATCGCCCGGCCCTTTGACTTCGATCATGCGATAGCGGCTGTCCTCCGGATAGAACTGCACCAGATCCGGAAACCCCGCGCGATTCTCCTTCACGTCTCGAATGATCCACTCGAACCAGGCCCGCAAGTGCGCCGCCGGGAAACAATCCAACGCTAAACGCAACAAGCTGCTATCCAGGTGATGCCAACGCACGAACGGCGATTGAGTGCCCCACTTTTCCTTGAAAACCTTCCAGATGACTTCGCGATAGCGGCCCGAATCCAGGTAGGAAAGGCAGTCATCAAACTCCCGCTTGCGTCGCCAATAGAAACGGCTGCTTTCAAGATCGACGGGGCCATGATGAAAGTCATGAAAAAACGCGCCTGGCACGGACGCGAAAATCGCCGGCCAACATAAGATTCCGAACAGCGCCGTGATCAGCCCATTCTCGACATATCGCACAGTACTGGCATCGGCAAGGTCACGGGCTAAATGATCACGCACGTGATACTCCACCGCTTCCGCGCCCGGCGTGCCTTCTAAGATAATCCCGAATTCCGGGATCACAGGCGATGCAGCAGCCGCTTCAAAATTAGTCTTCAATATGCGATGGATTCGCGGCAGGACGCGCCGCACCTGCTGCAGCTCGGCTTCGCTCTCCGGACTCGCTTTCGCCAATACGCACAGTGCTCGCGCTCCCTCCCAGTCCCGCGCTTTGGCCGTGAGTCGAATCGCTCGCGAGCGCGCGCCGCGATAACGGCAGTCCAAATACATCGCGAGCGCCTCGGCGTTCTCGCCCGCGCGCTCTTGCTCGCGCGCGATTAGAAATAGCAACTTCTGCCGCCGCTCCTCGAGCCATTCACCATCCGCAATCGCGGAGGGCACAATGGCGATCAGATCATCGAGCGGCATCCCTTCTCTCAGCAACTCGCGGCATTGTTGAATCTTGAGGAACACATCAATCTGCCACCGTGTTTGAAATGGGCGGCTGCACCAGGACCGCTCGACTTTCTCGTATCGGAAAATACCCAAATCCGCCGTGACGAATTCCGTCCAGCTCTGCCGATCATTACCGAAATACATCAGTCTGAATCGCTCACACACCGATCCAATAGTGAGCACATACGCCAAATCGCCGCACGGGTACCACTGCTCAAAAGTGCGCGGCTCGGGGTACTGCGCCTTGAGAACAATCTCAAGATCCGGTTTGCGCCAATTGGCGTAGTGGCACGGCAGATTGAGGCAGCGAATCAATTCGGATTTCGTCACGAGGCACGCAAGCTCTTTAATTTGCAGCCGCGGTCGATCACTGACCCACCCTGCTTCGATCAGCGGAGCCGCGGCCGCGCCCGTCTCGCCGATTTCTTCATAGCTGATGTTGCTCGCGCGAAATAGATCGCCGCGGCGCATGACCAATCGTGCCAACAACGCTCGCGAAGCCAACGGAATACGCGGGAATTCCGAGATGAATCGCGACTCCTCTTCGAGCAAAAGGTCAGCATAGCGCGCGAGAATCGTGTCCAGCACCAACTCAAAATTCTTTAGGTAATAAAACGGCGCGAGCCTCGGTCTGTCATCGTTGGCGCGCGCGTGCGCTTCATCGCTTGAAAGGCTTGTATTTGCGGCCTGCACCCGCCTACTGTACATAATTACAGCACTACGCTACAGTGTTTTATTTGGCGCGTTCCACCCCGGACGCGCCCGGTGAGACTAGCGCGATTACTTACTGAGCGATCGGAGATCCAGTTTCATTGGCACGTAGCGGCCGCCATCCTTCTCCACTCGTGCGCCCGCCACCACAAATCCAAATCGCTCGTAAACCGGCACAGCGACAACGCTCGAATTCACCGTGAACATCCCAGGATTGCCAGCGCGCAAAGCGTGATCCCGCATTAGCTCCCACAGCCGCCGCCCCAGGCCGAAACCCTGATACCTTGCATCAACAAACAGGTGCGCGATCCTTTGGTTGTCTCTTAAACCCGCCGCCGCCACCACCTTTCCTAACTTGGGTTCCGCGACCCAATACACGATGTCGCTTCTCGCCAAAACGACAGAGATCGCCGACTCCGTCAGCGTCGCGAAAAATGCCTCGGCGCCCCGTCCGTCCGCATGTGTCGTGAAGGTATGACTCAACGAACGCAACAAGCCGCTGATCTGACCCGCATCCGCGCTGTTCGCTTCTCGGATGGATATGTCCGGCTCGCGCTCCATAAAATTCAGACTTCAGAACGCGGCATTCAGACAACGCGAGCTAACTTGCACTTGCCATGACGGTGTAGTGCTGGACTTGCGGTTCGAACTCCAGGAGAAAGTCTTTGTCTTCCGCGTAGTACTTGGCCTTCAGAACCTCGTCACCGGCGAATGCACGAATGCTGCTCTCAGAGTCCCAATGCGTGACGGTCAAGAAGTGGGTTACCGCGCCCTCGTCTCGCCGCAGAACGGCGACGCTTAAGTTCCCCGCAACTGACCGGTAGTCAGGAATCGCCCTCTCCTCGAGGAAGCGCGCATACGCATCAGCCTTTGAGACTGTGGTACGTCCATGCCAAATGCGACAGATCATCCATTTTACTCCTGTTCTTCGTCTGTTCGAGCCGTTAGTCGCCGAGCATTTAAGCTAAATACAACATGTTGACATGTATTGTTGGATGGCCGGGACCGCGCTCACTCTTAAGCCGCTCCGAGGAGTGACCATTCCAATCCGTAACTTCGCCAATGATGCGAAGTGGATTTCGAGTACGGTGCGACTTTGTAGGATTTGCGGGAAATCTCTTATTTCGTTAGGTTCGGATCATCTTCAATGAGTCCTGTGGGTTCTACAATGTAGATCCTGCCGAGTTCGGTGCCCATGGCAAGCTTGGCTCCCCAGGTGGCAGCATCCAGTGTGGCGCTTAGGTAAACGAAAGTCGCCAGTTTCCTTTTGCCATAGTTGGAGGTATAGCCGGGTTGGATTAATTCACCGACCTTAAGATCGGCCTTCGTACCGTGATAGTACATTTGCGAATCAGTCATCGCGTTACTCCGAAGTTCCCGTCATTTCAACAGGCCCGCGATGCTGCCTCACGCCCGGGGTCTTGCCGCAAGCCCCCCTGTGTTATATAAATTCATGGGGAGGGAGGCGAGGCGCGCCTTCCTTTTTTTTGGGTATCTGCAAAGCCCGTAAAAACTTTCTAAAGTGCTGCGGCGCGATATGGCGCATTGCGGCTTGCCGCCGACCGGTTTTGCATCTATCGTCTCTTGACTCGAACATCAGCCAAAGGGAGAACGTCATGAAAAAGGAACTGGGTCTGACGTTAGCGGCGATCGTTGCGACACTACCTCTGTTGACAGCCAACTCCGCGCAAACAATCGACTTCGGGTCAAACTTGCCAACAGGAACCGTGCCAGACGGTTATGCGGGCTTCGATTGGCACGGAGCGCAGAATGACGTGTTCGCGGACACTACACCCAGTTTCTTTGGCAGTGCCTTCATCACTGAGTTCAGCCGGACTGCGCCCTTTGATTTCAACAGCATGGTGGTTCAAGAATTGAATTCCGACGCACCGAGCATCGGTGAAACCAGTAACAACACGACGATGATCTTCGGCTATCTCAATGGCACACTCGTAGACACTCTCACCGAAACTTATGCGTTTGGCGGCGGCACTCTGTTGACCCTCAACTTAGACGATGTCAACGCTGTGAAGTTTGAAACCACTAATGTTCGTACCGTCTTTGGCCAGCCCGTCATTATTACCACCCCGGACTTGACCTTGGTTAGCCAGCTCACCGTCGATAAATCCACCACAAGGGCCCCCGAGATCGATCCCTCGACGGCTGCGAGCGCGCTGACCTTGCTGATCGGCGGCCTTTTGGTGATCACGGGTCGCCGCCATTCTTCGTCGCGCCGGGTATTCTTGGTCTAGTCCTGCTGTTCGGGCCGCAACGCTTCTTCTGAATTCGGCGTGTTGCCCTGACCCCCTAATAGCTCGGGGCCGCCCGTTCGGGCATTCTTGGGATCGTTGAGCCATTCTACGATTATCCGGGATCGACAAAGGCGCCCGACGCTCAGGCGACACGGCGTCTGATGATCGAACCATCGGGGAGAGACGCATGAACAATAAACGCACGGTGAAAGGGTGGCTCTTTGCCCTGGTCCTGATCGCGCCGGCGAGCCTGCAAGCGGGACCGGTGACCGTTGACGATCTTATGAGACTGTCTTCGATCTCCGAGGTGCGCCTGTCGCCGGACGGCAAGCAAGTCGCGTACGTAGTGTCGACGCCCTCGTTCGACACGGCGGCGCACGAGGCGGTTCTGTTTCGCATCCCGGCCACGGGAGGCGCTCCCGTGCGACTGACCTACGGGACGCGGATCTTCAACAAGCCTTTGCCCTCGCCCTGGTTGCGCTGGTCCCCCGATGGTTCATTGCTCTCATTCGTCGCCTTCGTGGGGGCCGTGCCGCAAGTGATGGTGATGGCTCCCAGTGGCGGCGAGCCGCGGGCGATCACCGCAATCGACGGCGGGATCACGCGCTACGAGTGGTCCCCCGATGGCCGGCAGATCGCGTTCGTGGCCTCGGATCCGGTCCCGCCGGACGACGCACTGCGGATGAAGAACAAAAGCTACGTCGAGCATGTGGATCACGGCGAGCGGCCGCCGCGGCTGTGGCTGCAGTCGATCGTCGG
>Ga0208480_1000679_pt1 | contig 12681 bp, 15 predicted proteins | sample NGESurshal092012_4_FD_184485 | JGI IMG/M metagenome (GOLD analysis project Ga0208480, IMG submission 184485) | Arctic peat soil microbial communities from Barrow, Alaska - NGEE Surface sample F53-1 shallow-092012 (SPAdes) | ecosystem: Environmental > Terrestrial > Soil > Wetlands > Peat ... | reverse complement strand
CCCGCTTATCCCAGGTGAGTCCACCCGCGGCACATACTCGCTGATGGAGCAGCTCATGCCGGCCAAAGCCGGCCCGCCCCCGCATGTCCACGACCAGGGCGAGGAAGTCTTCTACATCCTCGACGGCGAAATGGCCCTCCAACTCGGAGACCAGGTCATCACCGGAACCAGCGGCCAGCTCGTGCGCATCCCGGCCGGCACCCCGCACGCCTTCGCCGTCAAGACCCAGACCGCACGGGTACTGAATTTCTACGTTCCCGCCGCCCTCGACCTGGAAATCGCCATGCTGGGCACGCCGGCGACCAGCACTACCCTGCCTCCGCCCGGAGCACAGCGACCACCGACCGCCGAACAGGAACACGCATTCACCCAGCGGGTACACGACCTGGCCACCCAAACAATGTCTGCACAGCCGGACCTGCTCGGACAGTACCGAGACGACGACGCCGCACACCCCAACATGCCCTGAACCGGCACACCGCCGACCGCCGGGGAAATGCTTCCCCTGGCGGCTTCCCGCCGCGAAGCTGTCAGCAACCATCCGCCAGCCGGCCAGCTCATATCTTCACCAGCTGACCTGCAGGCTTGACCCGGGCGCTTGCGGGGCCTTCCCCCGGCCGGCCCGCGGATGGCGATGGCGTCAGGACCGGGAGCAAATAGGGGTTGTCCCCGGCCTGGCCACCGCTGAGCAGCACTGACAGCGACCGGCCACGGCCGTCAACGGCCGGGTGGATCTTGGTGCTCAGCCCGCCGCGGGAGCGGCCCAGCGCCTCTCCCGCCGTTACCGCGACCCTGGCCGCCGCGGCCTTCCCGGATGCGCCAGGCCGCGGTGCCCCTTTTTGCGGGTGCAAGCGGAATGCTGATGCGCCCGTACCACCGAGGAATCTACGGCCACCACCCAGTCAGCCCGCTGCCCGTCGTCGCGGACCTGGGCATGGGCCAGGAACTTGTCCCACGTCCCATCCGCGGTCCACCGGCGCAGCCGCTCGTGGCACGTTTTCCACGGCCCATACCGCTCCGACAAGTCCCGCCACGGCGCCCCAGTGCGCAATTTCCACAAGATCCCGTTGATCACCTGCCGGTGATCACACCACCGGCCCCGCGCACCACCAGCTGGCGGCACCAGCGGCTCGATCACCGCCCATGCTTTATCCGTCAACTCACCACATCCGGCCACCGCGACATAGTGGGCCACAACCAACTACAAGATCGACAGGACACGCCCTAGGCAGTCAGCGAGCCCGGGTCGGGATCGACACGGTCATGTCCTCGGAGCCGAGGACGCTCAGCAGGCGCAGCTTGCCCGCCGCCTCACTGCCGGGTGCTGCCGTGAAGACGATGATGCGCAGGTCGGCTCCGTGCACTGACAGCACGTCGCAGTCGAGTTCGAGTTCGCCGAGAGCGGGGTGATCGATGGTCTTGCGCTCATTGCCGTGGTGCGCGACGGTGGCGAGTTCCCACAGGTGAGCGAACTGGGGGTTTGACCTCCGCAGTGCGGTGATCATGTCCGAAAGGTCCCGGTCTGCTGGGTAGCGGGAGGCTACCTCGCGCAGATCGGCGACGAACGATGCCTGGTGGTCCTCCGGGAAGGGGTGCCGTACGCGTCCGGAGTCGTCGTTGAAGATTCGCCACACGATGTTCGCCGGGCAGCCGGCCCGGCCGCGCACGTCGCCGGTCAGCGCCGTCCACAGGTCGTTCTGTTCAAGACGTGTCCAGGACGCGTCGAAGACGGCGATCGGGGTGTCGGCGAGACGGTCGAGCAGGCGCTGCACGCTGGGGCCGATGTGCTGCGGCACGAGTCCGCCCAGCCCGGCCGCATGCCCGGCCAGGCGGCAGGCCAGTTCGTACTCGGCGTCGGAAAGGCGCAGCGCCCGCGAGATGGCGCGCAGGACGCCCGCGCTTGGGTGGGCCCGGCCCTGTTCGAGCCGTTTGACGTAGTCCGGTGACACACCTGCGAGCCAGGCGACCTCCTCGCGCCGCAACCCGGGTGTCTTCCGCGAGCCCTGCGCAAGAGGAGAGCCGACCTCTTCCGGCTGGACACGGGCACGCCACAAGCGCAACAGCGCCGCCAGGTCGGGTGTTTCGTTCATGACTCCATTGTCAACTCCGCCGATCGCAACTCGGTGGCCCGGACTGTGCCACCCTGCCGGCGTCAGCCCACCGAGGCAGCGAGGAGGTCACGAGCGGCCTGCGCCGCCGGGCCCGGCTACGGCGACGAGAGCGTCCGCCCGCCCGTGCATCCGGCCGGCAGGGGGACAGACTGGGCCACGCGGTTCCGTCAATCGCGCATCAGAGTCAAAATATGACTGAAACACGGCAGGAAGCGAACACGACGCCCGCGGGTGCTCTCGTCGCGCTGGTCACCGGGGCCAACAAGGGCATCGGCCTGGAAACGGTGCGGCGGTTGGCCGGGGCGGGCTACCGCGTCTATCTCACCGCCCGCAACCCCGAGCTCGGACAGCCCGCTGCGGGCACCGCCGGCGCGTCCTTCCTCCAGATGGACGTGACCTCGGATGAGTCCGTCCGCCACGCCGCGGAGGTCGTCGAGCAGGCCGACGGGCACCTGGACGTGCTGGTCAACAACGCCGGCATCACCGGCCCGCTCCGCGACGTCCACGAATACATCGCGGACGACATCGCGACCATTCTGATGACCAACGTCGTCGGGTACGTCCGCGTCATCCACGCGTTCTTGCCATTGCTCGAACGCTCCCAGGACCCCCGCATCGTCAACGTCGGCAGCGGACTCGGCTCCTTCGGCCTCTTTCACGACGAGAGCCGGATCGAATCGCGCGCAGGCACCCCGCTCTACGGCGCAGCCAAGGCAGCGATCAACATGCTCACCGCCCGGTACGCCAAGCTCCTGCCCGGCATCCGCATCAACGTCGCCGACCCCGGCATGACCGCCACCGACCTCAGCGGCGGACAAGGCCACCCGGTCCGCGACGGGACCGACGCCATCATCGCCTACGCCCTCGCCGCGCCAGGGGGCCCGTCCGGAACCTTCCGCGACCGCGACGGCGACCTTCCCTGGTGACCCGCCCTCCTTGCCAGACCCCGTGACACCCCATTGATCCCGGAAGGATCCACCATGACCTACCTCGTTATCGGAGCCACCGGCAACGTCGGCGGCGAGCTCGTGCCCCAGCTTCTCGAGCAGGGCCACGAGGTGCGCGCCCTCGTCCGGGACGCCTCCCGCGCCGAGCGCCTCCCGGCCGGCACCGGCATCGCCGTCGGCGATCTCGACGACGCCGAGAGCCTCACCGCCGCGGCCCGCGGCGCCGACGGCGTGTTCTACATGCAGCTCGCTCCGCTGCCCGCTCAGGCCCAGTACATGGTCCAGGCCGCGAAGACGGCTGGCGTCAGCAAGATCGTCCTGCTCTCATCCCTCGGTACCGTGCTCTGGCCATTGCCCATGATCGGCGCACGGATCGCCGCCCGCGACGAGGTGTTCCGCCAGTCCGGGCTGGATGTCACCTACCTGCGCGCCAACGGCCTGATGTCGAACGCGCTGGGGTGGGTTCCCTCGATCCGTGACGAGGGCCGCGTCCTCGACGCCACCGACCCCGGACAGCAGGGAGTCGTCGACCCGTACGACGTCGCCCGCATCGGTGCGCTCGCCCTCACCCAGGACGGCCACGCCGGCCACGGCTACATCCTTAACGGACCGCAGGCGCTCACCGCGCGTGAGCAGGTGGAGACCCTCGCCGAGGTGCTCGGCCGGCCGGTCGAGTTCGTGCCAGTGACACCCGGGGAGTTCGCCCGCCACAGCCTCGAGCACGGGACCCCGCCCGAGATGGCTGGTGCGGTGCAGAACCTCAACGAGCTCTTCCGTGCCAGCCGGGCCGGCGTCCTCACCGACGACATCACCAACCTCACCGGCCTCGCTCCGCGGACCTTCCGCCAGTGGGCTGAGCACCACACCGACGCCTTCAAGTGAGACGTGGCGCTGCACGCCGCGGGCCGGGCAGCCGCGGCGTGCACCGCTCTCGTAACGTCTCCCCGGGCCTGGGGACTTCGGTAGCGATGTCGTAGTGGCCGCGGCGCACGTTCTGCACAAAGGCATGACCGTTTGCGAGACCGTTTCTGAGCGCATCGGCGCGCGTCGCCCGCCAGGCGGTGGCACATCCTGGTGCTCATCGGCAGAATCGGATGCCCGGCGTGGTCGTTGGGGCTGGCCTGAGCCTGGGGGCGCGAGTCTACGGGAGGTCGATGGCAGGTAGCTCCGGGGTATCCCGCGGGTCGATCACGGTCATGAGCCTTGTGGGCAGATCGCTGCCCGGATGGCCCGGTATCTAACCTAATGACGCGCGCCGGGTACCCGAGGTGTCCTCGCGTCGCTTCCCTCTTCGCGGGAATACCGGAGACCAGCCTAGGAAGCACGAAATCCCGCTTCATGGCTATAGCGATTTCTTGGCACGGCACACCTCATCGCCGAGGATAAGACCCAGGCCCGGGAAGCTGGGAGGCAGCGGGAACCGCGTCCGGCCAGGATCATGGCTGGGCTAGCCGGGGCTGGGGACGATGGCCCGCAGGGCCATGCGGGCCAGGGCGGCAGCGCCGTCGGTGTCCAGGGGCTCGATGCCGTTGAAGAGCCGGAAGACGATGGGGCCGAAGAGCAGGTCGATGGCCAGGTCGGTGTCCAGGTCGGCGCGGAGCTGCCCGTTGGCCTTGCCCTGCTCGATCAGCGCGGCGGTGTCGGCGCGGCGTTTAGCGAAAAACTTCTCGCGCAGCAGCGCGGCCCCGCGTTCCTGGCCGGTCCCGGCGGCGAGAAGCTGGGCGATGACCCGGCCCCGGGGACTGGCGTAGAACTCAGCCAGGCGGCGGATCTGGCTGGTCAGGTCGGAGACGGCGTCGCCGGTGGCTATGACGGGCACGGCGCTGGTGACGCTGTCGCCGTAGGCGTCGACGGCCACATCGAAACCGCCGGCCCAGTGCTTGTAGATGGTGGCCTTGCTGACCCCGGACCGCCGCGCGACTTCGTCGATGGTGAAGCCGTTGAAGCCCCGCTCGTCCAGCAGGCCGGCGGCCGTAGTCAGCACCGCGTGGCGGGATTCGAGGCTGACCGGGCGCCCGCGCCGCCGGCCAGGAGCAGCCACGTCTGCGGGGCTGCCGGGCGCCTGAGGGGTGCGGGTCATGAGACCCATATTACCGAACGGACCGTTTGCAAAAGCCCGGTGCCCGGCATATTCTGAACGGAACGTTCGGAAAATAGGGAGCTGCTGGATATGACGAAGAACCTGCGGGTGGGGATTATCGGGGTCAGCGCCAGGCGGGGCTGGGCGCGCGAATCGCACGTGCCCGCCGTTCAGGCCCTCGACGGCCTGGAACTCGCGGCCGTGGCCACCCAGAACCAGGAGAGCGCGGATGCGGCCGGAGCCGCGTTCGGGGTCAGCCGGGCTTACGGAGACGCCGCGGATCTGATCGCCGACCCGGATATCGACATCGTCACGGTCGCCGCGCCGGTACCAGCGCACCGCGCTCTCATCGTCGCCGCGCTCGGCGCCGGCCAGCACGTAGTGACCGAGTGGCCGGTCGGGACAACCACCGCGCAGACCGGGGAGATCGCCGGGGTCGCCGACCGCAGCGGACGGCGTACCGCGGTCGACCTGCAAGCGCGGATGAATCCCGCCGCCGTGCAGGCAGCCGGGCTGATCCAGTCCGGCGCTATCGGGCGGATCCTCAGCGCGACCGTCTACTCGTCCACGGCCGCTTTCGGCCGCGGGGTCGCGGAGAGTGAGCTATCCATGGAGAAGCCCGAAACGGGGATGAACCTGACGACGATCCAGACGGCGCACACCACCGACTTCGCCATCATGCTCGCGGGCCGGCTCACCTCGCTGGCCGTCCTAACCACGATCCAGTACCCGGAGCTGCAGGCCGGCGACCCGCCGCAGCCTTACCACCGGACGATCCCGGACCACGTGCTCCTGCACGGCCGCCTGTCCGGCGGCGGGGCCCTGGCGGTCCAGGTCGCCGGGGGCCGGCCGCCCGGTGACACCCCGTTCCGCATGGATATCGCCGGGGAGGACGGCGCCCTTGCCCTCGAGGGCGGCGCGCCCCGGGGTTTCCAGTCGGGCCTGTTGCGCCTGACCCTGAACGGTGACCCCGTCAAGGTCGATGAAGGTGAAACCGCGGCGCTGCCCGACCCGGTCATCAACGTCGCCCGGGTCTACGCGGCGCTGCGCGACGACATCCTCCACGACACCTCCACCGCGCCGGACTTCGGCCACGCCGTGCGTCTGTCGCACCTGGTCGACGACATCCTGACCGCCGCCGCCAGCGGCCGGACCACCACACCCACTGCCGACTGGCCCTAACGACCGTCCCGGCCCATCGAATCAACCAGGAAGCCAGGAGCGATTGGCGCAGTTCGGGCCGTCAGGAGCCCCTTGGTCTGCGTTGAGGTAAGCACGGCGCGGAAGATGTCCTGTTCGGCGGCGATGCCCTGGTCCAGGGCCGCGTGCGTACTGACCAGGAGTGCACGCTTGGCGGCGGCCAGTGAGTGCGGGGCTGGCGGCCCAGCGGAGCGGCCCAGTCCAGGACGGCATCGAGGAGTCCTTCGCCGGGCAGCAGCGCCTCAACATCCGCTGCTCGGGGCTCCGGCGGCGGACATGCGCACCTTCGCGGACTGCTCACGTTTCCTGGAAAGTCACCCGGACTCCGGGCTGCGGGCCCAGGTCGACGCCCTGTGCACGCGGGCCGGAACCCGCCGCCAGGTCGTCTGCGAGATGCGTAACCCCGCGGACCTGGCCGCTCTGGACCTGCAGGGGCTGGGAGCCGCTATCGTGCCGCGCCGGATCGCGCAGGCGGCCGCGTCACCCGGCCAGGAGCCCAGCGTGCTGCGCCTGGCCGACCCCCAGACCGTGCAGCCCGTGGCCTTCGTCCACCGCGATCCCGAGCCGGCCGATCCCGCCGTCCAGGCCTTCATCCGGCTAGTGCACTCGCGATGGCCGCCTGACAGGCAGCCCACGCAGCTCGCAGATGCTCCGGTCCGCCTGGGCGTCCCCTCGTAGCGTGCAGGCATCGCCTCAAGGACGAAGCCAGATGAGGGCGATTCTGTGGGGAGGCAGGCGCATGGTGCTGCGTCCGAAGGTTGAGGTCGCTAGTCGCCTGCAGTGCGGCAGCTAGGCGCGGCTGGTGCCGGCGAGCTGCCCTGGTGCGGGGACATGGCACCCGGATGGGGCGATGACGCCGCCCATCCGGGGCTCTGTGTCCCTGAGGTTCCCCTGGGGACTGATGGCGCTCGTCAGGCGGGAGCCTTCTGGGCGGTGTTGTCCTTGACGAATCGGGCGGCCCGGTTGAGGGCGGCGTCGCCTTCGTCGAGGAGGGCGGCGAATGCCTGGAAGACGTGGGGGACGCCGGGGGTGATGTCCAGGATGACGGCCACATCGTCGGCTGCGGCCTTCGCCGCGAGTCGGGTGGCGTCGTCGAGGAGCACCTCGTGTGATCCGGCCTGGATCAGCAGCGGCGGCAGTCCGCAGAGATCGGCGAAGATGGGGCTGACCAGGGGGTCAGCCGGATCTGTGTCTGTGCCGGCCAGGTAGTCCGCGGCCCGGGTGCGGGTGGCCTGGGCGCTGATGGCGGGGTCGGCGTGGGCTTTGCCGGCGTAGCTGCTGCCGGTCACGGTGAGGTCGGTCATCGGGGAGAGCAGCAGGGCCGCCGCGGGCATCGTCAGGCCCTCCTTCTGGCCGGCGATGAGGAGCTCGATGGCGAGGTTGCCGCCGGCCGACTCGCCCGACACGACGATCTGACCGGCGCTGCCGGCCTGCCCGGCCAGGGCGCGGTAGGCGGCCGTGACGTCCTGGAGCGCGGCGGGGTAGGGGTGCTCGGGCGCGAGCCGGTAGTCGACCGACACGGCGCGCATGCCCGTCTTGCGGGCCAGGCTGGACGCCAACCCCACGGAACCTGTGGCGGAGCCAAGGGCGAAGAAGCCGCCGTGAATGTGGAAGATGGTGCCGCGTGGCTCGACGTCCGCGATGTCGATGAAGATCACGGGGATGCCGCCCAGGTCTCCGGGCGTCGTGCGAACGTCGGCCGGCAGGGGCTGCGAGGTGAGCATCTGCTCGAGAAGGGGGCGCTGGACGGCGATGTCCCCGGCGGGGTCGAACGGGGCGTTGCGGAGGATCTGGTCGATCATGTCGCGCTGCTGGGCGGTCATTTCCGTTCCTTTCATCGTGGCGGGGCGGGTGCCCCGATAGCCGGCCGCGTACGGGATTTAGATTATCTCTAATATAATTAATGTCAAGCTAGTTAGCTCTATGCTAGATTGTGCGGGTGACCGAAGGCAGGAGATGACGTGACTGATCTGCGGCAGGTATTCGATGACCTGGTGAGGTTCGAGACGATCCTGTGGGGGGCGGTCGACGCGCGGCTGCAGGAGGAGTGCGGTGTCGGTCTCGCGAGCCTGAACGGCATGCTCGTCATCGACGCGACACCGCTGTGCCGGGTCCACGACATCGCCCGGGCGGTTGCGATCACCGTGGGCGGCGCCAGCCAGGCCGTCGACCGCCTCGAATCCGCCGGCCTGTGCGCCCGCCGGGCCAACCCCTCGGACCGGCGCTCATCGATCGTGGAGCTGACCCCCGAGGGCATGGAACTCCTGGGCATCGCCGCCCCCGTCTTCGACCGCGGGCTCGACCGCCTGCTGCGGGCCCCGCTGCCCGAAACCGCCCTCACGCATCTGGCCGATGCCCTCAGCACGCTCCGCCGGTCCGCGGCCACCCAGGCAGGCAGCCTTGCGGCTGGCGGGGCCTTGAAGCGAAGCTAGGAGTTCCCGACGACCAGCGCCACCGCTCGCGCCGTCCGGTAGGGCGGATACGGCACTATCGGCGGAGCCGAAGTCGGGCGCCCACTCCATCCCGGCACCAGCCAGCGCGCCTCCCGCGGGCGGGCGAGCTTCATCGCGCCGGCGGCAAAAAAGAGCAGCGCTGTCACACCTGCGGCGATCCAGTAGACGATCATGAGGTCGTTCCTTCCTGCGCGGCCCGGTTGCGGAAGAACCGCTGAATTTCCTCGGCCGCGACGGAGGTTCGAGCCTGGCCGGCGTACAGAGAAAGGAGGACCATGAGAACTTCGAGGGCGTGCTGGCCGACACCGTTCTTCACCGCGCGTTCCAGGTGGGCGTCGAGCCGTTCGCCGAGCACGCCCTGGCAGATCAGAGCGGTGAGGATGGCGATGCTCCGGTCCCGATCCGGTAGAGCAGGGTCGCTCCAGGCGGGGCCGCCCGCGGCGAAGATAGCTTCTTCCGCGTAGATGGATCCCACGCGATTGTTGAACGCATCCTGGAGGTCGGCTTCGGGCACTCCGAAGCTTTCCGCGTAGATCTTCATCCCGCGTTCGTGACGGTCATCCATGATTGAGTCCTTCGGAGGGATCCGAGATAGGCGAGTGCCTGTGGCCTGGTCACAGGCATGACCCCGGGTCGGCGCTGTCGCCGATGATCTCGAACAGCATCCGTCGGAACGTGGCGACGTCGTCTGCGGTGAAGCCGCTCAGCGCGTGGGCTTCCGCGGTGGCGCTGGCGTCGGCCACCTGGGCGCGCAGATCGTTCCCGGCCGGCGTGATCTCCGGGATGCGCGCACGGCGGTCGCGGGGATCTGGGCGGCGGATGATCAGACCCTGCTGCTCGAGCCGGTCGAGCTGACTCATCAGGGTCGTCTTATCCAGACCTACGGTCTTGGCCAATTCGACCTGGGTCAGACCCGACGTCTTCTGCATGGCGCTGAGAATGATGTACTCCCGCAGCTGGAGACCGTATTTCTCGGCGTGTTCGCCGGTCACGACGTGCATCCGTTGCGCTGCCCGGTGCAGCAGCCAGGTGATTTCCGACTCGATCGTCGGACCTGTGCCGGTCGTCATCGCGACATCACCCCGGGAAGGAAGGGGATGCCGTCGTAGGCGTTCACGTCATGGGAGGGGACGACCTGCATCACGTCGCTCAGAGCGGCCGCTCGGCGGCCTCGGGGGCCGGGGCGGGTGTCAGCCGGGCGGGTAGGCGGGGAATACCGTCGTAGGCGTTCAGGTCGTGGGCGGGGACGATCTGCATCAGGCCGGCCAGGGCGATCACGCGGAGCAGGCCCTGCCGCACTTGCCCGGGATCGCTGTCGGCGAGCTTGCGCAGCAACCACGGCCGTTCGGCACGCCGGCGGATGCCGTCGAGCTGCCAGGTCAGGTCACCGATGAAGGCGTACCGCTTGCCGGACGGCACCGTGACGAAGACAACCACGGACCCGGTCGTGTGACCTCCGGCGAGGGCGATAACCACTGAGCCGTCGCCGTACACGTCGAAGCTCGACGGAAAACCGAGGTACGGCGGGCCGTCGAGCTCGTATTCGCGGATCTCGTGGCCCGCGGACACGGTGCGGAAAACCTTCCCGTCCGGGTCCTCGGCCGCGTAGTGCCGTTCACCCGAGTTCATCCAGATCGGTACCTGCAGCCCGTCGAGGCCGCTCACGTGATCCCAGTGGGAGTGGGTTAGCAGCACGCCGAGTAGCCGGCTGCGGTCGTAGCCGCTGGCGTCGAGTTGCTCGCTCACGGTCCTGGCTGCCTCGTAGGGAGCGCGCGCGATCCGCGGGAGTTCCCCGACGTGTGCCGCGACACCGGAGCCGAAGCCCGCGTCGATCAGCAGGTCGCCCTTCGGGTGCTGCACCAGGATCGCCGTCGCCGCGAAGTGACGCTTATCGCGGAACGACCCGCCGCGGACCGCGAAGGCCGCCCGGGTTTCGTACGTGCCGGTGGGCAGCTGGTAGATGGCCATGCCTGGCGGCGGGGATGCCTCGGGAAGGGGCCCGGCCCAGGGAGCAGGCTGAGGAAGTGAAGTCATGGCCCGACTGTATGCGCTCGGATAATCTGAGTCAAGATTATCTGAGTGGGGAGAATCTGAGTCAGGAGGATCGAGGTTACCGGCGGTGCTTCGTTAGTGTCCTGAGTCGCTAATCCGGTTGCAGTGGGTGGCAAGCGATTCGAGGATTTGGTCCGCGGGTCCGGTGCGCGCCTGTTTATGAGGCGGCCCGGCCGGATACCGGCTCTATCGAAGCCGCGGCCGCCGCGGGGATCCAGATGATGTCGTTGCTCCGGAAAAACCTCGCGCGGGTCGGTGCACTGGGTGCCGACGGTACCCGCGGTCGTCGCCCCCGCCGCGCTCACTCCCCGGAGGCTTGCCCGCGAGTGCTTCGTTCAGATCGAACTCGGGAAGCAGAGCCATGCTGGTGGTCGAGGAGGGGTTCTAAGACGCCGGCCCGTTCCTGGCGAAGAACTCGATCAGCGCGGGCGTGTCGTATTGGAAGACCTCCACCTTGCTGATGGCGCCGTCCGTCACCTCGTACAGCTCGGTTTGGTTCAGCAAGAAGGTCTCGCCGCTGCCGTGGGCGGTGAACGTCGCGGTGAAGTGACCGGCGAGCCGGTCGCCGTCCCCGAGTACCTCTGACGTCTCGAGCCGGAACGACGCCCGCTGGCTCGTGTAGCCGTTGACCGTCTCGAAGAACGCGTCCCGGCTCGTGGTCGTCCCGCCGTATGGCAGCGACGGGGGTTCGACGATGACGACGTCGTCGGTGAACGACGCGGCTAGCGCGGCCGGGTCCATCGAGCTCATCGCGTCGTAGAAGGCTTGGACTACTGAGGCGCTCACGGCTGCTCCTTCGCTGGAACTGATGTTGGGCAACGGGTGGCCATCGCGTCACGCAAGGGCGGCAGGCGCGTCCATGCCTGCTCGCAGCGACGCAAGTTCAGCTCATTCCGGTAATTTCAGTAGTTCATCGGGGCCCGCAGTGTTAGCCGGGGGGCGTTATTTGCAGCTGGGCGAGCAGGACGTGTATGTCGGAGTTCACCCAGTACTCGGCCAGGAGCCCGTCCTGTGCGCGGAGCAGGTCGGTTCCGGTGAAGGCGATCGGTGTCCCGACGGGGGCTGTTGCGCCGGGGAAGCCGCCTCCGTAGTGGCCGGCGGCGTTCCACCGCAGGGCGAGCCGGTCGTCTTGGATGATCGGCCCGACCTCGATGGCGAAGTGAAGGTCGGGCACGGCGGCGCGTGTCTGGCTGATCCAGCCGACGATGCCTTGCGGCCCGGCGGCGTTACTGCCGTCGCTGCCGTCGAGCACGTCGATGCGCATGCCGATGAGCTTACCCTTTTTGGGCGTAGCGCGCCGGGGCTTGAAGAAGTGCGCAGGGCCGCTTCCCACTGCGGCGACCTCGGGAGGTGGTTAGAAACCCGTGCTCTTTCCCCTCCGAAAGGGAGTAACCGAGGGGTCCGGTTCGGAGACTGCAGACTGGCTGCAGCATGTTTCCGGCGAAGTCCGAAGACCACCCTCGATAGGATCTGAGCTACCCGCGCACGAGAAGAACGTACACGAGGAGTGCGCTCTATGGAAGCTCGATGCTCCTCACCGTCTCGCGGAGAGCCTGGGCTCGGGTGATCTGCTTGTCGGCCTCGGCGAGAAGCTTGTGACGCAGATCGAGCAAGGCTTCGCGCGGCGTAGGACCCAAGCCACTGGGGCCGTTGCCAGCAACCACGAGTCCCCCTTCGAACGTGAGGGCCGGCACTGTTCCGTCTCCTCTACCGCTAATCGAGTTCAAGCTCACGTAGAGCTTCTGCACCTGCGCCATCAACTCTTCGAGCGGTAGATCCTTCATCGACGTCCTCTCCTCCCTAGTTGAGCAGCTTCTCGGCCTTCGCCGCCGTCAGCA
>Ga0208480_1000677_pt1 | contig 12710 bp, 6 predicted proteins | sample NGESurshal092012_4_FD_184485 | JGI IMG/M metagenome (GOLD analysis project Ga0208480, IMG submission 184485) | Arctic peat soil microbial communities from Barrow, Alaska - NGEE Surface sample F53-1 shallow-092012 (SPAdes) | ecosystem: Environmental > Terrestrial > Soil > Wetlands > Peat ... | reverse complement strand
CCCGGCGCAGCCCGTTCAGTTCGGCACTAGGTTCGGACAGTTCGACCATCCCTCGCCCATTTCAACACACCACACTTAAAGAGACGGAACTTAGCAGTGAATAAGCCATAGGCCCCGCACAAATTTTTGGCGCGGCCACGATAAAGGATCCTGGCGCAGCAAAGGAGAACAAATCCACGGACGGCGAACGTCTGGAGCACGCGATAAAAGGATGCTACAGCCTGCGCTTTCCGTTGACGGCATACTGCGCATGCGCAACTATCTTGCTTTGTCGCCGGTCGCACTGCGGCATTTCAATATATTAGGTGCGCCGCTCGGTGATGGCGCACAAGACCCGCATTGGCCCCAGGGTCACCAATCCGAAAGCCCATACAAACATTCAGCATCGCCGTTCGATTTTCCAATTGACCAGCAAGTGGTCCCCCTACGTCAAGATGCGTAACCTTCATCGGCTCGCGCAGGTCCGCTCCATCATTGTTTCAATTTCTGCGGGACCGCATCGACATCGCCGTCACTATCGACGGCAGCGAGTGAGAACAAAATTCCGGAGTTTCCCCAGATCGAATGGAGAACATCTCTGCTGATACTCGTCATCAAAATTCGCGCAACGCTTTTGTGATGAAGCCCCCGTAGCCACCGAAAATTGTCTTCGACCTATATGCTTCTCGAATCTAATCGGCGAATTCCCAATCGCGATATATTCAGGAATATGAACTCCAAGTCCGCCGCTGTCCGGTAGCGATCCTATCCTCCAATACCGACACTCACGCTGGCGAACGGACCATAGAAACCGATATTCTCCTTCTTCGCTGTATCGATGCCACCATCCATCGCGCCCCAGAAGAAATCCGCGCGATAGCCGAAACTGACTTTGGCGTTCAAATAACGGAACGACGCGCCCGCAAAGCCTCCCAAATTCGGTACGGTGACCGATCGCGAGCGGACGCTGTCGGGAGGCATGTGCCGATACACTAAGTAAGGTTGGTAGCCGCCGGCTGGATGGGTATAAGCCGTTTCTTGATGATGAACTGCTGTCCTTTGTCTACCAAATAGAAGGGCAGCATTCGCGCCCCAGTCGATGGCGAATTCCATATTGCCCGAGCTTCCGGCAACCGGTGCGGAACCGCTCCAGGAAAGTGTCGGCCCCAATCCGTGGAAACTTCGCGTGCTGTCGAAATCTGCTGAGAAGTCGTGCGGATTGTTTACCGGCGCTTTGATCTTATTGGTGTACTGGGTGAAGTATTTGTAACCGCCATTGTTTGGGTCCAGCCCCAGTGTTTCGCTCAGGTTGTTTTTAAATTGCGCCAGCCGCACGCCAACACTTATGATCGATTGACTGTCTTTTCCAAAGATGCCTAGACCAACATCCTTCCCGGCTTGAAAGTCTAGAATGCCATAGGTTTGCGATTTTGCTGCCGTAGCGTCGACGAACTTCGGCTCACGCTGTACCGCAGAACCCACGAAGTGGCTGTTGATGTAAACTTTACCTATAGGGTCCGGCGTCGATTGATGAATATGTTCGTGTCCCGTCGAACGGCCATAACGAACCGCGGCAGAAAACACCCAATTGCTGTCTTCCGGCTGAAGTGTGATCTTCCCTTCGCCACCGAAACTGAAATCAAGCGGCTTTTCAGCAAGGGCAGGTGTGAAGCCAGTGAAGGAAGGCTGCGGCGTGAAGAAGGCCGGCGCATATATTTCCTGCGCGGTCGTGACCTGCTCGAATTGGCCGCCAAGTTCGAGCCAGACGATCGGACGATCACCGTCATTATCGGCGGCTTTGGCGTCACCCGTTGCGTATACCGAGCCGAGCAAAGCCAGTGTGGAAACGCTTATCAGAAGCTGACGGCGGAAGCCCTTGCGAGTGTTCGAAGTGTTTAGCAATTCGCTCATGGTTTCCTCCTACCAATTCTTCGTGACGCGAATGCCGATCAGTTTCGGATCGGTCAGGAATACGTTGGTCGTAAGGCCCGAATCGTCGCTGTTGAGGAACGCGCCCGTGATATCGGTTACGTTGAAAATGTTCTTGTCATAGAACATCACCTGCCATCCGTTCTGATTGGTGAAAATTAACGTCAGATTGACGTTGGTATAACCGCGCAAACGGTCATACGGATTGTCGTTGAACACCCGCGCCCAGGAATAATCCTGCCAGTAATAATCGCCGCGCACCGTGCCTGCCCAGTCAGTTGACAGCGGTATTGTGTATTGCGCGCCGAACGACACGGTGAAGGGCGGTGCGTTGGGAAGTCGATTGCCGCTCAGATTTTTGTCGAAACCCTGGCCGTTGTTGGGTGCGGGGCCGTAGTCCACGCCTTTGTAGGTATTCTGACCGGTATACGGATCGCCCGGGGTGCCTGCGAGAGGATCGAAACCGGGATAGGCGCCTGGAGCAAGATTCCCCTGAGTGCCGGTGCTTGTGGGACAGTTACCGATCGGCACCGCGCCACTGGGATTTGCCATATAGGGAGCACAGGTTATCGGATCGTCATGGTTTGCATACGCGTCGACACAATTGTTCTGAACGTCCGCCGCGATACCTCCGCCAGGCAATGGCGTCGGGTTGCTTTCGGAGACCGTGTAGGAAATCTCCCGGGCAACAACGTATACAGGCATGATGCAATTCGAAGCTTGCGTAGGAAAAGGCTTGATCACCATCCAATTCGGATTGCCGGCTGTCCGGTCCATCAGATCGACCGCCTGCGAGCCACTGGCAAGTCTAGTGGCTTCGTAACCGCCCGCAAAATTGAATTTCAGGCCGGGCAGCGGTTCATATGACGCTTCCAGCTCCGCGCCTTTCACTGTGGCATTGAAATTCAGATTGATCGCGGAGCGGTCGACGATTTCCGAAATCTGGTAGCCTTTGTAGTTGTAAAAGAAGACATCGCCGTTGAATGTCAAAGACCCGTCCAGCGCGGTGTTCTTGGTCCCCAATTCGTAAGCGTCGATAAATTCCGGTTTGAATGTCAGCGGATGAATCGGATTGGTGATATCCCCAACGCTATAGGCAAGGAGTACCGCCCCCGGTGGATTGGCACCGCCCGCCTTGTAACCATGCGAATAGGAACCGTAAATCAGTGTCTGATCAGTGAAATCGAGTTTCGGCGTCCAGTTGGCGACCGCGCGACCGGTGAATTGATCCCATTGCTGGTTCACCACCCCGGTCGTTATATAACCATAGCCCGACACCAGAAGCTCACTTGGAATATCGACGAAATGTTTACGGTCGTCGGTCCAGCGCAATCCGCCGGTGAGCTTCAGATCACTGGTAACATTGTAGTAGACCTCGCCGAACCCTGCATAGGAATTGAGCGTGTAGGGATTCTGGCTGAGAAAATAATTGTGCCCTTCATTGTTGGGGCTCGTAATCGGATTGGGATCTATATAGACACAGCCGTTAGCGGCGCTCGTGGGTCGCGAGGGACTGGAATAACCTGTCCCGTTGGGAAGACATCCGGAGCTATCCGAAACACCCGGCGTCCACAGAAAAGGGCCGGGAGTCCAGACCAGCCCCGAGTTGGAGCCGTACAGATTGCCGCTGTAAAAATCTATCGCGGTCAACGTGAGCGAGTTTATGAAGACATAATAGTTTTCCTCTGTCTCGTAGTGCAGAAAATTTCCACCGAAGCTGAAATTTAGCGGCCCCGAGAAATTCGACGCCAGCCGGAATTCCTGGCTTAGTTGCCATGCGTGTTCGTCCGAGAGATCCTGTGCGACAAGCCGGTTACTGCATCCGACCTGGGGGTCGCAGAATGTTCCGTTCGTATTCACGAGCGTGTCGGCGGGACCGAAATTGGCAAACACACCAGGTGAGGAGTTGAAGCGATTGTAATCCTCGGTCGATGACAGAAAATCCTGGTTGAAGCCCGTCTGCGACGTCAATGTGAGCGTAGGCGTAATTGCATAATCGGAGTTCAGCTCAACCGTATCGTTCTTTGCCTTGTAGACGGGATTGCTCGCGGACTCGATGACGCGCAAGTTTGGGGACTGCGTAGTGCCTTCATACGGCGCAATACCAGTCGATCTGGCTCCGAGGCCTAGAATGGCAACGTATTGCAAAGAAAACGGTTCGGGCAGTTCAAAGGCGCTCGGTGCATAGAGCGAAGTCATCTGACATCCCTGACTGAACACATCATATCCGGAACCATTCAGAGAATCGCCGAGAGCGACGAGACCACCGTGTGTCGGGACGGGCACCCCGCCCACCGTTGCAGGCCTCGGCATCGTCTCGCAAAGCTGTTTAGCCGTACGCATGCGGTCGTCGTCTTCGGAGAAATGTTCCCAGACGAGATTTGTTTGTACGTTCTCAAACGGCTTCCAGGTTATGGACACGCGCCCCGACCACAGATCGCGGCCGTCGATGCGGCTGTCGGTGAGTTCGTTGAAGGAATAGCCCTGCCGCTTGGTCCATTCGCCCGCAATGCGAAGATCGAGCCGGTCATCGACAATCGGGACATTGATCATGCCTTCAAGGCGGCGATTGCCGTAATTGCCGATATCGGCGGACGCCATTGCCTCAAACTGATCAGTCGGCTTCGCGGAAACAAGGTTCACCACGCCCGCTGTCGCATTGCGACCGTACAGTGTGCCCTGGGGCCCGCGCAGCACTTCAACTTGCGAAACGTCGTAGAATTCCTGCTCGAAGAAATGGTTGCGGATGAACGGCGTGTCATTGAACGCCACGGCCACAGCCGGATCGGTTGTTACCGAAATGGCCTGCGTGCCGATGCCGCGCAACTGAATGCTGTAGCCGGAGAAGTTCGTCTTTGTGAAGCTCATGTTCGGCACTTGCTTCACGAGATCGGGCCCGCCCGCCGTTTGCGTGGCCGTCAGTTGTTCTTGCGAAAGTGCAGTGATTGAAATCGGGATGTTCTGAACATCGCCGCCGATCTTCGATGAGGTCACGGTGACGGTTTCAAGTGACGCTGGCGTCGCCTGACCTGCCGCGAGTTGAAGCGGCCGAACAGAATAATCCATATTCTCTGACGACTGCGTCCTCACGAGGGTAATGGCGCTGTTGGCATTGTGATGCGACACGAAGCCCGTTCCACTTAGAATTTCCGTGAGCGCCGCATCAGGTGACAACTCACCCTTCGCTCCCTTTGTCTTGACCGACCTAATGGCGTCTCCGGAATAAATGACGGTGACGCCAGTCATTTTGGTATAACTGTCGAGTGCGGCCTCAAGGTCACCGCCTGGTATGCTAAATTCTTCGGCCATGACGGGACCAATCAGTAATGCCGCGCCTATGGCTGCCGCGAACAATCCGATGCGATATTTGATTCTCATTATTCCCCCTACAGCGAACGGAGCGAACGGCTGGCCCGTGCGCTTCCTGGCCGGTTCCTCAATTGGCTAACGCGAGATCACAAAGTCATTGCCCCTTTTATGAACGCTCAGGCCAAACACCTGTTGGGCTACGTTCAAAACAGCGTGCACATCGTTCTCAAAAAATGTTCCGCCGACGGACAATTTTCCAACTGACGCGTCGGCAATGACGACCTTTTCGTCGTTGTAGCGATTGAGTTCCTGAACGGCGTCGGCAAACGTCGTGTTGCGGAAGACCAATAATCCTCTGCGCCATGCCACACTGTTCTTCAGATCTTGGGGCGACGATCTGCCAACCGACATAGAGTCGTGTGTTGCGCGGATGACATCGCCGGGGGACATATCTGTTGTTTGCACCGAACCATTCTGCTGGGCGGTTTCGAAACGCGCGCTTCCTGCGATCAGCGCGATGCTTATGCGAGATTGGTCCGCCCGAATTGAAAATTGCGTCCCAAGGTCAATGACACGGTGATTGCCTACTGAAGCCACAAATGGGTTGGCTGCGTCGTGCCGAATAGAGAAAAGCGCCTCGCCCTTTTCAAGCGTGGCTGATCGATGCTTTGGCGACATCGAGACCGTAATAGTCGTGTCTGTGTTGAGATCGATCTTGGACCCATCCGCCAGAGTGAGCGAAAGATGGCCACCTACCGGCGTCGAAAACGTTTTTGTTGACGGCTGAAAGAGCTGTAACGGCCCATTCGCTGCAATGACGACTGCTCCGACAATTGCTGTTGCCGCGAAGCCTACAATGTAGGGGCGCATCCGTGCTTTCTGATGGACCGGCAGGGAGTGCATGGGCGAATGAAGTGCCTTGAGGCGCGTGGCGCGAAGCCATGTTTCCTCTAGCCGCCAATACGCAACTTCATGAAGCGTCGATTCGTCAAACCACGCATCAAGTTCCGCCTGTTCTGCGCCGGACCATTGTGCGTTCATCTGCCGAGCCAACATCCTGTCGGCCGCGCGCGCGCTGACGGCTTCGGTCTCGCTCAAAACACGATTGGGGGTAAGAGGTTCGTCGGTCATGTCGACCGACCTCGATCCTGAGAACCTCTGTACAAGATATCGGCCAATAACCGAACGCCGGCATTCAGATACCAACCGACTGTATGCTCCGCGAGGTCAAGCCGAATGGCTATCTCGGCACGCGAAAGACCCTCAACGTGGTGCAGCAAGAACGCTTCTTTCGACTTTGGATGGAGCTTATCCAAGGCGCCTTGAATGCGGCGCAGCTCTTCGCGCGCGATAACTTGTTCATCGGGCGCTGGAGAATCAGCCGCGATATTTAAAGCTTCGAGATTTTCAACGGCTTCAAAGGGGATGACCTTCTCCTGCCGGATCCGATCAACAAGAAGATTCCTCGCCGTGGCGAAGACGAAGGGCGCTGTAGATTTCGGAAATTCTTTTCGGGCAGCGTCAATTACCTTTACATAAACATCGTGCAGAATATCCCCAATGCTGGCCTGCCCTCGCCAGTTAGCTTGTAAATATTTTGTAAGTGCCACTTCCAACGGCAAGACCTCTTGAATGAACCAGGCGCGCACCTCCTCTCGACGCGAAGTCATAACCTGACGCCGCGTGCCGACGGTCTCACGATCCCGGTCCGAAATATCCGTCATTCCCTCAAGCTTCCCGCCTTCGAGGGCATTTCAATTGGTTACTCTACTACTGACGAATGAGCCCGGCGGGACGGCGGAAGATTTCTTGGGCCAGACGGATGGACGGAATTTTAAAGCCGGTGGGCCCCTGGGGAAGCTAATAATCTTGTTAATCTTGGGGCGTGGTCCGGTTCATGGAAGTCGGTCATGGCTGTGAGGTTACGAAACACTCATGCAGAGCGATAAAGAATCACAGGCGACATCATCCGTGATGTAATTTTGTTACCGCCAGAGCTGTGATGTGTCGGGAGTTCGGACGCTACCCGATAGCTCAGCCTACATCAGATCATACGATTGGCGGAGCCAAAGTTTAGGTTCGCGCGATGTGTTATTTTGAGCTGCAAGCCGAGACTTACACGATAGTTTCTTGCTTTAGTTAAATGCGGTCCCGAGGAATCTGGTAAAAAAATCAAGTCCGCGCCGCAATTTCATATCAAGGGCTGCGGGAAGGGACAGAACTACAGTTTTGACCTTCAGTTCGCGCGATCTCCCCTTAGAAACAAATATTTTAGATGCGAGGCTGAATGGACATTACGACACCAGCCCGACTGGGGTAACGATCCTATCCTCCAACACCCACGCTAACGCTCGCGAATGGGCCGTAGAAGCCGACATTCTCTCTCTTCGCCGTATCGATGCCGCCGTCCATCGTGCCGAAGAAGAGGTCCGCGCGATAGCCGAGACTAAGCTTCGCGTTTGGAAAGGCGTAGGAAACGCCGGCAAATCCGCCGAGATTGGGCACGACGACAGTACGCGCACGATCAGGACTGCCGCTGCGCTGAAAATGACTGGTGAAGTGATATTTTCGAAGTTCGTTGGATTTGAAAAGAGTGGCGACGGTTTGGTGATGGCCGGTTACCTTCTGCCTGCCGAACAGAACGCTCGCGTTTACACCCCAATCTAGGGCGACCTCGCCGTTGTCAGCGTTGCCAACTGCAGGTGCTGAAGCGTTCCACGAAACAGATGGGCCTAGTCCGCGAAAGCTGCGTTCCATATGCGACGCCACGGCATAGGTATGATGGTATTTTGCGTTTTCCACAGTTAGCGGCTTCGGGAGATAGAAATCCGGATCCGCATTCATGCCCAAAACCTGTTTTGAAGTGAATTGGGCAAAGCGCACACCGAAGTTGACTATCGATTCGCCTCTCCCATTGAACAGACCTAGTCCGATATCTTTTCCGGCCTGAAAATCCAGAACAACATGCGTTTCGCTGTTGCTTACTCGCGTTTCGGAGAATCTTGTGAAGTTTAGTTGACCGGTGCCGCTATGATTGCCGCCGGGTGTCGCAATGGTGATATGCCGTGACCCGCCCGGCGTTTGCTCATGGGTGGCCTTATGCCCGCCGGCCCGGCCATACAAAATCGAAGCAGAGAAAATCCAATTGGAATTTTCTGGCTGGAACGAAATTGTGCTCTCGCCGCCGAAGCTCTGACTGAGTGCACGCTGGAGTCCAAGCGGCGAAGTGAACCCATCGCTAACGACCTTAGGTGCAAAGGATACATCGAGCGGATCGCCAAATCCGCTGACCTGTTCCGATTGCGCGCCGAGTTCGATCCAAAGCGTGGGTCGATCGGCGTTACCATCTGCAGCCTGTGCCTGACCGGCATCGTACACTGCGGTGCAAAGCGCCAATGCCGAAACCGTGGCCATCATTTCCCAGCGAATATTCCGGCGCTGCGTAGTCATCGATTCACTCATCAGTCTTCCCCTTACCAATTCTTCGTGACGCGGATGCCGATCAGCTTCGGATCGGTGAGGAAGACATTCGTGGTCAACCCCGAATCATCGCTGTTCAGAAAATCGCCGGTAATAGCGGTGTCATTGAACACGTTCTTGTCGTAGAGCATTACCTGCCAGCCGTTCTGGTTGGTGAAGATCAGCGTCAGATTGACGTTGGTGTAGCCGCGTATCCGATCGTAGGGATTGTCGTTGAAAACGCGCGCCCAGGAATAATCCTGCCAGTAATAATCCCCGCGTAATGTGCCCGTCCAATCCTCCGTCACTGGGATCGTGTATTGCGCGCCGAACGACACGGTGAAGGGCGGCGCATTGGGCAATTTGTTACCACTCAAATTTTTGTCGAACCCTTCGCCATTGTTCGGTGGCAGACCCAATCCATTGTTGACATTGGCGGGTGCATTCGGATCAACGCTGAGCGGATCAAACCCTGGGTAAGGAACGATGTTGGCGGGAACGGTTGGAAACGCCGGATTGGCCGGCGAAACGCTCGGATCGGGCATATAGGCTTGCCGGGTAACAGGATCGAGAACTGAATTATAAGCGACCCCGCAAACAGTATCCAAAAACACATCGGAATAAACCGCTACGGAAGCCATGACGTATTGCGGAAGAACGCAGTTCGACGCCTGAGTTGGGAACCGTTTGACTACGATCCAGCCTGCATAGCCCGCCGCACGATCCATGAGATCGATAGCTTCCGCTCCCTTGGCGAGCGCCGTGTCCTCCCAACCACCCGCAAAATTGAGGCGCAAACCGGGGACAGGCTCATATGTCGATTCGACTTCCGCGCCTTTCACATGCGCATCGAAATTCTGATTGATGGCCGTACGGTCGACGATTTCCGAAATCTGATAGTTCTCGTAATTGTAGTAGAAGAGGTCGGCGTTAAACGTCAGCGCGCCATCGAATAACGTATTTTTGGAGCCCAGTTCGAAGGCATCGATGAACTCAGGTTTGAACGTTAGCGGATGCGTCGGATCTGCCGGTTCACTTCCATTGGCGGCGTCAACGGCATCTAGAAATATAGCACCCGGCGGATTGGCGCCACCTGCCTTGTAACCATGCGCATAGGAACCATAGACCAGCGTCTGATCGGTGAAATCGAGCTTCGGCGTCCAATTGACGGCCGCGCGCCCCGTGAACTGGCTCCATTGCTGGTTCACGACGCCAGTAATGGGGTAGCCGTAACCGGTGACACCAACTTCACTTGGAATATCCGTGAAATGCTTTTGGTCGTCGGTCCAGCGCAGACCGGCAGTCAATTTGAGATCGCTCAGAACATTATAATAGGCCTCGCCGAACGCAGCATAGGAATTCAGTGTGTATGGATTCTGACTCAGAAAATAATTGTGTCCCTCATTGTTAAGAGTGCTGATCGGATTGGGATCTATATATGGGCACGCGCCATTTGCGTTGTTGAAGCCTTCCGATCCGAGATTCGGGAATTCAAACCCGTGAGGCAGGCATTGATGATTGTCTGAAACGCCTGACGTATAGGGTATGCCGCCCTTTACGAGGTTCGCCGGGTCGCACGCGCCGGGAAACGAGTTGAAAGTACAGGATGCAGCGGCTTCAATCATGTTTTGGAGAGAAAAAATTGTTAACGTGTTAGCGAAGACATAATAGTTTTCTTCTGTCTCATAGTGCAGATAATTGCCACCGACACTGAAATTGAGCGGCCCGCTAAAATTCGATGTCAGCCGGAATTCCTGGTTGAACTGCCAGGCGTGCTCATCCGAAAGATCTTGGGTGACAACCCGGTCGCTGCAACCAAGTTGCGGGTCGCAGAATATCGCTGAAAATGATGGTACGCCGTTTGTGCCGGCAGCAGAGTCCGGAATTGTAACCCCGGCAAGGTCGGATGAATCTCCGCGGTCAAATACACCCTTTGCGCTATTGAAACGATTGTAGTCTTCGGCGGACCACAGGAAATCGTGATTGTATCCCGTCTGCGATGTAAAGGTGAGCGCGGGTGAAATCTGATAATCCGTATTCAGTTCGAGTGTATCGTTTTTCGCTTTGTATTGCGGATTGAGACTGGACTCGATGACCCGCAAATTATGCGATTGCACCGTACTGAAATAGGGAGACTGATTCCCGTTAAGCACTCCGGCGATCTGCCCAGCGGAAAAGATAGGAAGCGCCCAGCTATACGGAACCCCGAAAGCGTCCGCGGAATAAAGCGAGCCCATTTGGCAGCCCTGGCTCAGTGATCTCGCATAGTCAGACGATCCGTTATTGGGAGGAATGTCGAAATGGAGACCATCGAGTTCCGTTGGTAACGGATCGGTCTTGCAAAGCTGCTTGGCCGTGCGCATGCGGTCGTCGTCTTCGGAGAAATGTTCCCAGACCAGCGTGGCGTCAAGCGCGGAAGAGGGCTTGAACGTGAGACTGACACGTCCGGACCATAGATCGCGGCCGTCAATACGCTCGTTCGTAAGTTCGTTGAATGAATAGCCTTGCCGCTTGGTCCATTCTCCCGCGACGCGCAGATCGAGCCGGTCGTCGACAATAGGTATGTTGATCATACCTTCCGGCCGACGCTCGCCATAATTTCCGACTTCGAGTGAGGCCATCGCCTCGAACTGATCGGTCGGCTTTGCCGTGACGAGATTGACGACACCTGCCGTCGCATTGCGGCCGTAAAGTGTGCCTTGCGGGCCGCGTAGAACTTCGGCCTGAGAAAGGTCGTAAAATTCCTGTTCGAAGAAATGATTGCGAATAAACGGAATATCATTGAGCGCTACAGCGACCGCCGGGTCGGTTGTCACCGAAATCGCCTGTGTGCCGATACCGCGAATCTGAATGTTGTAGCCGGTAAAATTCGTTTTGGAGAATGTCAGGTTAGGCACTTGCTTCACAAGATCCGGTCCACCCGCCGTCTGTGTTGCGGTCAATTGTTCCTGGGAAAGCGCGGTGATCGAAATCGGGATGTTCTGCACATCGCCGCCGATTTTCGACGACGTAACAGTGACGGTTTCCAGCGCCGCGCCCGATACCGTCGGCGTCGCTGCGCTGGCAATATGCACCAACGCCATATCGTCCGATCTTTTCTCACTGCGCACAATTGCAATTGCGCCGCCTCCACCTTGTGATGGAGCAAACCCGGTTCCCGAGAGAATGCGAACGAGCGCGGCATCAGGCTGCAAATCGCCTTTCACTCCTTCGGTTTTGAGTCCTTTAATAGCATCGCTTGAGACCATGAGATGGACGCCGGACTGTGCCGAGTAAGCACTAAGCGCCGCCGCCAAATCTCCCCGCGGAATATTGAATTCTGCTGCGCGGGCAGCACATGACAGCATCAACGACGCTGCGGCTGCAGTAGCGAGTTTGTAGCAATTGAGCATGGAATTCCCCCCTTGTAGACCCGTATGTATCGATCCGCGTTGAGCGTCTTGACGGCCCGCAATTTTGCTCAGCGTGAGATCACATAACTTCCAGCCACTTTTTCTGTACGAAGCCCAAAGACAACACGAGCCAGCCGTAGGAATTCTTGTGGATCGGTTGCGGAGAGCGTGCCGTCTATAGGAAGGCGGCCAAGACTCTCGCCCGCAATCGTGACTTTCACAGCGTTATAACGGCTGACTTGTTCGGCGGCCTCCGCCAGCGGCGCGTGCTTGAATACGATTACGCCTCGGCGCCAACCCAACTCGTCGGAAAGTTGGAGTGCAGACTTCCGCGTCACGGTTAAACCAGCGGCCGACGCAAGCACCGCGTCGCCCTGAGACAAGCGCAACGACTTTGACCCGTGCGCATCATCTGCCGCATCGAAACTCACACGGCCTTCGACAACGGAGACCTCGAGCCTATCGGCCTCTCGTCGAATGATGAACTGTGTACCTAGATCGGTTATGCGGCGAGAGTCTACAAAGACAGTCAAAGGCCGATTGGCATCATGCGTGACCTGAAAAAAGGCCTCACCTTTTTCAAGCCGGATATTCCTCGTAGTGGTAGTTTCCGAAATTCGAATTGTTGTATCGGTATTGAGT
>Ga0208480_1000676_pt1 | contig 12718 bp, 12 predicted proteins | sample NGESurshal092012_4_FD_184485 | JGI IMG/M metagenome (GOLD analysis project Ga0208480, IMG submission 184485) | Arctic peat soil microbial communities from Barrow, Alaska - NGEE Surface sample F53-1 shallow-092012 (SPAdes) | ecosystem: Environmental > Terrestrial > Soil > Wetlands > Peat ... | reverse complement strand
GCCTGAGTTGACACCGATCCCGTCGTTATGTTCCGACCCGCACTGGGTGAGGCCGTGGATGTAATTCCCCTGGATCAGGCCGTTGCCGATGCTCACCGGTCCCGCGGTGTTCCAGATGTCGTCGCCGATAATCTGCGTGCCCGTCGAGTCGCCGTAAATGTCGCTGACGCCCTCATACATCTGGGCGGCGCAGCCGGGCGGGCCGTAAATGCTGTCGGCCTCGATGGTGACGTTCTTGTCGTGGCGCAGGCTGATGCCCCACTGGGCACCGGCTCCGTAGATCTCATCGTCTTTCACCGTGACATTGCTCGCGGAGGTGATATCGACATTGAACGGGATATACAGACCCTCGAGCGTGACGTTGCTGCCGGTTACCTCCACCCAGCCACGCGGCTGGTACACCCAGCCCGGGCCCCTGGTCAGGCCACCCGGGCCGACCTTGGTCAGCGCAGTGCCGGCCGGGACACCGGTGTCGGACGCGCCGGGAAAACCGGTCGTGCTGACCGCGGGCATGGTGCTGGCTTTCGGACTCGGCGACGGTGACGGCGGCGATGGCGGCGATGGCGACCGGCTGGCGCTGACGGTCCTGCTCGGGGAGGGGCTCGGAGACGGCCTCGGGCTCGGCCGCGCCCGATGACGGTGACCATGCGGCCACTGCACCCGGTGCGCCGCGAGCTCCTGCGAGGCTCCGGGGCTGCGGCCCTGACTACCGCCTGCCGTCAGCGTGAGCGCGAGCGCGAAGACCGTAGCGAGCACTGCCGTAGCCGCCGCTGCGGCCAGGCTGAGTCTCTTCTTGCTGTTCCTGGTCTTACGGTGACTTGACATCAGCTCTCCCCGAAGGCTGGCCACACCGGAACTCCCGGCAGCGAGCGGCGGCCAGAATTACGTGCCCCGTTCGACACGACACCTTCCCCTTTTGAGGTCATTGCTCTCAGGCGAACACATTAGCCTCACCGTTACCCGGGTGATGCCGGTTCGAGATATGTGCTTATAGTTCCGGCTCCCTGCCTGCCGGCGACAGCACCCGGCCACCAGACCTCCGCCACGGCAGCCAGCACCATCGAGCGGGTCCAGCCGGTCATCGACCTCGCCACGAGGATGCAGCCGGCGGAGCCAGGCGGGCGGCGAGCCGCGACATGAGGCCCGGTCGGTGACCGCTCGCCTCCGCAGCAGTAGCCACCCAGGGAAAACCCCCGGCCGTGACCCGTAGAGCGGGTCACGGCCGGCCTAGCCTGGTGTCCCGGCCGGGGCACCGTGCCTTTACCTGCTTTCTTCTCTGTTGCTGCTACTGCGTTGCGCTGCCTACTTCAGGCCGAGCGTTGAACCCTTGCGGGCCACCGGTCTTGTCAGTGGCCGGGCAGCAGCGGGCGCATGAATGTCCGCTCGTAGCGGAGCACACAATTACTCTCGTCCCGGATGCGGTCGGCTTCCAGGAATTCCGGATCGGCGCCGAACAGGGCACGGTACTGCTCGTAAGCAGCGAGGCTGGGGAAGCTGAACAGCGCGAGGGCCTTGTCGCTGGCACCCTCGGCCGGAAGGAAGTAGCCGTGATGCGTACCGCCATGAGCATCGACCAGCTGCATCCACCGGCGGCCGAAACGCTCGAAGGCGTCGATCTTCGCAGGATCGATCACGTACTCCACGACGCAAGTGATCACACCTCACCCTAGCCGCGCCCGGGTTCCCTCTGCCCTTGCCCGGTCATCGTCTGGGGTGCCGCACACGGGTCGTCCAGCGGGATCCGCTGGTGACACGGCAGTCACGTCTGTGGCAGTCTGTATGGGCTGAGCCCGAGAGGAGGTGCGACACCCGTGTCAATTCTGGTTTCCGCGCCTCCTGGAGCTGACTGACCGAGCGCAGCCGCAGGTGGCGCCACCTTCGAAGGGTGGCCCAATGGCCGTACGCATCAAGAGCATCACCTTCGACTGCGCCGATCCCTGCCGCCTGGCGCAGTTCTGGAGGCAGCTGACCGGGTTCAGTGAAGACCCGGACAACGGCAACGCTCCCGACGACCCGGAGGCTCTGCTGCTCTCGCCGGACGGGTCGCTGGCGCTGCTGTTCATCGCCGTGCCGGAGCCCAAGCACGTGAAGAACCGGGTACATCTTGATCTCGTACCGCTCACGAGCCGGCGCGACGAGGAGGTCGGCCAACTCCTGCGTATCGGTGCCCGGATGGTCGCCGACCAGCGCCGGCCAGACGGCGGCGGATGGGTGGTTCTGTCCGATCCGGAGGGCAACGAGTTCTGCATCGAGCGCAGGGACATCGAGCGCAGGGACGCCGAGCGCGCGCCTTTGGTCGAACAGCTCGGCCGGGCATTCGACGCGGTCGCCGGCCTGATCAGCAACATCCGAGCCGACCAGTGGTCAGCGCCAACCCCATGCACCGACTGGACGGTACGCCAGGTCGTCAATCACCTGACCGGCATGAACCGGGTCTTCGCCGCGCTGCTCGCCAGCCAGCCGCCTCCGCCCAGGCCGTCCGCGGACCATATCGAAGCCGACCCGGCCGGCGCCTACCGCGACTCCGCAGCCGCGCTGCAGGCCGCGTTCGGCCGGCCCGGAGTCCTCGAACGCGCCTACCAGGGCCCGCTCGGCACTGCCACCGGCGCCGAGCGGCTGAAGATCCGGCTCTATGACCTCCTCGCCCATGGCTGGGACATCGCGCAGGCCACGGGGCAGCCCGCCGACCTGCCCGATGATCTAGCCGCACAGTCGCTGGCGTTCGCCCGAACCCAGCTGGCCGAGCAAGCCCGCCCCGGTCGCTTCGGCCCGGCCCAGATCGTCGCCGAACAGGCCCCTGCCATCGAGCGGCTGGTCGCCTTCCTCGGCCGCCCGGTCAGCACGGAAGGCCGGGCAGATGACTGATCCGGCGAACCAAGACCTGGTTCCCGCGCGGCTTCGCTGCGGCATCGTCGTGCGTGTCCGGGAAGATGCCTGCGAAATTGTCAGGGACCGGCAGCTCTGCTCCGTCCGGTACGCGACGGCGTTTCCGTCGCCGCGGACCGAACGGGTGTCACCTGGTCACCTGGTGGCCATCGCGACCGCGCCGGACGGCGCCGAGGCGGTGGTGTGGCGGTGGTATGACGCCGTCGTGCTCGGCGCGGAGGCCGGCTTGATCAGGCTGTGGGAGCCCTCGCACGGCGAAGTCCTGGCCCGGCCACGGCCCGCGCACCAGTCTCCGCAGCCCGGAACCCGTGCCTACCTGTCCGCCGGTCTGCCCGGCGCCGGCTGGTGGGTCGCCGGCGGCGCCGCGGCCAGCGCGGAGGACGCCGGCGTCGAGCTGGACGAGGTCGAGCAGCTCTACACCGAGCACGATCTCTGGAACACCCTGGTATGAGATCCGGTCGGGTCTCTCGCTCCGGGGTGGGCGGTTTGCTACCCGATCTTGGCTTTGATCTGGTCGGCCAGGTCGAGCGTGGTTTGGAGGTAGGCCGCGGACGAGCGTGTGAACTGCGGGAACCCGTGGGTGAGGTGCATCGGCGAGCGCGGTCAGCTCAGCGGTCGCGAAGGGGAGCCGGTCGCTGTCGGTGAGAAGGACCGGTGCTATCTCGAGCCTCAGCCGGCCAGGCCGTCCCGGGCGATGACGACTGGCGCGGAGGGCTCGAGAACGTGTGTCCTGCCTGCTGGATCCAGCCGATGGTAGGTACCGACGAACAGTTCCGGGTCGAGGGTCGCTCCTTCGCCGTAGTCGGCGTCGCGCCACAGGCCGTAATGGAAAGGGATGGCGACTCCAGCCCCCTGCAGCCAGGCGAGCATCGCCGCCTCGTGCGCATTCATGTTGCCGGTCGTGCCGTTGATGGAAATGAGCGAGGCGCTGACCCCGCGTGTGTCGCCGATGATCTCGCTGTCGTACTCGGTGTCTCCGCTGTGATAGATACGGACCTCGCCGCATTCGAGCACGTAACCGACGGCGTCGGGGGTTGGCTCCAGGCCGAACAGGTGGCGGGCATGCACCGCACGCACCGACAGGTCCCCGACGGTGGTGACATCTCCCCGGGCGACAGCGGTAGTGCGGCCGGCATCGATGCCGCTGGCGACGACCTTGTCCACGGCCATCGGCGGCCCGATGAAGCGCATCTCCGGGTGGCTGAGGAACGGCCCGATTGAGTCCGGATCGAGATGGTCTTCGTGGCTGTGGGTGGCCAGCAGCGCGCCGGCCTGTGCTTGCGCGGCATCGAGCGGGGCCGGCACGCCCCGGGGCAGCCCGTACGAGCGGGTCACTGACTCTGACAGGTAAGGGTCGACCAGGACGATGGTGCCGCCCGGGGTCTTGCAGGCGACCCCCGACTGGTACAGCCACCACAGCACGACCGTGCCGGCCCGGACCGGTGTCTGCTCGATTTCGTGCCATAGCTGCGCCGGGGTCTTCATGCTTACCTCTCATCGTTGAGACACGGAGCCGACCGCGGCCCGCTAGCCGAGTTCAGCCATGGCCTGTTCCCACGCCTCCGGCTCGAGCCGGAGGTAGTGCACTTTGTGATGCTGCTCGAACGTGGGGACGCCTTTCCCGGGGACAGTTTCCAGGACTATCGCCGCGGGGCGCCCGGCGTCCCGGTGGCCAGGTAGCGCCTGGTGCAGCGCGGCGTGGTCGTGGGCGCTGATCCGCTCCGCAGCGAAGCCGAACGCGCGGAAGCGTTCATCGACCGGCTCGACGCCCATCACTTCTGCGGGCGTGCCGTCGGCCTGCATGCGGTTGTTGTCGATCAGCGCCACAAGGTTGTCGAGCCCGAAGTGGCTCGCGGACATCGCGGCTTCCCAGACCTGCCCCTCCTGCAGTTCGCCGTCGGACAGCAGGCAGTACACACGGGCACCGCTGCCGCGCAGGCGTTCCCCGAGAGCCATTCCGACCGCCTGGGAGAGGCCTTGACCGAGCGAGCCGCCCGTGATCTCAAATCCGGGTATCCCCTCCAGCGGGCTTTCCTCGATGCGTGACCCCGCAGCCCCGTAGGTACGCAGTTCGCCGGGCTCATAGATGCCGAGCTCGCCAAGCGTCGCGAACAGCCCGATGGCACTGTGCCCGGTCGAGAGGACAAACCGGTCAAGATAAGAGCCGTCGGGCCTGCGCCTCATCACCCGGAAGTAGAGATGGGCCAGCACATCCGCGAGAGCGAGGCCCTGCCCGGCATATCCCTGCCCGCGCCCACGGCACATGTCGATGACCCGGCGCCGGATACGGAGCGCGACCTGAGCCATGTCGTCGGGGCCGGTCCCGGACGGAACACTCAGCGGTGCGGACACTTAACGGCCTCCTGCGGCGTCAATGGCGGTCGCGGCCAGAGCGGCCGCATCCAGGCCGAGGGCGGTCCTGATGAAATCCAGCGGGCCCGCTTCTGCCCAGCGGTCAGGTACCCCGCGTCGCCGGACCCGGCAGCTGAATCCCCGCTCGGCGACGGCTTCGGCGACGGCTGAGCCCAGGCCGCCCACGATCGAGTGGTTTTCCACCGTGATCACTGCCGGGAAAGCGGCCGCGAATCCGGCTACCGTTTCCGCGTCGAAGGGCTTGAGGGTCGGCGCGTGCAAGACCGCAGCCCCGATGCCCCGCGCCGCCAGCTGTTCCGCCGCTTCCAGCGCCCACCGGCTGCCCAGGCCCGTGCCGATGAAGGCGATGTCGCTGCCCTCACGCAGCAGCCGGGTGGCACCGATGGTGAATTCCAGTGGCGGAGGGAGAATCTCCGGCACCGCGCCGCGCAGCCCCCGCAGGTATACCGGCCCGTCGACCGTGACGGCGGCCCGCAGGGCGGCGCTCAGCTCGGTGGCATCCATGGGATCGATGACCGTCATTCCCGGGATGCCCCGGGTGATGGCCAGATCGTCTGTGCCCTGGTGGCTGGCCCGGAACGGGGTGGTGATCCCGGGCAGGAACGCCGCGACCACGGCGGTGTTACGGCCGGTCGCGAGGGCCATCTGCAGCTGGTCACAGGCCCGGCGGGTCGCGAACACCGCGTAGGTCACCGCGACGGGCAGGCAGCCCGTCTTGGCCAGGCCGCCCGCTATGCCCATCATGTTCTGCTCGGCCATTCCCACCTGGAAGAACCGGCTGGGAAACAGCTCCGCGAAGGGCGCGACATCGGTGTATTTCGACAGGTCGGCAGAGAGCACGACCAGGTCGGGCCGCTCCCGGCCCAGGTCAGTGAGAGCGACCGCGAACGGTGCATCCACCAGCGGTGCGTCGCTGACCGGCCGGGCCTGGGTTACGACCGGGCTCACTAGTGCGCCTGGGCTATCGGCCACGCGTGCTCCTTTCTCCTTGGGCTCATCCCTGCAGTGATGATCAGCGGGACACCCGCACGGTCACATCGGGCCGGTCTGTGAATCCGCTGGCCAGCGCGGCCCCCAGGCCCGGGCGGGAGGGGGCAGCCACCGTGCCGTGCTCGACAGTCAAGGGCAGGTCGAGTACGTCGCGGTAATAGCCGTTGATGAAGCCCCGGACCACTTCAACGGCCAGGCAGTTCGGCATGGCCGCGGCCAGGTGGACGTTGGCCAGTGCGGTGACTGGCCCGGTGCAGTCGTGCGGGGCGAACGGGAGATGGTAAGCCCCGGCCAGTTCGGCGATGCGCCGCGACTCAGTGATCCCGCCGGTCCACGCCAGGTCGAGCAGCACCACGTGTGCCGCTTGCTCCCGCAGCACCTCCCGGAACGGGAAGCGGGAGATCAGCCGTTCGCTGACCGCCTGCGGTACCCGTGTCTCGCGCGCCAGGCGGGCCAGATCCTGCGGGCTGTCCGGCTGGCACAGGTCCTCGGCCCACAGCACGTCGAGCGGCTCGATGGCACGCGCAATCCGGATGGCCATGTTGATGTCCCAGCGGCTGTGGCCCTCGACGAGCAGTTCCAGGGAGCCGCCGACCCGGTCACGGGCGGCTTCCAGCATCGAGAGCCCCGCCGCCAGGTCGGCATGGCTCAGGTAACTGCCAACGGGCCCCATCGCGGACCACCCGGCCGGCCCAGTGGATCCGCGGGCACTGACCTGGGGTGCGAACCGGTCCCACGGCCAGACCTTCATACCGAGGTAGCCGAGCCCCAGCAGGTCTGCCGCGAGAGCGGCAGGTTCATTGAGCGCCAGATCCCAGTCATTATTCGGGCCCGCGTTCACGCACGTGTTGTAGACCGGGATGGTGCCGCGGACCGCGCCGCCGAGCAACTGGCACACGGACAGGCCGGCTGCCTGCCCGAGTGCGTCCCACAAAGCCATGTCCAGCGCGGACAGGGCCCGCATCTCCGCGCCCGCGAAGCCGAAGAAATTCGCACAGGAAAAAAACGTGGTCCAGGACTTGGTGATAGCTCCGGCGGGCTGGCCGAGCACCAGGTCGGCGGCCAGGTCGTGCAGCACGCTTTCCACTGCACCGGGCAGGTAGTAGGTCTCGCCCAGCCCCAGCGCGCCCTCGGAGGTCAGTACTTGCACCCACAGCAGGTTCGGCTGCGCGTCCCAGCGCACGGTCCGCAATTCGGCGACCGTGCCAAGGTCGGCGCCGCTAGAGGAGGGAGCCACCGTTGACCTGCAGGACGGTACCGGTAACGAAAGCGGATTCCTCGCTGGCCAGGTAGAGAACTCCCTGGGCGATGTCCCGGGGCTGGCCCATCCGGCCCAGCAGGGTGCGGGCTTCGGCGGCGGCCCGGTCCTCGGGACTCGCGAGCTGGAACGCCGGCGTGTCAATCGGGCCGGGCGAGATCGCGTTGACCCGGATCCCGGCGGGTGAGACCTCGCGGGCGAGTGACTTCGTGAAACCGATGACTCCGGCCTTCGCGGCGGCGTAGGCGGCGGCCGGCCGGATGGATCCGTACTCGCCGGCGGTGGATGCGAAGTTGATGATCGAGCCTGACCCCGCGCCCAGCATGGCGGGCAGGACCGCCCGGCAGGCGACCAAGGCAGTCAGCAGGTTCGCCGAGATCATGTCCTCCCAGGAGGCCTGGTCCGAGTCGGCGAAGGATCCCATCCTGAACGAGCCGGCGACGTTGACCAGAACGTCCGGTGCGCCGATCTGCTGGCCCGCGTCGGCCACGAACCCGGTGAAGTCCGCGAACGCGGTGGCGTCTACTGGGCGTCCCCAGACGGCCTCCGCGTGCAGATCCTCAAGCACGGCACTGAGCCCGTCCCCGTTGAGATCGGTCACTGCCAGCCGCGCGCCTTGCGCCGCGAGCACGCGGCATACCTCGCGGCCGATAAGGCCGGCCGCACCGGTGACCACGACCGCCCTGTCCTTGACGCGCATAAGCCCTCCACAGGGCGGCGTGTACCGGCGCCGGCCTTGCCGGGATTTACTGGCGACACTCTAGGAGCGGCAAAGCCAAATGGTCAAGCCACTTGGTAGCAGCCTGGTCGCGGAGCTCGGCCGCAACGAAGCGGGGCGCACGGGTAGTCGCGAGCAGGCATGAAGACCACCCGCATCAGCGGGCTCACGCTGGTGAGATCAGCGGAGCGTACCCGGGCCGTCGGCCGGCCTGCGCGGCCGCTCCATGACGCCCTCAGGGAACACTTGCCGGGACTGGTGCAGGTGGGCCGCCATGGCGCGGCGGGCGCCGGCCGGATCCCCGCGTTTGATAGCCCGCAGCACCCGGGTGTGGCCGGCAATGCCGAGGCGCACGGCGTCGGAGATGCTGTAACTCTCAAAGACCCCCTCGACGATCAGCGTCGCCATCGGGGCCAGCAGCGTGGGCAGCAGTGGGTTCAAGGTCGCGCGGGCCACCTCAACGTGAAATCCGACGTCCGCGGCGGTGTAAGCAGCCGCGTCCTCGCGGCTCTCTTTCATCGAGGCGAGCAGCCGCTCCAGTACCGCGATGGAATCCTCATTGGCGCGCCGGGCGGCCAGCTCGGCGGACACCAGCTCAATGGCCTGACGTGCCTCATAAAGGTCGTCAGCGGTGGGCCCTGGCCCGTCCGAGAGCACCAGCTGATGGGTGAAGGCATCCGCAAGGTCGGACTCGCTGGGATGGCGGACAAAAGTACCGCGGCCGCTGATGGTTTCTATGAACCCCTGCGCACGCAACTGGGCGAGGGCCTCACGGACCAGAGGACGGCTCACCCCAAATTCCTCAGCCATCCGCGCCTCGGTCGGCAGCGGCTGCCCCACCGTCAGGGTGCCTGCCATGATCCGGCCGCGAACCTCTGCGGCCAGCCGTTCCACCAGGCTCGCGGTCTTGATGGGCGGTACCTTCATGACGGCCATCCTCCGGGAAGCGGGCGCTGAGCCGCCGCCGCCACCGTGGCCGGGCCCGTGCTGAGTGCCCACTGTAGTGCCGGCGCAGCGCTCACCACGGTAACCTCCGCGGTCGCGGCCAAGGCGTTGACATCAGTATTGCGGCTGTCTATGGTGACCTCACCTGACAAGTGGTCTGGCCACCATATCCACTTCGGGAAGGCGAGTGCACGCCTGACCGGGGCAGGGGGAAAGCCGGTGAAGGTCGTCGATGTCGAGACCTACGCGGTGGGCGCGGGCTGGAAGAACTGGCTTTTTGTCCGGGTCCTCACGGACGAAGGGATCCATGGCATCGGCGAGGCCACGCTTAACGGCTTCGGCCGGACCTGCGAAGCCGCGGTTCACGAGCTGGCGGGTCTGGTAATCGGGAGCGATCCGCGCCAGATACGTGCCAATGCGGCTGCCTTGCACGGCCGGGTTTCCAATGAGGGCGGTCACATCCACCGTACGGCGCTGGCCGGTATCGAGATCGCGTGCTGGGACATCCTCGGCAAGTCACTGGGAGTTCCGGTGTACCAGCTTCTCGGGGGCAGGCTGCGGGACAGCGTCCTGTGTTACGCCAACGGCTGGTACCGGTGCGACCGGACGCCGGAGGCGTTCGCGGCCGCCGCACGGGAAGTCACCAGCCAGGGATTCCGCGCACTCAAGTTCGACCCGCTGGGCACGGCTCAGGGTTTCTGCACGCCATCGGATTTCGCGTTGTCCCGACAGATCATTGCTGCGGTCCGGTCGGCGGTCGGCCCGGACGTCCTTATCCTCATCGACATGCATGCCCGGCTTGCCCCGGCCGAGGCGGCCGCCTTCATCCGGTCATGTTCCGGACTCGACGTGTTCTGGTGGGAGGAGCCCACCACCCGCGAACGCGAGGAGCCGACCAGTTCGGTGGCAGCCCAGGCGGGGGGCCGGGTGGCCAGTGGCGAGAACTTCCACACCCCGGGCCAGTTTCTCACCCTGATCAAATCGGGGGGTGTCTCGATCCTGCAGCCCGAGCCGATGTCCCTGGGCGGGATTCTGCCCACGGTCGCAGTCAGCGGCATGGCCGCCGCGGACGGCGCCTGGATCGCACCGCACCAGAGCGGCGGGCCAGTCGCCACTGCGGTTTGCCTCCAGCTCGCGGCGTTCATCCCGAATTTCCTTATCCAGGAGCACTTCGACCCCTTCAATGAGGCCTGGGTGCGGTCGCTGGTCAGCTGGGTCCCTGAACTCGACCCGGCTACCGGTGAGCTCACCCTGCCTACCGCGCCCGGGCTCGGCGTCGATCTCGACCTCCGCGTGGCGCGGGACCATCCGCTCGACCCCGCTGCCTTTCTCGATGTCACCACCGCGGGCTGGGAAATGCGGACGGGCAGCGGGGCGGCGCACCCGTCATGACAGGCCAGGGCAGCCAGCAGGCAGCAGGCGACGCGGCCGACCGTGAGGAGAGGCCACTCTCATTCCCGCGGCTGGAGCGAACCTCCGTCGGCCTGCAGGCGGCCGAGGCCATCAAGGCGCTGATCCTGGCCGGCGATCTCCAGCCGGGAGATGCGCTGCCCTCGGAGCGTGATCTGGCCGTCATGCTCGGGATCTCACGCCCCTCGCTGCGCGAGGCGATCCGGGTACTCAGTGCCATGAACGTCGTCGAGCCCCGCCATGGCGGCGGGACCTACGTCACATCACTTGACCCCCGCCTGCTCGCACAGCCGGTCAGCTTCCTCCTCCAGGTCGACCCGGCCGCGTTCTCGCACCTGCTCGAGGTCCGGCAGGTGCTGGAGGTTGGCGCTGCCCGCCTCGCGGCGCCCAGGATCACCGCAGAAACCCTGGTCAGCCTGCAGCACCTGGCCGATGCCGCCGAGCAGGCACTTCCGGATCCAGCCCGGTACCTGGAGCTCGATTACGAGATTCACACGGCGATCATCGAAGCGACCGGGAACCCGATCTACATGAGTCTGTACGAAAGCATCGCCGATCTGTCGCTGGAGAGCCGGAAGCGGACGGCGCGGAGCCCGGCGGTGCGGCGGCGGGCACATGAGGACCACGTCGCCATTATTGCGGCGCTCCGCCGGCATGACGCCGCCGCCGCCGCTCAAGCAATGAGTTCCCACCTCGAAGTGATGCAGCAGGCGCTGACCGCGTACGAAACGGAGACCGGCCCATGAGACCGGCCGGTGTTCGGCGTTCCGGGTTGGCCTCTCTCGCGGCCTGGTCCGCCGATGGATTCACCAGGCCGCTATCACCATGTCCCCCGCACGGGCACCGGAAAGGAACCCGCCAGCTAACCCGGCGGACGGCCGCTCCACAGTAAGGCGGCAGGCCTAGCGCCTGCCGGCGGCCATCACGCCGCGGCGACCGTCAGAACCCAGCCAGCATGAATAACGCCGAGGCCGTCATCATTGTCGGCTTTCTCGATGGAGAGGAAAAGTGGTCCATGACCAGGAAACCATGGCTGGTAGCGCTGTGTGGCGCTCTGGCATTGGCAGCGGCAGCCTGTTCCAGCGGCAGCAGCAGCGGGAGCAGCGCAAGTTCTTCGGGCTCGCAGGCCTCCAAGCCTTACACGATCTATCTTTCCAACAATTTCGTGGGCAATGACTGGCGCGTTCAGATGGAGAAGGAGGCGACGGTCGCCGCGGGCCTGGCGCCGTTTAAGGGAAACGTCAAGCTCACCGTGACCAACGCTGGTGCAACGGTGCCCGACCAGATCGACTCGCTGCAGGCCATTGTGGCGAAGAAGCCGGATGCGATCCTGGTCGACGCGTCATCACCCACCGCACTTAACCCGGTCATCACGCAAGCCTGCGCCAAAGGGATCGTCGTGGTGAACTTCGACCAGACCGTCACCGCCCCTTGCGCCTACAAGATCTTCTCTAACTTCACCCTGGGTGAGCAGCTCAGCGCGAAGTGGATGGTCGCCCAGCTGCACGGCAAGGGGAACGTGTTCGAGGACACCGGCCTGGCTGGTGCCCCCATCAGCGCGACGATCTCCAACGCCTGGAAATCGGTGCTGAAGAATTACCCGAACATCAAGGTAATCGGCACCTACCAGGGACAGTACGCGCTCGGTCCGGAGCAGCAAGGGGTAGCCAGTCTCGTCGCCGCGCACACCAACGTGCAGGGCATCCTGACTCAGGGATACTGCACCGGCGCGATGAAGGCGCTTCAGGCGGCCGGCCACTCGCAGGTCCCCATGCTCTGCCAGTCCTACAACCAGACGTATGTCGCACTGGCGAAGACCTCCGGAGCGTCCGGGTTCATCATGGCCAACCCGGCCTGGCTCTCGGTGCTCGCCATGCAGACCGCGGTCAACGTGATCCAAGGGCATCATGAGGCGAAGACGAACGAACTTACCCCGCCGTGTTTCTTCCAGGGAGGCTCGTCACCTTCCGGTGCGTCCTGCCAGGCCATCAAGCTAGGGGTCAACGCGTTCCCGAGCCTGTCGCCAGGCCTGACCCTGCCGGTCACGCCGCCGTTCATGAAGATCCAGCCCGCCCAGGTGGTCCCGTAGGATCCCGTCTCCCGGGCCAGGCGGGCGCCCGCGCCGTATGCGGCGGGGG
>Ga0208480_1000674_pt1 | contig 12727 bp, 13 predicted proteins | sample NGESurshal092012_4_FD_184485 | JGI IMG/M metagenome (GOLD analysis project Ga0208480, IMG submission 184485) | Arctic peat soil microbial communities from Barrow, Alaska - NGEE Surface sample F53-1 shallow-092012 (SPAdes) | ecosystem: Environmental > Terrestrial > Soil > Wetlands > Peat ... | reverse complement strand
GGCGGGCGGCGATGCCGTCGGCGTAGTCGCCCCAGCCGATCACGGCAAACAGCGTTGCCGAGAGCGCATCGACTCCGTCGTTGCTGGACAGAGCCACCGCCAGGAACACGGGAATCAGCGCCAACCGCACAAAGCCGATCGCGTTGGGAATCGTCCAGGGCCGCAACGGCTGGCCGGTGAGTGTTTGCGGTGGAGGCGGGCCGGAGCGATCCAGGCCGACCAGGCGGCGGAGAGTTATCCGGTCGTGTCCGTGCACGAGGGGAGGCTGTGGGACATTCTATTCATGAAATTCACAATCGTAGTTACTTTTGTAGTCACCCTAGGCAATTCGCAAAAGAGAGTTCTCCTACCACGGCCCCGCCCGGCGGCGTTGGCCCGGGGCAGCTCTAGGGCGTGCTCCGGCACAGCTCGTCCAGCGCCCGCAACAGCTCTGCCGGCTCGCCGCCTAGCGGCAGGCCGGGGCCGGCCTCGCGTCCACGCCGCAGCTGCACCTCGATCTCGCCCGACTCCAAACTGCGCCGCCCGACGGTCAGGCGCACCGGACAGCCGAGTAGCTCGGCGTCGGCGAACTTCTCCCCCGGCCCGGCTTCGCGATCGTCGTAGAGAACATCGACACGGCCTGCGTGCAACGTCTCATACAGCCCGTCGGCCGCGTCGCGCTCGGGCGTCCCAGGACGACCGACGGCCACGAGATGCACCGCGAATGGTGCAAGCGCTTTGGGCCAGGAGATGCCGTGCTCGTCGGCGAACTGCTCGACGGCCGCCGCCACGATTCGCGCCGGCCCGATCCCGTAGGAGCCCATCCAGATCGGCAACTCCGCCCCATGCTCGTCGCGGTATGTCGCACCTAGCGGCTCGGAGTAGCGAGTGCCCAACTTGAAAATGTTCCCGATCTCGATCGCCGGCTCGACCGTCAACCGCTTCTCGCCCAGCATGTGAGTCTCTCCGTCCTTGCGGTAATCCGGGCTCTGCTCGACAACCTCCATGTTGGCGGCATACCCGTCGCCGAGCGCGACCTCGTCCTCACCGGCCGGACACGGCGCCATGTACTCGTGCGCGCCAAGCCCACCCATCACCCCGACGTCCGACTCGACTCGATAGAAGCGCAGCCCGGTGCGCTGCATGATCTCGTCGTAAGCCCCGACATGCAACGCATAGTTCTCCTCCAGCCCGGCCTGGTCGCGGTCGAAGCTGTAGGAGTCCTTCATCACGAACTCGCGCGTGCGCAAAACGCCGGCACGCGGCCGCGCCTCGTCGCGCTCCTTTACCTGGAAGTGGTACAGAATCAAGGGAAGGTCGCGATAGGAGTTGATCGTCTGCGCGACATGGAAGGTGACCGCCTCCTCATGGGTCAGGGCAAGCACGAGCTCTGAGCCCTTGCGATCTTGCAGCTTGAACAGCTCTTCGATCCCAAGGCGCCCGGTCTTGCGCCATAGCTCGGCCGGTTGCAGCACGGGCATCAGCATCTCGCGCCCGCCGATCGCGTCGATCTCCTCACGCACGATCTCAACCACACGCTGGTGGACCTTCCACCCGGCCGGCAACCAAGTCCAGATGCCGCTGCCCATCTGCCGGACCAGCCCGGCGCGCACCATCAGCTTGTGCGAGATCGCCTCGGCGTCGGCGGGCGCCTGCTTCTCGGTCGGCAGTAGATACTCGGTCAGTCTGGTCATGGCGTGTTCGGCATCCTACGCGTGATCCCGCTCCTGGGGGTGTTGCGCGCGGCCAAAGCGGGGTAGCCCAAAAAATCGAAGTCGTAGGGCGCGCACCAATCGGTCACGCCTCGGGCGCCCGCGCACGCTATGAATTACATCAACGACCCGTCCCCAACTCCAAGGAGCACCGATGGCCTACTCCGTACCGCCGCTTCCCTATGCATACGACGCGCTGGAGCCCCACATCGACAAGCTGACGATGGAAATCCATCACGACAAGCACCATCAGGCCTACGTCGACAAGGTCAACACCGCGCTCGAGGGCACGCCGCTGGCCGACGCCCCGATCGAGGACGTGCTCAAGGATCTGGACAAGGTGCCCGAGGCCAAGCGCACCGCGGTCCGCAACAACGGCGGCGGGCACTACAACCACAGCCTGTTCTGGGAGCACATGATGCCGGATCCTGCTCACAACAAACGCCCGAGCGGGGTTCTGGCAAATGAGATCGACAATGCGTTCGCGTCGTTCGAGGACTTCAAGTCGAAGATGAAGGAAGCCGCTGTCAACCAGTTCGGCTCAGGTTGGGCGTGGCTCGTACACGACGGGTCCGGCCTCGCGATCGTCGGAACTCCCAATCAGGACAATCCGATCTCCGAAGGCAAGACTCCGCTGCTCGGCGTCGACGTGTGGGAGCACGCCTACTATCTGAAGTACCAGAACAAGCGCCCCGACTACATCGACGCTTGGTGGAACACAGTGAACTGGGAGGTCGTTGCCGAGCGTTTCAAATCCGCAAGCTGAACACCGCTGGAGGGCCGGCGCTTCAGGTGCGTCTGAAGCGTCGGCCGGCTACCGGCGAGGCCGACTCGTCGAGGGTCACACTCGTGCCGTTGGCAACGCCCACACCAGTGCCGTTCGCGGCGCCGGCGGGCGCGAGCATCGACTCGAGTACAGCGTCGGCCTCGGTTTCCTGCTCGGCGGCAGCCGCCTCGAGCGCCGCAAGTTTCTCCGGCGTCATCGCCGTGGCATCCTCGTTTGCCGCGAGCCACTCGCGCGCCTCGGCGGCTTCGCGCTCGTCGCGTTGAACGGTCTTGCCGGCCGCGTAGTAACGGTCGATCTCCTTGAAGAGCTCGTCGACGAGTTCGTGCGTCGGCACCTTCTTCAAGGGCTCGCCCTTTGAGTAGATCATGCCCATGTCCTTGGCCCCGGTGATGCCGAAGTCGGCATGCCGTGCCTCGCCGATGCCGTTGACCGCGCAGCCAAGCACAGACACCTCGATCGGATCCTCATACGCTTCCAGGCGCCGCTCCACTTCCACGACGACGGTATCCATGTCGAACTGCAGCCGCCCGCAGGTGGGGCAGGCGATCAACACCGGACCCTTCTCGCGCAACTTCAGAGCCTTGAGGATCTCCCAGGCGACCTTGACCTCCTCCTCGGCGTGGAAGGTGGACAGAGAAATGCGGATCGTGTCGCCGATGCCGTCGGCCAGCAGCGTGCCAAGACCGACGGCGGACTTGAGAGATCCCGACCACTTGGTGCCGGCCTCGGTCACCCCGAGGTGCAGCGGATAGGGAATACGCTCGGACAGCAGCCGGTTGGAGGCGATCGTGTTCGGAACGGAGGTCGACTTCATCGACACCTTGAAGTTCTCGAAGTCAAGCCGCTCCATCAGCTCGACGGTCTCTATGGCAGCCGTCACCAGCGCCTCGACAGGATTCTCGTACTCCAGGTCGCGCAGGTGCTTGGGGAGGGACCCGCTGTTGACGCCGACACGCAGAGGAGTCCCGGTCTGCTTGGCCAGGGCGATCACCTCGGCCACCTTCTCGGGTCCGCCGATGTTGCCGGGGTTCAGACGCACACAGTGCGCCCCGGCTTCGATCGCCTTCAAAGCAAGCGTATGGTTGAAGTGGATGTCGGCGATCACGGGAATCGGCGAGTCGAGCACGATCTGCTTCAGGGCATCCACGTCCTGCTCGCGCGGCACGGCAACGCGCACGATGTCGGCCCCGGCCTCGGCGACTTTGCGGATCTGCTCCATTGTGGCCGAGAGGTTGGCCGTCTCGGTCTTGGTCATCGTCTGCACGGCCACGGGCGCCCCGCCGCCGATGGGCACGGACCCGACATGGATCTGACGCTTTGAGGACATACGCACATTGTATGGGGCAGCCCTGCCCGATCCGTGAACGCGGGTAGTACGTACGGCGAGTCGCCTAACCTCAGGTGCGCGTGCCCCCATCCCGATCGACACCCACCTCCCAGCGCTCAGACCCTTCGACGTCGAGCTCACCCGCTCGATCGTCCTCCGCAGAGGTCTACGCCACCGCGCGCGGCCCGCTCGCGCGGATCGCCTCGCCAGTCGCCGCCCGCGCCCGGAGCCGCCGCCACGAGCGCTTCTTTGCGATGTGCGGGCTTTCTGAGGGCGCACGCGTACTCGACGTCGGCTGCGGCGCGCTCGGCCTGCGCGCGCTCGAGCCACAGCTCGACATCACCGGCGTTGACATGGCCGAGCGCCCTGACTACCCGGGTCCATTCGTGCAAGCCGACGCCGCGGCGGGCCTGCCCTTCGCCGACGACGAGTTCGACCTCGTCTACAGCTCCAGTGTGATCGAGCATGTCCCGCCACGGCGACGCGAGGCATTCGCAAGCGAGGTGCGGCGCGTCGGCCGCGGCTGGCTCGTGCAGACACCAGCCCTCTCTTTCCCGATCGAGCCACATGCGCTGTTGCCTTTCGCGCATTGGCTACCGACGGTGTTGCGACGCCCCTACTGGCGACTGGGCGCAGCCGGCGACTGGGAGGACATCTCACTGCTCTCGCGCCGGGAGATGGAGACGCTGTTCGGGGCGGCCATGCCCGAGCGTATAGGCGCGCTGGTCAAGAGCTGGGTATGCGTGCAAGCACCGAGCGATCAGTCCCACACGTCCGACGCTTGAAGAGGCACCGTCGCGTGCGGGGTTGCGAAGTCCGGCCCGTGCCGGGGTCAGCCCGTGATCGAAGAACGTCCTCAGCCACCCAGATGAATGATGTCATTGTGGACGCCGCTCACGACCAGGAACAGCAGCAGCACGATCCCCACCGAGCTGAAGCGCCACATCGCGGTCAGCGACACGCGCCGGCCGCGCAGCTTCTCAGCCACCGCCCAGAGCACATGTCCGCCGTCGAGCGGCAGGAACGGGAAAAGGTTGATGATCGCGAGCGCCAGCGACACGAAGCCAAGGAACACGAGCGCATAGCCAGGTCCGGCGACGACGGCTTCCTGGGCAATCACGGTGATCCCGACGATGCTGTGGAATTCTTTGCGCACCTTCGAGCTGGTGAACGCCTTGCCGATGTTCGAGATCATCGTCGTGGTCGTCCCCCACATCTCCGAGAGCGCCGCCCCGGCGGCGGAGAAGACACCGAAGGACTTGGCGGTGTAGCCGAAGTCGAAGCCGACGAGCATGCGCCCTGCGGCCTTGCTGTAGCGCGGATAGATCGACACGGTCAGTGCATGCCCAGCCCGACGGATTGTGATCTTCACGGGCGTCTGGGCGCGACAGCCGTTGGTCGAGGCGCCGGCACAGCGGTGAGCGGCGATCGCCTTCGTAGCAGCAAGCACCGTCACGGGATGGCCGTCCACAGCGAGAATCTCATCTCCATGCTTCAGCACCCCATAGGCCGGCGCACCCTTCTCGATTGCCTGAACCGATGTGGTCGGAACGACCGTTTCGGTCTTCGGATTGAGATTCGACAGCGTTACCGCGCCGCTGAGGCTGCCACTGACCAGCACAGCCCAAAACAGTAGAAACGCGATCATTAGGTTCACGCCGGGCCCGGCGAGGATCACGACGATCCGCTTCCAAGGCGGCTGGTTGTAGTAGGCGCGAGCGGCAACCTCAGGCGCCAACGTCTTGATCTCCTCTGGATTCATCCCGGTGATCTTCACGTAGCCCCCAGCGGGAATCGCGCCGATCATGTATTCGGTCTCGCCCCGCTTGATCCCGGCGATCTTCGGCGGGAAGAACAGCGAAAAGCGCTCCACGCGCATGCCAACGGCCTTGGCCACGACGAAGTGCCCAAGCTCGTGCAGCACGATCAAGGCCATGATCCCGAGGATTGTCCACACCCAGCTCATGGGGTCAGTTTGGCAGGCGCCCGAGCATCTCTCGCCGCAACGCCGGCGGGGAACTCAGATGGCGTGCAGCTCGACGCTTGCGTCAAGGCGGCGCAGATCGTCCGGATCGCCGGTCACTACGGGCTGACCGTAGCGACGGGCACACATGACGACGCTCGCGTCTACAACATCATTTGTACCTCGCAACCCCAGGAGAATGCCCGCCGCTCGCGCCGTGTCCTCGTCGAGAGCCACTACCCGCGCCTGTGTCTCCTTCAGCAATCTCACCAACCGCACCTGCTTGGAGCCGTCTCGAAATGCCTGTGCAACGACACCAGCAGGAATGTGAATCATCGCCTCGGGATGGGCGAGGACTCGCGCAAGCAGGGCTTTCATCCGCTCGTCTTTGCGCTCCAGAGCAATCAAAGCACCCGTATCGAGCGTGAAGCCGAGCACCTCAATCCGCGGTCTCGGTCAAGCCGAGAACCTTGTCGGCCCACTCATACGCCTCCGCGCTGGGGGGGCCGTCCTCGGCAATCATGTCCGCTACCAAATTCGCAAGAGTGTCGTTGTCGCCGTTGGCCGGCGCAGCCATCACGGCCGTCAGCGCAGCCGAAATGTAGCCTGAGACACTCACGGCATCGCCACGTGCGACGGCTTCGCGTACAAGCTCTGCTTGCTCCTTGGGTAGGGAGATCGTCATCTTCGAGACTTTGGTCATACCGTGATCATACCGGGCTTTTCGGCGGAACGATCGCGGCACGATCTCCATCAGGGGAGTACGGACAGCTGGTTGAGAGAGCGGTTGCATACTTCCCCATCCGACAAACCAAACTCGACGGGACACCTGCATGGTCTTGGAGTGTCCAAAAGGCCGATGCCCCCCGCGCGCGCGGGGGGCATCGGCCTTTTTCGGGTATCAGACGGCCGGCCACCGACGCGCCTGACTCACACGGCCAGCACAGCCTCCTCAGCGACGCGTCTGGCCTCACGGTCGGCCTCATACAGCGACTCGAAGGCCATGATCGGCCCGCTTGGGAGCGCCTGGAGCGTGCGTTCGATCACCTCGGCTATGCCGAGGAACGGCAGGCGCCCGGCGAGAAAGGCGTGCACAGCGGTCTCATTGGCCGCGTTGAGCACGCACGGCGCCGTGCCGCCGGCCTGCGCGGCTTCACGGGCAAGGCGCAGGCACGGGAACGCATCCAGGTCAACCGCTTCGAAGGTGAGCGCGCCGACCTGCACGAGGTCGAGGGCGGCGATCGGCAGCTCCACGCTGATCGCGCCGTGCAGGGCGTAGGAGATCGCGATGCGCATGTCCTTCGGGCCGACATGGGCGAGCATCGCTCCATCGGCGAGCTGGACGAGGCCGTGGATCAGCGATTGGGGATGCACGACGACATCGATCCGCTCGTAGGGGGTGCCGAACAGGTGGTGGGCCTCCATCAGCTCCAGCCCCTTGTTCATCAGCGTGGCGGAATCGATCGTGATCTTGCCCCCCATCGCCCAGGTAGGATGGGCGAGCGCCTGCTCGACGCTCACTTCGGTCAGCTGCTCGCGCGAGCAGCCACGAAATGGCCCGCCGCTGGCGGTGATCGTCAGGCGCTCGACGCTCCCCACCGGCAGCCCTGAGAGCAACTGGTGAAGCGCGGTGTGCTCGGAGTCGACGGGCACGATCTGCGCGCCCGTCGCTTCGGCGAGCGCCACGACAAGCTCGCCTCCGACCACCAGCGACTCCTTGTTGGCCAGCGCCAGGTCGATGCCCTCGCCAAGCGTGGCTACGGTCGGCCCCAGGCCGGCAGAACCCACGAGCGCATTGAGCACCAAATCGGCGCCTGACTCGACAATCAGGCGCACCAGCCCCTCCGCGCCACCCAGAACCTCCCCCTCAGGCCAAGCATCCGCCGCAAGCCGCGCTGCCTGCTCGTCGACGAGCGCCACGCGCGGCACGCCGCGCGTGCGCGCCTGCTCCACGAGCGTCTCCCAAGAGCGCTCGGCCGAGAGGCCGATCAGCTCGAACTCGTCGCTGCGTCCCAGCACGTCGAGCGCCTGGGTGCCGATCGAGCCGGTGGAACCAAGGATGAGCAGGCGCTTAGACATCGCGATCTCCATCGCAATTTGCGTACCTGGAGGGTCGTGGACCAAGCGGGGCAAGGACGCAGCGAGCGCCGTGTGCTCTGCACACAAGCGAGCGAGGACGCCGCCCCGCGCAGCGTCCACGGCCCTCCAGGTCAGACATACGCCAACCAGATGTAATAGCCGACGACCGCCGTGAACAAGACAGCATCCAAGCGGTCGAGCACGCCGCCGTGCGCCCCTAGCAAGCTGCCGGTGTCCTTGGCACCGGCCTGGCGCTTGACGAACGACTCGAACAGGTCTCCGATCGGCGCGAGCACGGCCACGCCCAACCCGAGCACCAGCGCGTGCGCGCCCGGCAGCCATTCCTGGTAGCGCCCGGCGAACCAGACGGCCAGCACCGCACAGACCATGCCGATCACGAGCCCCTCGACGGTCTTGTTCGGCGAGATGCCGGGCGCGAGCGGGCGCCGGCCGAAGAGGCGACCGCCCAGGTAGGCCCCCGTATCCCCCAGGAACGTGCCGACAAGCACGTCGATCACGATGCCATTGCCGTGGGGAAGCCCGCGCAGCAGAACGGCGTGGGCGAGCCCGAAGCCGATCCAGTAGATGCCAAGCAATGTGATCGCCATCCCCGCAACGCTCGGACGGCGCTGGGCGAGCGTCATCGCGAACAGGACCGGCAACACGACCGACGCTGCGAGCAGCACCAGGGTCGGGGCGCTCGGGCTCCCATACGCCGCGGCCGCGATCAGCCCGGCAAGCGCGAGAAAGCCCGCCAGGCGGACCGGCTCGGTGCGCTCGTACATGCCATACAGCTCGTGCATGCAGATGCAGCCGATGACGAAGATGCCCGCGGCGAAGATCGCGCCGCCCTCGATCACCAAAAACAGCGCAAGCGCGATCAGAGGCAGCGCAAAGAGGATGCGCGAGCCGATGTCCGAGCCACCCGGCCGCCGGGCCGGCGCTGTGGAGCCGGCCTCGGCGTCGGTGGCGGCTCGCGTGGCCGTACGGGTTGGTGGCATGGACCTAGTGTCCCGATTCATGAATTCGATCCACCCAGGTAACGCACACCGAATTTGTGAATCGGGGCACTAACGGCCTCCAAAGCGCCGGCGACGCTCGGAGAACTCGGCCAGCGATTGCTCCAGCGCCTCGCGCGAGAATTCGGGCCACAGCTCGTCGCGAAAGACGAGCTCGGAATAGGCCGACTGCCACAGCAGATAGTTGGACAGGCGTCGCTCGCCGCTGGTGCGGATGATGATGTCCGGGTCGTGCATCTCGGGGGCGTAGAGGTGTTTGCGGAATTCCTCCTCGCCACCCCCTTCGTAGGCCCGAGCGGCGTCGAGGATCTCGGCGCGCCCGCCGTAGTTGAACGCCACGAACAGCGTGATGCGCTTGTTGGCATCGGTGAGCGCCTCAGCCGCGTTCATGTGTTCCCGTAGCTCTGGGTCGATCCCCTCACGCCGGCCGATGAAGCGCATACGCACTCCTTCGGAGTGAAGCTCCGGGGTTTCGCTGGAGATGCGTCTGGCGAACATCTCCATCAAGCCTTGGACCTCCTCCGGCGGGCGCGACCAGTTCTCGGTCGAGAACGAGTAAACAGTCAGCTCCTGGACGCCGAACTCTGCGGCGTCACGCAGCCGTGCCTTGACGTTGTCAGCGCCGGCGTTGTGACCCTCGTTGACAGGCAGTCCATGGGCGCGCGCCCAGCGGCCGTTGCCATCGGTGATGATCGCGATGTAGCGAGCTGTCGAGCTCTCACCCTGCGCGCTCGCCTCGTGGCTCTCACTCATCACGTCTGTCGAGCTCCGCCGTGCCGGCGCCTGATGGGGCATTCGCCACCATCACACCTCGAGGATCTCTTCCTCCTTGGCCTTCAGCACACCGTCGAGATCGGCGATGCGCCCGTCGGTGAGCTTCTGCAGCTCACCCTCGGCGCGGTGCTCGTCGTCTGAGCCGATCTCACCCTCGGACTTGAGGTCGCGCAGATGCTGCATCGTGTCGCGGCGCACGTTGCGAATCGCGATGCGTCCCTCCTCGGCGAGGTTGCGCACCACCTTCACGAGCTCCTTGCGGCGCTCTTCGGTCAGCTCGGGCACCACGAGCCGGATCAGATTGCCGTCGTTGGATGGGTTCAGACCGACGTCGGACTCGTTGATCGCCTTCTCGATGTTCTTGATCGAGGACTTGTCGTAAGGCTGGACGGTGATCAGGCGCGCCTCGGGAGCCGAGATCGTGGACAGCTGGTTCAGGGGAGTCTGAGCGCCGTAGTAGTCGACCACGACCCGCTCGAGCAGCGCGGGACTGGCACGTCCCGTCCGCACCGAGGAGAACTCGTGCTGGGTGGACTCCAGCGACTTTGTCATCCGCTCGCGCGCGTCGTCGAGCAGCGCGTCGATCGTCTCATCGGCCATCGTGGCTCCTCTCGTAGAAAGAACCTGTCTGAGACAGGTTCGCAGTCATGCGCTCACCAGCGTCCCCACGCGCGCCCCGGAGATTATCCGCGCGATGTTGGTCTCGTCATCCATGTTGAAGACGTTGAGCGGCATCCCGTTCTCCATGCACAGCGCCAGCGCTGTGGAGTCCATCACCCGCAAGCGCCGCTCGATCGCTTCCATATGGGTGATCCGCGGAATGAACTCGGCTTTGGGGTCGAGCGCCGGGTCCGCGGTGTATACGCCTTCGACGCCGTTCTTGGCCATCAGGATGATCTCGGCGTGGATCTCGGCGGCGCGCAGAGCGGCGGCGGTATCGGTGGTGAAAAATGGGTTGCCGGTGCCGGCCGCAAAGATCACGACGCGCCCCTTCTCCAGGTGGCGCATCGCGCGCCGCCGTATGTAGGGCTCTGCGACCTCGGAGATGCCAAGCGCCGATTGCACGCGCGTGTCGGTGCCGGTCTTCTCGAGCGCGTCCTGCAAGGGCAGCGCGTTGAGGACGGTCGCCAGCATCCCCATGTAGTCGGCGGTCGAGCGGTCCATCCCGTCGGCCGCCCCCTTCATGCCGCGGTAGATGTTGCCTGCGCCGACGACGATCGCGACCTCGACGCCCTGGTCGCGCACGGCGGACACTTGACGCGCGACGGCGGCCACCCGCTCGGGGTCGGTGCCGTAGTCGAGCGTGCCCATCAGCGCCTCGCCGGAGAGCTTGAGCAGGATGCGTTTGAAAACTGGGGCGCTCATCGACGCCAGAGCCTATCCGCGTACGATCGTCGGATGCGCGGCGAGTGCGCGCGCCACAATGCCGTACGGCTCGAAGCTATCCCCACTTGCGCATGAGGAGTTGGGTGCGTGGTGGGTATGTGATTTTATGAAATTACCTTTGTAGATACATTTTGCATAGACCATAGGCAAATTCAAAAAAAGAATATATACCTCGGCTCGTCACTCCCTCGCCAGAAAGAGGGTTCCGGGCCTACTGCCCTACCGCAAAGCGCACAAAGCGGCGTATGACGACGTTCTCGCCCGTCTTGACCGTCAGCTCGTCGCGCAACTGCTGCACCGTCTTGCCGTCGAACTTGGGATTGTGCATCTCCTGCTCGAGCAGCACGACCGTGCCGTACCAGGAGTCGAGCTTGCCGGCGACGATCTTCTCGCGGATGTTCTCCGGCTTCTCGGCGGCCTCATGCTCGTAGATGCGAGCCTCGGCGTCGCGCGCCTCGGCGGGCACCTCCTCGCGAGAGACGTACTTGACGGTGGGCGTCGCCGCGATCTGCATGGCGATGTCACGAGCAAACCCGACAAAGTCCTCGTTGGTGGCGACGAAGTCGGTGTTGCAGTCGACCTCGATCATCACGCCGACCTTGGCGCCGGCATGGATGTAGGCCTGGACGGTGCCCTCGCTGGCGGTGCGCTCGCCCAGATCCTGGATCTTCTTGCCCTGCTCGAGGCGCAGAATCTCGATCGCCTTGTCGATGTCGTTCTCGGCCTCGGTGAGCGCCTTCTTGCAGTCCATCATGCCCGCGCCGGTACGTTCGCGCAGGGCCTTCACGTCCTTGGCGGATATCTCGGTCGTGCTCACGATGCGCTGGCCTCCTCTGCTGGTGTAGCTGCCGGCGAGGCCTCGGCGGGCGCGCTGTCTGCTGGTGTCTCTGCCGTCGCGGCCTCGGCGGGCGCGCTGTCTGCTGTGGCCCTGCCCGCGGGCTCAGCCTCGGCCGGCGCCTGCTCCGCTGGCGAGGTCTCTGCCGGCTTCGCAGCGGCCTCGGCCGCGGGCTCGGCAGCTTTGGGCTGAGCAGGAGGGGCCTGCTTGACCGCAGGCTCGGCCGCCTTGGGCTGAGCAGGAGCTGCTTGCCCGGGCGCGTTGGCCTGACCCGGAGCGGCAGGCGCGGGCTTGGCGGGCTGCGCTGGAGCCGGCGCCGCAGCTGGTTGCTCGGCCGCTGGCTTCGCGGGCTGCGCTGGAGCTGCTCCCGGGACCACCGGCGCGGAGGCGGCCGATGCGGGAGCGGCCGGCGCAGGAGAGGCCGGCGCAGGAGAGGCCGGCGCAGGAGAGGCCGGCGCAGGAGAGGCCGATGCGGGAGCGGGCTCCGCTGCCTTGGCGGCAGCGGCCTGTGCGGCCGCCGCGGCCGCCTGCTTCTCGGCGGCCTCCTTGGCTGCCTGCTCCTCAGCCTCTCGCTTGGCCTGCTCGGCCTCGCGCTTTGCCTGTTCCTCGGCCTCGCGACGGGCGCGCTCCTCCGCCTCGCGCTTTGCCTGCTCGGCACGTTCGGCTCGAGCCTTCTCCTCCTCGGCGCGGAAGACGGCGTGACCCTGAGCGACCACGTCGCCGATCGCTTTGGCGATCAGCGCGCACGAGCGCATCGCGTCGTCATTGCCGGGGATGATGTAGTCGATGCCATCGGGGTCGCAGTTGGTGTCGACGAGACCGATTATCGGGATGCGCAAACGCTGGGCTTCCTTGACGGCGATCGC
>Ga0208480_1000673_pt1 | contig 12738 bp, 20 predicted proteins | sample NGESurshal092012_4_FD_184485 | JGI IMG/M metagenome (GOLD analysis project Ga0208480, IMG submission 184485) | Arctic peat soil microbial communities from Barrow, Alaska - NGEE Surface sample F53-1 shallow-092012 (SPAdes) | ecosystem: Environmental > Terrestrial > Soil > Wetlands > Peat ... | reverse complement strand
TAGCGGTTACATTGCTAGCTCGACGCAGGTAGATTCCGGATCGCAAACGATTACCGACTTCCTCGGCACGGTCATTTCTTCGCCACCGCAGACGTGGTACGTAGACCGCGCGAGTACCCTAAAGGTAACGGGAATACCGAGCACCGTTACACGTCTGCTAGTGGCAACAACGGCACCGACGCGTACTCTTAATGCCGATGTCAACACGATCTTTCTCAAGTACGTCATCAGCGACAACGCGAAAGGTAAAACGACATACGGTGTCGCTGTCGTGTCGAACGCTGCCCTGATTGCAGCACACGGTCCGCAGGAAGACTTCTTCGATATTACAAGCCAAGGTGTACTTACCTTGTCTGCGGCACAGTCTATCGGCAATGACCTTCTTAGCCGATACATTCGTGCACCGTTCGCTAGTCCGTTCACTGTTAGTTACGGTCAGTACCTTAACTTCGGAGGCTCCCCGGTAGATCTTGCTTCGGAGCAAGCCGGTGAAGTGGTACGACTACTCGTTGTCGATTCTCCGTACGGTGGAGAAGTGACGATGGGGCCGATTCAGTTCTACGTCGGCTCAATTCAGATCGACATAGATGCACAGAACGCTACGGTTACCCCGTTCATGTCTTACCGTACTGACCTAGCATCGATTCTTTCACTGATTCAAGCACAGCGGGCTAAATGAGAAAGGAACGCAGTGGACCCGGCGGTAGTTGTAACACTTGTCGTATCCGTTGCAGGAGTCATCTTCGCATCTATTACCGCACCTCTAATCCTTGCTCATCGTACTGAGCGGATGCACCGAGAAGATCAGCTAGCCGACTACAAGCGACAAGATGAAGTTGCTAGGGAAGCGAAGGCAGCCGCTATAGCGGCTCAGCAGGCAGCTGATAAAGCACAGCGACAGCTCGAAAGTATCGGCGTACAAACACAGCGTATTCATACGCTAGTTAACTCCGATATGACGGCTGCTCGACAGGAAGAGCTAGACCAGGCTGAGGCGCTTATCGTCGCGCTCCAGCGGGTGATCAGGCTGGCCCGGGAAAAGGGCGTCCAGCCTGAGCCCAGCGACGTCGATCAGCTCCAGCGCACCAGGGCACGCCGCGACCAGCTAGAGCAGATCCTGGCCGACCGGCTGGAGCAGTTCAAGCAGACGGAAAGGGACGCACGGAAATCGGCGGCAGGTCGCGAGATGCTGGACAATGACGTGGAGAAGAGAGATGACGGAACCAACGCCTGATTCCGATCCGATACTCGTACCTATACCGATGGCCGTTCCTACGAACGTCGGTAGTACGGTTTCGGACCGGTTGATCGCGATCTTCGTGATTACCTCCGTGGTGCTCAACGTCGTACTAATCGGCTGCGTCGTATTTCTAGGTATACGCAACCTAGAGGTAGCAAACGCGGAGCACACTAGTACTGTCGTGGCGTGTCGTCTAGCGAACGATAACCGCTCGGAAGATGTGCGAATCCTCAATCAGATAATCGCTCTCCCGTCAATTAGCCATCCGCAGTTTATTACGAAGGCGAATGTGCTGAAGCAGAATGCGGCCGTCGCAACGGTTAAGCATGCGATACGTGCGGCGTACGCACTACGTAACTGCGTTACTCTCTACAGTAAATAAACGGTAAACGAATGGTAAAAATCTGTTTGTAACAGCCTTGTAATGGCTTTGTGATCGTACTATACTGTTTCTGACATGGGAGGTGGCCCTCTAGTGCGGATGCTCGATAGCATCACCGTGGCAAACCTGCCCGCCGGTGCCGATGCATATCTCGGTTACACGGACGGCAGCTTCTTGACGTACCCGTCGCTGAAGGCGAAGTTTCCTGACGCGATCATTCTTCCGATGGCGGTGTTTTCCTCGAGCCCGCCGGTGGAAGGGTACGACGGTGAACCAGGAGACATTAGCCCGACCGAGATGCCGGGTTGCGTTCGCCGGTCGCTGGATGCAGGTATCAAGCGCCCCGTTGTCTATGCGTCGGCAGTCAACATGCCGGCCTACCTGGCAGCGATCGAAACCGCCGGTATCCAGCGGAGCCAAGTGCGTCTCCTTTCAGCGCATTACAACGGGAAGCACATCTGCGGACCGAGTACGTGCGCACAGAAGGACGCTGCCGGACGTGTAGTTCCCGCCTGTGACGGAACCCAGTGGACCGATCAGGCGGTCGGAAACAACGGGACCCGGATCGATGAGTCCCTTCTAATCGCAAACTTCTTCGGAGGAACGAACAACGTGGTACTCGGTGCAGATGACATCGCAGCGATCGTCAAGGCGGTCTGGGGTGCGGACGGTTCCGTTACCAACCCGAACGCCAATCCGACGAACAAGACGTGGCCGGCGGCAGAGATGCTCGAGGACATCGATTCTCGGGTGCGCGCGATCCAGACCGCAGTCGCAGCGGAGGACCCGGCGGCACTTGCCAAGGCCGTCCTAGCAGGACTTTCACCGGAAGCGATCGCTACTGCCATTGCCGGCGCCGTTGACGCCGATGTGGCCAAGGCCGTCGTTACCGCTCTCGGAGCCAAGCTGAGCTCCTAGTATCGGGGGTATCTGTCCCCTACAGCACAAGAGGGAGGTACGACAATTCCTACTGCCCCGTTGGGTGCGTAGAAGCTCAGCTAGGTAGAGCCCTGAACCTGCTCTTGCTTTTCCTCTAGCTATTCTTACGCACGAGGACGTCAAAAGCAAGGATTCTTCCGTGAAACGGCTTAACCGTATTACGCTTGTATCTACCTTTATCATGCCAGTCCTAGCAGTACTCGCGGTGTTCCTCACCCCGCTCGGTGCCAGTTCGGCACCCGTGTCGTACAACAAGCCGACTTCTCCTCCGGACGAAGTCGCTTATCCGCACATGTTCGGTCACCTCGTTCACGCAGTTCGTACCAAGTGGTTCTATACCGTCCGTTCCGGTGACACCTACTCCGCCCTAGCGAAGCGCTTCTACGGACATGCTTCCCGCTGGCCGGCGATGTGGATCGTGAACCGGTGGCACGACAAGAACCCGAACGCCCTTCCAGTCGGAATGCGCCTGACGCTCGAATCGTGGCATCCCAAGAAGGCGTGGATCACGACTGACGCTCTCGCAGCCATTCCGAAGCCTCCTGCGGTACACACCGTTCTGGCGACCGTTCACCACTACTCGTCCTATCACGCACCGACTACCGTCAGTACCAGTACCGGTGTAACGGCTGACGTCAGCACCAGCGGCATGGGCGGCTTTCAGGCGTGCGTGATCGCTCACGAATCCGGTGGTGACCCGACAGCGCATAACCCCAGCTCAACCGCGTCCGGTGCCTATCAGTTCCTGCTGACCACCTGGTACGCCCTCGGTTACGGTGCCGCCTATCCCGGCGGAGCAGCCACGGCACCGATGTCCGTCCAGACAGAGGCCTTCTGGAAGGAAGTCGCTCAGTCCGGCACTTCCGCGTGGGCCCCGTACGACGGCTGCTGAGGCGATGACAATGATCGTTCAGCTATACCAGACTCACGCTTCGGGAACGACAAAGATGTGGCCGCTGGTTAGTTACGGTAGCCGCCGAGCTAACCCGAGCATCATTCCACGAGTGCTAACCGCACTAGCCATTCTCGTAGTGCTGTCGGTCGGTGCTCTAGCCGGTACTGGAGCAGCTCACGCATCCAGCGAGCCGAAGCGACTTCAAGCGTTCCACTGGGCGGTAAAGCACACCGAAGGACTGTGGTACGAGTCCGGCGGTACCGGTCCGAACGGCTACGACTGCAGTGGCGAAGTAATGGAGGCGTACAAGCACGTAGGTATTCACCTACCGCGTACGACCTACGAGATGCTCGACGCCGTTGCCTGGGGCAAGCTTATACCGGAGGCACATCCACGAAAGGGTGACCTGGCCTTCTACGGTTCCGGACATGTCGAGCTGTACTCAAAGGGTGACCGTACCTTCGGTGCTCACGCAACCGGACAGCGTATCGGCTGGATAACGTTCGGTTGGGGATGGGTGCCTACCATGTTCTTCAGGGTCAGGGGGGCAGGGTGACTTGCCCTCAGGCAGGGCCAGGATGCCCTAGGACGGCACCTGAGGACCGGCGTGTGTGGATTGATGCGCGACCGGTCGGACAGCTCAGGCACGATCCATACGCCGTAGTATGTCGTTATCAGAGCCGGGGATCGCAATCTTGCCCTTCGCTTTGCACGTAGGACAAGGAAAGAGACCCTTGTGCCGGTCACCTTTCCAGCGGGGGATCTTGTACTGGTAGCCGGCACCGTCCATTACGGAACGCATATAGCACGCACCCTTGCACGCCGGGCACTTGTCGAATTCGGGCATCGGATCCCAGCGCGGGGCAAGCGTAAAGCGACGATGAAGCCAATCCGTGGTGTACCGGAAAGCCCTATTCGTGATGGCGTTCACGCCTACGCACTCCTACCATTGCGGTAAGCAGTTCCTCCAACTGTTCCGACAAAGGCGCACCCCGCTGGATATCCAGCCGAATAGCCATAGACGCCTCCGAATCGAGACCGTCCAGTTCCTCGAGTAGCTTAAAGATCTCTTCGCGCATGTCAGCCTACTATCTGCGTGATTCGGAAAGCCCACTCACGGAGCTTAGCCGAGAAAGGTCCCCCGGGCATCAGCCCTTCGACCATGTCGGTGACCTCGGTCATCTCTTCGGCAATGTCCCGCAATGGCGACACCGCTGCGTGCCAGTACTGAGCGGACTGAGCGATCTTCGGGTCGACACCTTCGTATAGCGACTCGGACAGCGCTTGCATAAACGAGTCGACTTGCCCTTCGGTCATGTTCGGGATAACCGCGACGTCGATATGCGTGAGGGTGCAACGGCATCCCCGTACCGTACACCTACGGCTACCGTGAAGGTGACTGTCGTTGCACACGGGATCGGTATGCTTGATCTCACTCATGCCAGTGACCGTCCTGTCGCAGATTGCACTGGTAGCCGAGAGGTGAACGGTAGGTGCATTGCGGCTTCTCAGCGGGTGTAGTGACCGACGCAATTGTACGCCAATCGTTCCACGACTCTTCGTTCATGCCCAGCGCGTTCGGGTTGACGTGCCAGTACCCTTCGCACCCTACGACCACGTAACCGTCCTGCATGACGTGCTCGCCGTCCGGCTCCATCGGAACGCCGTTGCACTCGTCACAACGCTTGGTCAGCCACGGACGAATGTCCTCGGCCATCATCGCGATAGCCTCTTGCGCCCTAGCGATGTAGGTGCCGAGACGAATGGTGTCGGGTACCGGGTGATCGTGCACGAGTACTCCCTGGACGATATCGTTCATTGCCGCTGGCCACATGTCGTTCATTGTGCCACCTCGATCGTTAGGTCCTTGCGACCCATTCGGATTGCCGCCGACTGGGCCATTGACTTGCGGGTGTCGTTGTTCACGACAATCGTTGCGTTCGGCTCCGCCTCCACCAGGTACTGTGCGAGGGTCGTTACCCAGTCAGCAGTGGCGTCCGTAATGGCGTACCGTGGTGTGTCCCTTTCCGCTTTCGACTTGAAGCAGTCCGCCGAATCGTGCTCCTTGCCAGGCGGAATGTCGTAGAACTTGCCGCACCAGTGTGCGTGTGTCACGGTCATAGCTTTTCCTTCGGGTCCTGATCGTGAGGCGAACCGTTAGCACATACACCGCGAACGAACAGTTGCTGATGCATTAGCTCGAGGTAACCTATCACCTCGTACGCCTCCGCCTGTGCTAGCACGACACTTCCGTTGTCGCCTTCGCTAGCTTCTATACCGTGGAGCGCGAACGCTTCGGTAAGCTTGCTCATGCGAATAGCTCCTGTACTTCGGCGTCCGACAGGTACTCGAGCTTGAGGAGGCACTTGCGCCACTTCGAGCCTCTGGGTCCAGCATCGGGAAGGCCGTCCACGATTGGCTGGCACGCGTTGCACGGATCCTTGATCCGATCTTTACCGAATCCGAGGGCATGACCCCACGCCGCCTGCGCCGCACACACGTTGCACAGTCCCGCGATCAGGTAACGCTTTCGCTTACGGTCCCAGACCTTCGCCTGCGTGACCGTTTCGGGCTCCGCTGGACCTGAATGGGCGTTCGCCTTCGCCTCGAGATCCGCTTGCACCTTCCTTGCCCGACGCTTTGCCGTGCGTGCGGTTACCGCTTGCTGCTGTCCCCGACGAACTGCCACCTTCGTCCACCTTTCATTTGCCTGTACCTCCAGGCTATCAGACATTCACCGGTCTGTCAAGACAGTTCTTTGTGTCCGCCTCCCACCGAACTACCACCGAGGTCAGCGCGCATTCCAGCCTGATAGCCCTCCATTGCACCATCGCCGGAACGGGTACCTGGCTGACGGCGACCGTTGCCGAGCCTGGTGTAGGTGCCGGCGATAGCGTCGTCCACTGCCTTTGACTTATCCCGAAGGGCAATGTCGGTACCGACCACCGTTGAGGCGGACTTAGCGGCGGCACGTGCTGCGGCCATACGACCACTGATTGCGTAGTTGTAGTTCTCCCACCATGACCGCCGATAACGACGGTAAAGGCGTCCACCCGGTCCGGTGTACGAAGAGGCACAGGCACGCTCACCCTGAACGACCACGGATGCCCACAGCATCTTGAATCGTTCTAGGTCACTCTCGTGACCGAACACGTGAGCGACTTCCTTGCCCAGGCGCAGCATCGAGCACCCGGAATTGCGTGACACGGTGTTGACCAGGTTAAGCATCTGGATCGTGGGAAGCACCACCGGGAACTTGGTGTCGATTACCTTCTCGCGCTCACCCTTTCCACCGGCCATTGCTTCGGCGGCACTGATCTCGTACTTCGCGGCCAGTTCGAATGCCTTGGCACGGAACGCTTCCGCCTCAGGCTCGGTAACTCCTTCGGCCTCGGCCTTCTTGAGCAGGTTCCGCACCTTGCGCATCTGGTCGGCGTTCGTCATGATGTCTCCTCGCTACAGGTCCTCGGGTCCAGGCAAACCGTGCCGTTTCGGTGACGCTTAACCTCGCTGGGTGTACCGGCCGTCATACCGAAACACACCTGGCATCCTTTGTCGCTATCGAGAGGATGGGCGCAATTCTCACAGCACTCCACCCCCTCGATCCACGTTGTCGGAATGTCGGGCTCTTCATCGGCGGTTGAAAGGCGGACATCGTAATCGCGGAATGCCATCAGCCAAAGTCCCTCTCCGGGTTCATCAGCGCGAACTCGACGTAACTGCGCACTCCGCGACTACCTGCTGAGGTACCTTGCAGGGAATCGTGCGGTCCGTACTCGGCCACCAGGTTGCGCACTGCACGGGCACGCCTACGGGGCATGTGATATGCCGTGGCGATTGACCCTATCAGCGCGTTCTTGAGGCCGTTGTACGTGGGACTCTGGTAAAACGCCATGTCGCGATTCTCGCTGGTTGCGGCGGCCCAGTACGCCTCTGCGATCTGCTGAACCAGGGCCTCATCGGCATTGCGTGCATAGCCATTCGGCTCGAACTCGGTCATCGTGACACCTTCGCATTCAACTTGTCGATCCGGATCTGGCACGGTGTGCAAACCGTTATGTTGCCGATCTGCTTTCTTGCGGCGGGGTCGGGATTGGCATCGAATACCGGCCGCGGGTTGCCGTGGTTCGGGCAATTCGACATGCCACACTCGGTCATCGGTGATCACCTGTCGGGAATGCATTGTGGTACTGGTCGTGTCCTTGCGGGTCACTCGTGAACGCCATTCCCTCGGGGGCAATGACACCCTGTGCACTGCCTAGCGAACGGGCCTGCCACGGGGACCTATTGCGCCGGCCCCGACCTTCGGCATATGCATTGATTGTCTTGGCCTGGAGGGAGCCTTTACGGCTACCGACCTCCGTGGGGGTAAGGGTCCTTCGGGTCACGGTTTCGGTCCCGTGGTAATCGGTCTCCGTGGTGACGAGGATGGTGGCCACTGTGCTCCCTGGTGTGTGCTGTTCTGATGTTCCATCTAGAACAACACGGCCGGTCCCGCGGATCATTCCCGGGGTGCGAGGCTGGGCGCTGTGACATACATCACATCTAGGCAGGGAATATCTCGGGGCTCCGTGGTGTACCGGATCTGGGTCGCACGATCAACTTCGGCAGGCACCCCTGCCTGGGCCAACGCGTGCGTAAAGCCCCAGCTCAGGACCTGATGCCTCGAAACTGGCATGAGGACCCACGTCCCGACAGACCGCGTCCTGAGCTGGGGCTTTGCGAGGGTCAGGGGCGGTCCAGTATGTCGCGGTTTGTCTCGAGGTTAGAGGCGTCAAAAATGGCTTTGACGAGCTCCTGATTCTCTATCTCTAGGTACAACGCATAGGCGTACACCGCGTAATTCATCATGTCGCGATATGTGTCTTCGAGTGACTCGTTCGTCGGCGGTCGATTGCGCCTCCGCAATGCTCGCAACCGAGCTATCTTTTGCGTTACGTTAAACTCGCATGCCTCGTAACGCTTCAAGCCGAACTGTAGTGAAGTCATAACGAAGTTGCTGTCCCACGCATCATCGCTATCGGAGTAGTCAGCGCTCTTCGCTTTGAAGGTGTCAACGAGTGTCTTCAACGCCGGATAGAGTACCGACGGAACGTCAAGTTGCATCGAGTGCCTGCTTCGCTATAGATCGGATAACGCTGCTGTGGTGCCTGAGGAGCATGTCACCGTCAACCCGGAAGATCATTTCGTCCGTTATCCACGCACGGACTACACCACGTTCGTCGACCAATTCCCACTGACACTTACGCGGGTTGTGCCAGATGGCGGACTGTGTCGTGTATTCAATCGGTACCCGAACCGTCATGCTGCCAGCACTCCCGTCCACGGAACCAAGTCACCGAGGTTCGGTCCTACCTTTACGTCCACTGGGAACACAGCATCACCGGAGTCGAATGGCGGAGCTTCCATTACCTCGCGAACCACTTCGATACCCCGTTCCAGCGTGGAGATCTTGAGCTCGAATACGACCTCGTCATGAACGGTATACAACGGGAACCCGAGATTCTCACGCGCTAGTGCTGCTTCGGAACGGAACAATGCGGTGCTGCACATGTCGCTGGCCGCACTCTGAATCGGGAAGTTAACCGCCTGGTTCTCAATCTCCTTGCGGGTCCTATCCGTTATGAGCATCCACCTGCGCTTGCGTCCGAACGGTGTTGTAAGTTCACCGACACGGAGAGCTTCCTGCTTGCACCACTGGTGGTAGCGGTAATAGTCACTATATCGTGACCAAAACGCATCGATGAAGTCTTGCGCACGAGCTTGACGGATGTGCTCCGGTACCGAGAGCCCACCGAGGACCTCGAGTAGTGGACCTCGAGAGAGTGTATACGCCGACCGATTATATGCCACTCCGAAAGATACGCGTTTAGCTGCGTGTCTGTCACCACTGGTCACCGTACCTTGAGGCTTGCGGAACATATACGCTGCGGTAACTGCATGGACGTCGTCGCTGCATAGCGCTTCACCTAGTGCTTTATCTCCGCTTAGCGCCCATGCCACGCGCATTTCGAGCTGCTTAAAGTCAGCCGAAACGATTACGTAACCCGGCCTCGCTGGAAACATTCGCCTAGTTTCCTGCGCAAAGTCCTCGTCAGCCAACTGGCTATGTGCGCCGTAATGCGGTAGCACTTGCAGCAATGGTCGTACAACCAATCGGCCGGTTGTCGTTCGGCTTATTCGGAAATCGGGATGAATCAACCCTTCGGGGTCCATCTCCATTTCGCGGTCGATTGTCTTAACGTACGTGCGCACGAGCTTATCGTACACGCGCAGTCGGCTCATGAGCTGGCACATTAGCTCATCTTCATGACCGATCAAGAAGTCCTGATCCACCGAACGAGCAGATCGACCGCCGTCAAACTTAGAGGTATACTTGCGATTAGTAGTACCGTCCGTTGGTTCCAGTCCAAGAACATCGTAAGCCAAATGAGCAAGCTGAAGATGACTCCGAGGATTGAGACGACCGTCCTTCGCCTTGGCAATCTTCGGGTCCAGCGGCCATCCGGCTTCCTCCGCGAGGGTTTGGAGCCGTTCGACATACTCATCGCATTTACCGCCCCACAGGCGCTGCAGCTTCTCGGCTTGCTCTCGGTCAATCGGAAAGCCTCTACCCGAAATACGACCGCACGTCAACGCTAGGGGCATCAGCAGGTCCTTGCACAGACCTAGCGTACCTTCGTCCCGGACAATAGGCGGCAATACGCGGTTGAGCTCATAGGTGTAGTAGGTGTCCTCTACTCCGTAGTACGCCAACTGGTGCCACTGAGCGTCGTTCTGAGGTCCTTTGGCATGTCGATAACCGGCATTCTTAAGGGCTTTCTTGTATGCTGGAGCATTAAGGTACTGCCTAGAGAGTGGTTCGAGACCAACCGCTTGATCGCGTTCAGATAGACCGATTCCCAGTACGAGTGTGTCGAATATGTTCTCATCCGCAGGACACACACCGAGATTATGACGAAAGACTCTGGTGTCGTAAATCGCACCATTGTGCATCGCCCAACGGATACGGGGATTAGTGAGTAGCCGTCTTGCGGCCTTCTTGACTCGTTCATCCGCCACCGTCCAATTAAAAGCAGCTGCACGCTTTCCGTCATACAACTGCCACATGATCCACTGATCGCTTTCCGGATGCGGCCATCTACCCGGTGATATCGATTCAGTGTCCGTTGCTATACCGACTCGTCCTAGCGTTTCCGCTTGCTCAGCGTAGTACTTCAGCGCCTTGAGTATGCCTTCCGGTGTCTGAAAGAAGGTCCACTTGAAGCTAAGCTTCTGAGCCGGGTTGGGAAGCTTTTCGACACCACGAAGGAACGCACTAACCCTACCGATTGAGTTCGCAATATCCGGAAAGTAACCGTCGCTGCGAAGTGCTGCCGCTGGGTGCCAGGTCGGTATCAGCCATAGCTTTAGGTCTTCTTGCCACCACAAGGTACCGACAACGTCCGCCATTGACGTGCGGGTTTGCGATAGCTGCTGCCAGGCCACCTTACCTAGAACAAGCACCAGCTCAGGCTCGTGAGAGAGGATCTCTTCGACCAGCCTAGGACGGCAACTTGCTAGCTCGCCACTGTTTGGCTTGATGTTGCACTGAACGCTGTTAGTGACATAGACGTCCTTGCGTTCAATTCCGTTCCCTTTCAGTGTCGCATTTAGCAGCTGACCCGAAGCTCCACTGAATGGCTTGCCGAGAACTGTCTCCGTATCGCCGGGACCTTCACCTACGATTACGAGACGTGCCTTAGCTGGACCGTCTCCACCGCACCATCCGCGTCTACCTTTCGGCTGCCACGGACAACCAGCGCACCCGTGCGACAATACTCGCTTATTCGGACGGCCGATCGGTACTGTCAGCGGCATTGATCGCCCTTCCGCGGGTGTCGACTGGAGGTATTGTCTCCAGTATAGCCGGTATTCCAGTTTCTGTCAATCGTTTCGGAAGGTTCAAGAGAGCTGCGAGGGAATGCTGACAGGTACACGTTCTCGGATCGGCGCATAGCTTATGTAGCTCTAGTGATACGTCCAGCTTACCTTCGGCCTTCGCTTGGCCGCCGGCTACACACGGTGCGCACATCATCTATTGCTCCTATATGCCGTAGGATCCTTGACGCCCGCCATGTCGAACGCCGTTTGCCGTGCACGACAACTCGAACAGTTGCCGCAGTGCTTGTCACCGCCTTCGTAACAGCTCCAGGACATCGTCTCTTCGTAATCGATGTTGAACGCCATCTTGCCGTGCTTGACGATCTCGGCCTTCGTCATACCGGCTAGTGGCGAATAGATCTGCAACCTACGTCCGACACCTACTGCGAAGTCCGCAAACTCCTGCAGTTGCAGCGCCCACTGCCACTCGTTATCCGGGTACGCACTCGCTGCCGTCATATTGATACCGGTAACGACCCGGGCCAAGCCATTACTCTCGGCCAACGAGATACCGAGTGCAGCTAGCACGGTGTTCCGTGCCGGTACCCATTCGTGTGCGACACCCTTGATCGGACTCTTCTCGACATTTCGTTCCGCCCCGGGGACCAGCGGGGAGTCAACGAGCTGGAAGAAGCCGAACGGTATCTTCATCGTTACCGCACCCGTACCCAAGCTGCGTGCTATCGCCTGAGTTGCCGTCCACTCCTGTTCGGCCGCCTTGCAGCCATAGTCGACATACAGGAGGACGATGTTCCCGGCGTAATTGAACTTCGTGTAGTGAGCTGCAACGAGGCTATCCAGTCCACCGCCGCAGAGAACGAGTGAGCCGCTTCCCTCGCCGGTCGGCAGCGGGTACTGACTAAGCTGACCGTTGACGTTGATCGTTCCGTACTCATTCGGACCTAGCAGGAACGGTGACGGGCTACGAATGAGGTGATACATTCCGAGGAACGCATCCTTCGATGAAGCGATTCGAGCCACTTCATCGGTGGTGCTGTAAAGCGCGTACAGCGGCTTGGACTTCGTTGCGTACCACAGCAACCCCGGGCGTGGTGCGTAAACGCCGATGATTGCGAAGTTACCGTTCAGCTCGTGAAAGGCATCCGCACCCTTGCTTTGCAGTAGGTTAGCCACTCCCTGTCCGGTATAGCCGACCACTTCACCGTCAATGGCTACGGTCCAGCTCTTGTCGGCTGACGTGTGAACGAACGGCGGGTCGACTGGTTCACTAGCGGCATAGGCACAACCGACCCTTGCGTAACGTGCATCGCTATCCACAAGGGTCGGAATGCGTGCCGATTGCGCGCTGAACGCCTTCGACTCGATTTCGATGTGACCTCCATCGAAAATCGTTGCTAG
>Ga0208480_1000671_pt1 | contig 12745 bp, 12 predicted proteins | sample NGESurshal092012_4_FD_184485 | JGI IMG/M metagenome (GOLD analysis project Ga0208480, IMG submission 184485) | Arctic peat soil microbial communities from Barrow, Alaska - NGEE Surface sample F53-1 shallow-092012 (SPAdes) | ecosystem: Environmental > Terrestrial > Soil > Wetlands > Peat ... | reverse complement strand
AGGACCTCGCGATGCCAATGCGTTGACGTTGGCCACCGGAGAATTCGTGGGGGTAGCGCCGGAGTGCCGACGGGTCAAGGCCAACGGTCGAGAAGAGTTCGCGCACGCGTGCGTTTATCTCGGCGTCGGTTCCGATCTTGTTGATCCGCATGGGATCGGCCACGATGTCCCCCACCGTTCGGCGGGGGTTCAGTGACGCGTACGGGTCTTGGAAGACGAGCTGCATCTGGCGACGGTGCGGCCGCAGTTTCCGTCGCGACAGTCCCGTCAACTCCACCCCGTTGAACTCGACGTGGCCGGAGGTGACGGGCAGTAACTGCACCAGGCAGCGGGCCAACGTCGATTTGCCGCAGCCGGACTCCCCCACGATGCCCAACGTCTCGCCGCGCTTCACTTCGAGTGAGACGCCGTTCACTGCCGTGTTCAAGATTCGCTCGCCCTTGACCCGTCGTCTCGACGAGTAGCTCTTCACGACGTCGGTCGCGCGCAGGAGGACGTCGTCGCTCACGCCTCACCCCGCACGGTCGCGGTCGATCGGATTTCGAGTCGTTGCTCATCACTCAGCCAGCAGGCGTCGAGGTGGTCGCCGGCGCCTCGCAGTGGCGGCCGCTCGGCGCAGATCTCCATGCGGTACTGGCACCGCGGCGCGAACGCGCAACCGACGGGGACTTCGAGTGGCGAGACGGCGTTGCCCGGGATCGTAACCAGTCGGCGCGTCTTGAGATCGGCGCGCGGCACCGCGCCCAAGAGTCCCCAGGTGTAGGGGTGGCGCGGCTCGCGCACGACGGCCAACTCCGGACCGATCTCGGCCGGGCGACCGGCGTACATCACGACGACGCGATGCGCGATCTCGGCGATGACGCCCATGTCGTGAGTGATGATCACGATCGAGGAGCCGTGGGTCGCCTGCAGCCGGCCCATCAGGTCGAGGATCTGCGCCTGAGTCGTGACGTCGAGCGCCGTCGTGGGTTCGTCGGCGATCAAGAGCTTCGGATTGCACGAGAGCGCCATGGCGATGACGACACGCTGGCGCATCCCGCCCGAGAATTCGTGGGGGTAGTGATTGACGCGGCTCTTAGGATCCGGAATTCCGACCTCGGCGAGCAGTTCGACCGCTCGCTCGTGGGCCTGCTTCTTCGTCATCTCGTTGTGGGCGCGCAACTGCTCGACGATCTGCCATCCGACCGTGTAGACCGGCGTCAACGCGGTCATCGGGTCCTGGAAGATCATGCCGACCTGGCCACCGCGCACCGACTGCATCTCGGAGTCCGAAAGTCCAAGGATCTCGCGGCCCTCGAAGCGGACGCTGCCGGAGATCGTGACGTTGGCGTCGCGTACGAGTCCGAGCATTGAGTACATCGCAACGCTCTTGCCCGAGCCCGACTCACCGACGATGCCGAGGACCTCTTTCGGTCCCACGTCGAAAGCAAGTCCGTCGACGGCCTGAACGACGCCCTGGCGCGTGGAAAAGGAAACCGACAGGTCGCGCACGCTCAGAACGGCGTCGGTCGAGGACTGATCAAGCGACAACGCGGATCCTCGGATCGATGTAGGCGTAGAGGACGTCGACGACGGCGCTCGCGAGCACGACGAAGAACGCGCCGTACATGACGCAGCCCATGATGAGCGGCAGGTCGAGGTTTTGCAGCCCCTGGTACGTGAGCCACCCAACGCCTTGCAGACCGAAGACCACTTCGGTCAGCAATGCCGCGCCGCCGACCAGCACGCCGACGTCGAGGCCGAAGAGCGAGACGATGGTGATCATCGAGCAGCGCAGGGCGTGACGATAGAGGATGCGCCGTTCGGAGAGGCCCTTCGCTCGGGCCGTGCGGATGTAGTCCTCGTTCATGTTGTTGATCAATTCACCCCGCAACACGCGGGCGTAGATCCCCGCGTAGAGACTGGCCAAGGTGACCCACGGCCAGAACAGGTGCAGGGCCCACTGCCAGGGATTCTGCGTCAAGGACACGTAGCCCCCGTTGGGCACCCACGCGAAGACCGTATGATGCAGTCCCCCTTGAGTGATGATCGTCACCATCTCACCCAGCCAGAACACGGGAATCGAGATCGCGGTGATGCCGAAGAACATGACCAACGGATCGATGAACTTGCCCTTGTTCTTCGCGGCGACGACCCCAGCGGAGATACCGACGAAGAGCCAGATCACCACCGCGCCGAAGATCAGTGACAACGTGATGGGCGCCGCGGCCGTGATCTGCGGGATGATCCGGTCGCCGATGTTGACGTACGACGTCAGGTCCTGCTTGATGAAGAGGTGGAACATCATCAAGCCGTAGCGGATCGGCAATGGACGATTCAGACCGAACTCCTTGGCGACTTGGCGAAGGACCGCTGGCGTGGCGCTCTTGCCGGCGATTCGCGCCGCGGGATCGACGCCAGGCGTAGCGAAGAAGATCAAGAAGACGAGCACACTGATGGTGAACATCACCAAGAGCGCCGACGCCAATCGTTTCGAGATGAAGCGCAGCATCTAGATCGACCCGCGCAGTTTCGCTCGAGGATCGAACGCGTCACGCACGCCGTCACCAAAGATGTTGAGTGCGACGCACACGATCACGATGCAGACACCGGGTGCGATCGCCACCCATGGTCGCGTATGGAGGAGCTGCAATCCATCGTTGATGATCGTTCCCCAACTCGCTTCCGGTGGCTGCACGCCAATGCCAAGGGTCGAGAGCGCCGACTCGGTCAAGATGTTGAGCGCCACCATGAGCGGGAAGAACACGATCACGCTCGGCATCACGTTGGGCAGAATCTCCTTGCGCAGGATGTGCCAATCCGACGCGCCCGACGCGACGGCGGCGTGGATGAAGTCGCGCTCCTTCAGGGAGAAGACGATGCCTCGAACGGGCCGCGCCACGTAGGGCACGTAGACCGACGCGATGATCAGAATCGGCAAGAGGAGTGAGCCGGCACCGATATGGATGATCCCGAGGTCGAGTCCATTCGTCACCAGGATGACCGACAGCGAGATCGCCAGCAAGTAGATCGGGAACGCCCAGATGATGTCGAGGAGCCGCGAGATGATCCAGTCCGTGGCGCGACCGAAGTAGCCCGCCAGCATTCCCAGCACGGTGGCCACCGTGATGCAGATCAAGCCCGACGAGAATCCGATCAGGAGCGTGACGCGGCCGCCGTAGAGGACGCGCGCGAAGACATCGCGTCCGAGTTCGTCAGCGCCGAGAAAGTACTTCGAGAAGTTCCAAGTCGGCCCGATGGGCGTGACGCCGAGTCCCGTCGTATTGGTCTGCATCACTTCGCGGAAGTGACTGCCGATTTTGATGCGACCCTGGAGATTCGGTACGAACGGATTGTCGTGTGCGAAATGATGAGCGTAGACCGGCGCCAACAAAGTGACGATCACCATGAAGATCAAGACGCCCAAGGCAGCCATTGCCGCCCGGTTGCGACGCAACTGCTGCAGTGATGACCGCCATGGACTCTCAGAGTCCACGGCGGTCATCTTCACTGCAATTGAAGAGGCGGTCGACGTGACCGCGGTGCGTTCTTCTATTTCACCCACAGCTGGTCCACGTACATGTAGAACTCCAGCGAGAATTGATAGTTGCCCACTCGCTTGCCTACGAAGTCAACCAACTTCGGGTTGAACAGCGGCACCCAGGGCGCTTCAGTCGTCATGAGGGTCTTGTCGATCTGACCCCAGAGTTTGTTGGCCGCCTTCGGGTTCGTCAACTCCAACGTCTCGGCCGTGGCCTCTTGGGAGTCAACGGCCTTGTCACAGAGACCCGAGATGTTGATGCTGTTGTCGCTGGCCTTGTGGAAGCCGCTGCAGTTGAGCAGCACCTTGAGGAAGTCCGACGCGGCCGGGTAGTCCTGGAACCACTGTGTCACGCTGATCTGGACCTTGTTGTTCGTGTTCTGGATGTAACTGAACTCGATGTTCTGTGAGAGCGGGTGGAGCGTGGCCTTGTAGCCGATCTGGTTGAGCACGCTCTGGATGTACGCGCCGACCGATTCATCGACCGGGTCGTTCTGTGCGACGACCGCGACCTTGTCACCAAGGGTGCCCGAAGCCTTCACGAGGGCCTTGGCCTTCTTCAGGTCCGGACCGGCGTACGTCGACGAGTTCTTGGAGTTGTAGTCGCAGTACTTGAGGTATCCGGGGAACGCCGGCGGCAGGATCGTGCAGGTCGGTGTAGCGAGTTCCGATCCACCGTAGAGCTTCACGAGCGAGTTCTTGTTCAGGGCGTAGTTGACGGCCTGACGTGCCTTCAGGTTGTTGAACGGCGCGATGTTGACGTTCATCGGCGCGTACCAGTCGGCGGTCAGCGTGTGGACGTGGACCTGGCTTGCGTACTTCGTCGAGATCTCCCCGAGGCGGTCGGCCGGGATCGGGTCGAAGACCCAGTCGGCTTGACCGTTCTCGACGGCGGTCACTTCGGACTCAACCGGCAGACCGAAGGTCATCTCGATCTCATCGGGGTAGCCCTGCGGCTGCGCCGCGGCGCTCCACACCTTGAAGTACTTGTTGCGCTTCATGACAAGTGCGGAGTTCGGGTTGTACGACGCGAAGTAGTAGGCGCCGGTGCCGGGGATCGGTGTGTCGCCCTCGTCCTTCGGCGGCGTGTTCGCCGGAACGATCGAACCGAACGGCACGGCCAACTGGTCGAGGAACTCTGAGTCCGGGGCGATCAAGTTGAACACGACCGTGTTGGTCGCCGCGTTCACCGAGAGGCCACCCTTCAGCGTGCAGGTCGCCGGGGTCGTCACGCAGGCCGGTCCACCGACGATGTCGTTGTACCAGGAGCCCGCGTTCGGGTTCGAGACCTTGAAGAGGCGCTGGAACGACGCGAGGACGTCGGCGACGGTGACCGCCTTTCCGTTCGAGAACTTGATGCCCTTACGCAACACGAACGTGTAGGTCTTGCCACTGTTCGTCACTTTTGGCAGTGCCACCGCGAGGTCGGGCACGACGTCGAATGACGGGTCGCCACCAACCTTCTGGAACGCGACCAGGCCGTCGTACGTCGCCTGGTACAGCTGCCAGTACTGCAGCGTGTAGTTCACCTGGGGGTCGAGCGTGCCACCGGCCGCCGTGGCGACCAGGTGAATGGTCCCCCCTGCGTGCTGGGACTGATATCCCGACGACGACGCGCCCGCGGGCGCGCCGGACGATAAGGCGATGATGCCGGACGTGCACACGGCGAGTGACGACAGGATCACCCCCATTCGCTTCATGGACTTGAGACGTGACATGCGATTCTCCCTTATGACGCTGCTCAGATTGTTGTTACCTCTTTACTACAAGATTTGTTACCTCTCTATTACGAGATCAATTGTCGTAGTTCGCCAGGAAGCCCTCGACGACGTCGAGGTAGCGATCGGGCTCCTCGACGAATGGCATGTGGCTGGAATTCTCGAATATCTCCCAGCGCACGTCCGGGATGTTGTCGAAGAACGGCTGCACGGTGCCCGGCGTCGCCTCGTCGAATCGACCCGAGGCGAGCAGCGTCGGCGCGGTGATCTTATGGACCTCGTCCACCACGCTCCAGTCGCGCAGGGTCCCGATGCAGAAGAACTCGTTGGGGCCGTTCATGACGTTGTAGACCGTCGGGTCCTCTTGGAGCATCTCGAAGGTCGCCACGACCTCCGGCGGGTTGGGCACGACGCGACAGACGTGCAGGTCGTAGTACACCTGCTGGGCCGCGAGGTACTCCGGGTCATCGGTCGTGCCGGCCGCCTCGTGGCGATCGAGCGCCGCTTCGACTTCGGGGTCGAGTTCGCCGCGCAGGATCTTCGCCTCACTCGACCACAGCGCCATCGAGGCCGGCGAGTTGCTGATTACGAGCGCCTTCAGGCCGGCGGGCTGGCGAATACCGTGTTCGGCGCCGAGCATCCCGCCCCAGGACTGTCCGAGCAAGAAGTAGCGGTCGTTGATGCCCAGATGAACGAGCAGATTCTCGAGTTCGTCTAAGAAGAGTTCGACGGTCCAGAAGTCGCCCCCCTTTTCCGGCATGTGCGTCGAGCGCCCGCCGCCGAGCTGGTCGTAGTGCACGACCGGACGTCCGCGCTCGGCGAGTTGGGCGAGCGCGAGCACGTAGTCGTGTGTGCAGCCCGGACCGCCGTGGGCGACGACCAACGGCGTCGGGCCCGAAGTGAGGTCGCCGGTTACTCGGTACCACGTCTGCCATTCACCGAATGGCGCGAAGCCTTCAACCACGTTTGTCGTTTCCATGGAACGACAGTAGATGAACCAAATGAGGTGCGCAAAAGAGGTTCGTCGACGTCGTCGTCGGGCGATTGCGCGACCTCGCCCGAGTAGCGTTGAACGTCCATGGCACTCTCAATCGGAATCGTCGGACTGCCGAACGTCGGCAAATCAACGGTCTTCAACGCCCTCACGCACAACAACGTCCTGGCTGCGAACTACCCGTTCGCCACAATCGAACCGAACGTCGGCGTCGTCTCGGTGCCCGACCCCCGGCTCGCGCGACTGGCCGCGATGTTCGCCTCCGAGAAGATCCTCCCGGCTGCGGTCACCTTCGTCGACATCGCGGGCATCGTGAAGGGTGCCTCCGAAGGCGAAGGTCTGGGTAATCAGTTCTTGGCGGCGATTCGAGAATGCGACGCGATCTGTGAGGTCGTGCGCGTCTTCGTCGACGACGACGTCATCCACGTGGACGGACGTATCGATCCGGCGAGTGACGTCGCCACCATCGAAACGGAGTTGATTCTCGCGGACCTCCAGACGGTGGAAAAGGTCGTCACGCGACTCGAACGCGAAGCCAAGCGCGGCGGCGGGGACGCGCAGGCGCGTCTGACACAAGTCAAGAAGGCGCAGGCGGCGCTCGATGACGGTCTCGTCATCTCCAAAGTGAAGGACCTCGACCGCGACGTTCTCGCCGACATGCATCTCTTGACCGATAAGCCCTTCATCTACGTCTTCAACGTCGACGAGGGGACCCTGGGCGATGAGTCGCGTCGTGCGGCGCTCGGGGCGTCGGTCGCGCCGTCGCCCTCGGTCATCCTCTGCGCCAAGGTCGAAGCCGAACTCTCCGACCTGGATGAGGACGAGGCGCTCGAGCTCCTCCAGTCCTACGGGCAAGAGGAGTCCGGCCTGGCGTCGCTGTCGCGCGTCGGCTTCGCCACGCTGGGACTACAGACCTTCCTCACCGCGGGTCCGAAAGAGACGCGCGCGTGGACGATCCACCAAGGCGCGACCGCGCCCGAGGCCGCCGGCGAGATTCACACTGACTTCCAGAAGCACTTCATCAAAGCCGAGGTCGTCTCCTTTGACGACCTCATGTCGCTCGGCTCGATGGCCCAGGTGAAGGCCGCGGGCAAGGCGCGCATCGAAGGCAAGGAGTACGTCATGCGCGACGGCGACGTGGTGGAGTTTCGCGTCGGCGTCTGACGCGATACGATATTTGTAGGCGTGTGCGACAGAGGTCGGCGCCTGGAAATCGCTAACTCCTAGGAGAACCATGACCTCTGCCACCTTTAACTTCAAAGTTGCCGACCTCTCGCTAGCCGATTTCGGTCGCGCCGAGATAACCCTCGCCGAACACGAGATGCCCGGCCTCATGGCCATGCGCGCCGAGTTCGGCGCCACCAAGCCACTCACGGGATCGCGCATCGCGGGATCGCTCCACATGACGATCCAGACCGCCGTCCTCATCGAGACCCTCGTCGCGCTCGGTGCCGACGTGCGCTGGGTCAGTTGCAACATCTTCTCGACCCAGGACCACGCCGCCGCCGCGGTCGTCGTCGGACCAATCGGGACCATCGATGATCCCCAGGGCGTACCGGTCTTCGCCTGGAAGGGCGAGTCACTCGAGGAGTATTGGTGGTGCACCGAGCAGATGCTGCGCTGGCCCGATCACGCCGGTCCAACCATGATCCTGGACGACGGCGGTGACGCCACGCTGCTCGTGCACAAGGGTCTCGAGTTCGAACGTGCCGGTTTCGTCCCCGCCCCCGAGAGCGCGGACTCCGAGGAGTACCGCGTCATCTTGGCGCTACTCGACAACATCATCTCGAGCGGCGAGCAACTCTTCGGACCGATGGCCGAGGGACTGATCGGGGTCTCGGAAGAGACCACGACGGGCGTGCACCGTCTCTATGAGATGGAGCGTGACGGCACTCTGTTGTTCCCCGCGATCAATGTGAACGACGCCGTCACCAAGTCAAAGTTCGACAACAAGTACGGCTGTCGCCACTCACTGGTCGACGGCATCAACCGTGCCACCGACACGTTGATCGGTGGCAAGGTCGCCGTCATCTGCGGTTACGGCGACGTCGGCAAGGGTTCGGCGGAGTCGTTGCGCGGCCAAGGTGGACGCGTCATCATCACCGAGGTCGACCCCATCTGCGCACTGCAGGCGGCCATGGACGGCTTCCAGGTGACGACACTCGAAGAGGCCCTCCCCTACGCCGACATCATCATCACCGCGACCGGCAACCGCGACATCGTGTCGGTCGATCACATGTTGATGATGAAGCACCAGGCGATCCTCGGCAACATCGGCCACTTCGACAACGAGATTGACATCGCGGGGCTGACGAACCTTCCGGGCGTTCGACGAGAGAACATCAAGCCCCAGGTCGACAAGTGGATCTTGCCCAACGGCCGCGCCATCATCTTGCTTTCCGAGGGACGTCTGTTGAACCTCGGTAACGCGACCGGCCACCCCAGCTTCGTGATGAGCAACTCCTTCACGAATCAGACGATGGCCCAGATCGAACTGTTCGTGAACAACGCGAACTACGAGAAGAAGGTCTACGTGTTGCCCAAGCACCTCGACGAAAAGGTGGCCCGTCTGCACCTCGACGCGCTCGGTGTCAAACTCACGACGCTCACGAAGAAGCAGGCCGACTACATCGGTGTGGCTGTGGAGGGCCCGTTCAAGCCCGATTCGTACCGCTACTAAAGATTCAGCCGCCATCCGGTTGTACGGTGGATGTATGACGTCGGTGGTCCCTTACAAGAGTCTGCAAGATGCCTGACACCTCAGTCACGTGCGCGCTGTGCGGTGAGGTTCAGTCGAGTGGAGTTGTTCGGTGTGCGAAGTGCGGCGCGTCGATGGAAACGGTCGAACAGCGAACGGTGCGCCTCGCCGGACTGGAACAGTCTCGCCGCGAGTCCGAACGCAACGACGTTTCGATCCACCGGCTCCCGGGCTTCGGTACCAACGGCGCGCCACGTGCCTTCAGCGAGATGTCGAACCAACTTCGACGCCGCTACATAGCCGCCGCGATGCTCGCGGGTCTTGCCTTCGTCCTCATAATTGTCCGCTGACGCCGATGGACCCGGAGCCGAACGGGCCTCCCGACGTAGCGCTGCGCTGGGTCGCCGAGTCGATCGCTCCAGGTTCGACCGTGATCTCAGTTCGTCGGTTGATCGGGGGCATTTCGTCAGCGATGCACTCGATCACTCTCGTTGAACCGGGAGGACGCCACCACCGATGTGTGCTGCGCCGTTGGGTGCATGACCACCCGGAAGATGGACCAGGGCTCGTCGCACGTGAGGCGAGCGTTCTCAACGAACTCGAACGTTCGCAGTTGCCCGCCCCGCGATTCCTCGCAAGTGATGCGAAGGGCGACGAGTGCGGAGACCCCTCACTACTCATGTCCTATCTCGATGGTCACGTCGAACTGACGCCCCATGATCCCGATGACTGGTTGGTCCAAATCGCTTCAATGCTCGTTCGTGTCCACGACCTCGAGATACGGGCTCCCGTGGCGGAGTCGTGGCTCAATCGAGACAATCTCATCGTGCCGCCGTGGTCAAAGCGGCCCGATCTCTGGCGTGAAGCGTTCTTACTGGTCGAGGAGAACCCCCCAGTGACCTCCGCGTGTTTCATTCACCACGACTACCAACAGTTCAATCTGTTGTGGCAACGCGGGCGACTCTCGAGCGTCGTCGACTGGGTCTTTGGCTCTAAGGGTGATCCGGGGATTGACGTCTCACATCTCCGACTCAACCTCAGCGTGCTCTATTCCAGTGCACTCGCCAATCGCTTTCTCGATCTCTATGAATCGATATCGGGGACGGTCGTCGATCGTTGGTGGGACGTCGAGGGCATCTTGAAATATCTTCCTGGTTGGGGTGACTTCTTGCAACAACAGGCCGGACGGCGATTAAAGGTCGACTTCGCAGGAATGCACGAGAGAGTCGAGGAAACCCTCGCTTCCGCGATGGCACGTGCCTGACGAAGGTCGAACATAAGGTGACGCAATGGCCCTGCATCTTCAAAACGTAAGCGTCGACAGTCTCGAACCATCGCGCCTCGCCGCATTCTGGGCAGACGTATTGGGCTGGCGCGTCACCTTTGACGACGGTGACGAAGTCGTCCTCGAACCACCCGCCGGATCACCACAAGATGGCATCTCGCCGGACATCGTCTTCATTCGGGTGCCGGACGGTCGAATCGCCAAAAGTCGATTTCACCTCGATCTTCGCCCGAGTGATCAGTTCGCCGAAGTCCAGCGTCTTGAGGAACTGGGAGCAACGCACGTGGACATTGGTCAGCCGCCCGATTGCACGTGGGTCGTGTTAGCTGACATCGAAGGCAACGAGTTCTGCGTGTTGCGCCCACTCAACACAGAAGAAGTGGCGCCGCTGATCGACCGCTAGTTTCGTCCGGCGGAACTTATCGATAGCCGGCAAATATGTCGTCGACGTTGCCGTCGACGTTCTTCGGGTTCGTTACGCGCACGAACCACTCGGTACGCATCGTCTCGATAAATCGCTCGCGACCCATCTTCATCCAGAAGGAGTCGCCGATCTGTGAGATGTGCGCCTCGAGTGCATCGAACTTCGCACCGTTGACCTCGCCGATGTCGATCGTCGCCGAGATCTGATCGTCTGGCGTGCCCATCTCGAACGCCTCTTCATCGGGGTCGGGTAGTTCCGGTTCGCGCACGATGCCTTTGGCCGCGTCGGCTTCGGCGCGCTCACGATCCTCCTGCTCCCATCGCTTGCGCCACTCCACGAAGACCGAGTCGGGTATCGCGTTGAAATACAGCGTCGGTTCGTAGTCGATCATTCCGAGCGCCGCCAGCGTGATGCGGTTCGCCTGGATGTGATCGGGGTGGCCGTAGAAGCCGTGCTCGTTGTAGGTCATGATGACCTGCGGGCGCTCTTCCATCAAGACCTCGGCCAGCTTCGCCGCCGCCACGTCGACCGGCGTCGCCCAGAACGATTCGGGGTCGTCATTCTGCGGCCAGCCCTTCATGCCCGAGTCGCGGTAGCCCAGCCGCACCAGGCGATCGATCCCGAGGATCTTGACGGCGTTGTCGAGTTCGATGGCGCGAATCGCCGCGACCTCGTCGCCGTCGTGGTGATCGGCGTCGGGCTTGGCGCCGTCGGGTGCGTCACCGCACTCGCCGTTGGTGCACGTGACGAGCACCGTGCGCACGCCCTGGTCGGCGAGCAGGCGGTAGAGGCCGCCCGAGGAACTCGCCTCGTCGTCCGGATGGGCGTGCACCGCGAGAAATGTCAGTTGTTCCATTTACAGTCCTCCAAAGAGATCAGTTTCGTCGCCGGATGTCACATCACGGCTCCACGCACGCTGGTAGTACTCGATGCCAAAGAGCAGCGTAAAGAGTTCTTCGTCCATCGTGACGAGGTCGGCGTTGTCCACTTGTGAAGCGTGCGTCGAAATGGCCTGGTGCTTGCGTTTGGCGACGCCGCGCACGTCCATCGTCGTGGCGACGAGGTCGTCCGACACCGTGTGCGTGGCGTCCAGGATCCACGCCGGAAGGAACACGCCGCTCGCCTTCGCGCCCGCCACGAACTCCTCCAAGACGCCCCGGGGTGCGACTGGGTAGTACAGACGCTGCGGGCTCGAGGCCAACGCAATCGCGGCGCGGGTCACGACGTTGGCCATGATGTGATCGGGGTGACCGTAGAAGCCGTTCTCGTCGTACGTGACCACGACCGTGGCGCGCTCTTCGTCCATGATCGCGGCGAGCGTGCGAGCGACCGCGTCGACGTCAGCGTTCATGAACGCGCTCGGTCGCTCGTTCTGCGCCCAACCCAGCATGCCGGAGTCGTCGTAACCCAACGTGACCACCCGAGAGAATCCGGCGAGGATCGCCGCGCGCTGCAACTCGGCCGCGCGCGTGGCGTGCGTGACGTCGGCGTCGTGGAGTGGTTCCGATCCGGGGCGACCGTGATCGTCGAAGCCGAGCCGGCCGTTCGTGCAGGTGATCAAGACGACGCGATATCCAAGGTCGGCGTAGTGCGACGTGATGCCGGCCGTGAAAATCGCTTCGTCATCGGGGTGTGCGTGGACGCACAGCAGCGTCGGGGCGAACGTCATCAGATGAGACTACGAGGTCGCCAACTGGATGATTCGAACGACCAGCAACGTCCCCGCGACGGCGAGATAGGTCCCGTTGGCCATCAGCAGCCAGTGCCGCGCTCGCGAACGCTTCGGTCGCTCCAACAGCGCCAGTCGAGGCATGCGCCAGTCGAGCCGGTCGACGTCGTAAGTGGCACGCGGACCCTGGCGGCGCAGTCCGATAGGAAGTCCGATCACGACGCCGAGCCCCACCACGGTGCCCAGCCATTCGAGCATCGCGACGACGTCTACCGACGTAAAGAGCGTCGAGACCATCATGGTGACCGACAACACGACGAGGATCGAAATAATCACGACGGCGAGCGCGTTCAGCCAACGCGCGTTCACCCACGGGCCCAACGCCTCACGGTCGTTCGCCAACAACAGTACGAAGATCGACGTGCTCGGCAACATCA
>Ga0208480_1000669_pt1 | contig 12759 bp, 14 predicted proteins | sample NGESurshal092012_4_FD_184485 | JGI IMG/M metagenome (GOLD analysis project Ga0208480, IMG submission 184485) | Arctic peat soil microbial communities from Barrow, Alaska - NGEE Surface sample F53-1 shallow-092012 (SPAdes) | ecosystem: Environmental > Terrestrial > Soil > Wetlands > Peat ... | reverse complement strand
CGGGACTGGCGCCGAACCGCGTGGCCTGTTCGGTTTCCGCCTGAATGGGACGGCGTCCGCGAGCCTGCGGCTCCATCGGGCCGGCGAGGCCATCGCGGTCAAGCTGTCACGCACCTTGGACGGGTTTTCGGTGGAAATCGGCGGCGTCGCCTTCCACGCCTGGCGGGACGGGGCCGTGTGGATCGACGGCGAGCCCTTCGAGGTCATCGGCGGCGAGGAAAAAGTCGTCTTCGACGCCGGCGCGGCCTTCGCCTTCCGGCTCTTCTCGGCCGGGGAAGGGCCCGGACAAAAGGCCGGCGACGGAACCGTGCGCTCACCGATGCCCGGCCGGATCGTCTCCATCGGTCGCCGGCTCGGCGAGACGGTGAAGCTCGGCGATGTCCTGCTGACTCTGGAAGCGATGAAAATGGAACACGCCCTCAAAGCGCCCTTCGATGGCAAGGTCACTGAACTCAATGTCGCTGAGGGCGACCAAGTGGGCGAGAACGCCGTCTTGGCGCGTCTGACGCCGGAAACCTGACCCGGCGTCATGTCGTTGCATCTGATCAAGCTGTGCGTGGGTTGCGACACCGTCGAGGCGCTGCTGGCCTGGCGCGGTCCCAGCGCCGGCCGTGGCGAACCCTGGATTCTGCGCACGCGGCAAACTCCCAAACGCGCCGCTGAGCTCGCCGATGGCGGCTCGCTCTATCGCGTCTATCGCGGCCAGATCCTTTCACGGCAACGGATTCTCGCCGTGCGCACCGTTGTCGCCGGTCCGGCGAGCCGTTGCGAAATGACCCTGGACGAGACCGTGGTTCGCACCGTGCCCACTCCGCGCCGCGCCTTTCAGGGTTGGCGCTACCTTGCCGCCGGCGACGCGCCAGGCGATCTGGATCAGTCCGGTTTCGCCGAGGATGCGCCGGGCGACCTCGTCAGACGTCTGCGCGAGCTGGGAGCGTGGTGACTGCGACGTTGTCGATCAATCGCGTCCTGCCAATCCTGGCCGCCGCCAGGATGCGGGCGGGCGCGGCGATCGGGCCGGGCCCCAACCGTTCCAGCTGATAGGGTCCCCGCGCCTCGAAGTAATCGACCCGATCGAAACCGGCGCGTTCGATGCGAGACCGCCCTCGCGCCTCGGCCCCGGCGACGGGAGCGCCCTTCGCCAATTCTTCGGCCGCGGCGCAGAGGGCTTGATGGAGGGCTGGGGCAACGGTCCGCTCGGCGGGAGTCAGGTAGGCGTTGCGCGAGGATAGCGCGAGGCCGTCGGCGTCGCGGACGATGGGGGCGCCGACAATCTCGGCCGGCAAGTCCAGATCGAGCGCCAGCCGCCGGATGACCTGAAGTTGCTGATAGTCCTTTTCACCAAACACGGCGACGTGCGGCCAGGTTTGGATCAGCAGCTTGACGACCACCGTGGCGACGCCGGCGAAATGGTGCGGCCGGAACGCGCCTTCCAGCGGCGCGGAGACACCTGAGACGCTCACCTTGGTGCTGAACCCGGCTGGAAACATCGTTTCGACGGTCGGCGCATAGACGAGATCGCAACCAGCCGCCGCCAGCATCGCCAAATCGCCGGCCTCGTCGCGGGGATAGCTGAGAAAATCCTCGTCTGGAGAGAACTGGGTTGGGTTAACGAACAGGCTGGCGACAACGACGTCGGCTCGAGTGCGGGCGATCTCCACCAGCGACAGGTGGCCGGGGTGCAGCGCGCCCATGGTTGGCACGAGCGCCACGCGTCCGCGCGGTTGGTTGGCGCGGAGTTCGGCGGGCGTGCGGACGATCGGAATTGAGGTCATGCGGCGCCCGTGAGCGAGGCGCGGCTTATGGAGCAGGGGCTGCCTCGCGTCTATCCCGAGCAACGCCTGGTCTCTATGAAATTCGCCGCTACAGCCGCCCTTGCGCACGCCGCGCCCATGACGCAATCACAGGCCAGGGTCGAGTCTCGGAAGCAGCCCGCCGATTCGGCCAGGGGAGAGCCGTGCCCAAGGCCCACATCATCGTCGTCGGCAACGAGAAGGGCGGCGCCGGCAAGTCCACCGTGGCCACCCACCTCGCCACCGCCTTGATGCATGAAGGCGCCTCGGTCGCCATCCTCGATCTCGACGTCAGGCAACGCTCGACCGAACGCTTCCTGGTCAATCGCGAAGCCTGGTCCAAGTCTCAGGGCGTCCAACTGGTCCAGCCAACGACGCATCGATGCCTGGAAGAGCTCGCCGAACTGCCGGACGCCTTGGCGGTCGAGGCGGACTTCCTGGTTGTCGATACGCCCGGCGCGGATACAGAGCTGTCGCGCGCCGTCCATCAGGCGGCCGATCTTATCCTCACGCCGATGAACGACAGTTTTGTCGACTTCGACGTGCTCGGCGTGGTGGATCCGGTCACGCTCGAGGTAATCAGGCCAAGCATCTATTCCGAGACGGTGTGGGAGGCTCGCAAATCGCGGGCCATGCAACGCGGGCGGGCGATTGACTGGGTCGTGCTGCGCAATCGGCTGGCGCCGGTCGAGGCCCGCAATCGGAGGCGGGTTGACGAGCGCCTGGCGACGCTCGGCCGCCGGGTCGGTTTCCGCGCGATCGCGGGCTTGCGCGACCGGGTGATCTACCGCGAACTGTTTCCCTTCGGTCTGACCGTCAGCGATCTCACGCGCGGGGTTCGGCCCATTCAAGTGTCCATGGGACATATCGTGGCCCGCCAGGAACTGCGCATGCTGATGTACGAACTGGGCCTGACGGCCGCCGTCGCGGCCGCGGAGTAGGCGTCTCGCCGATGATCATTCTGGCGGTCGCGGGGCTGGCCCTGGCGATCCTGATCTACGTCGGTCGCGGCGGTCGCCTTTTCTCCGTGGTTCGCCGGCTTGGGCCGGCGCTTATCGCGCTCGCGGCCGCCGCCGGCGCGGTCGAGGCGGGACTCCGCGGCCTGTGGGTGGTCAGCGTCGTGCTTATCGCCCTGTCGATCTGGTTCGCTCGCGATGTCGGCAAGCTGGCGTCGAGGACCCGCGCGGCGCCTCCAGATCGGATGCAAGCCGACGAAGCGCGCGCCGTTTTGGGAGTCGGCCCTGACGCCGGACGGCCCGAGATCGAGGCGGCCTATCGTCGCCTGATGTTGCGGGCGCACCCGGATGTCGGCGGCACAAGCGGCTTGGCGTCGCGGCTCAACGCGGCCCGTGATCGCCTGATCAAGAAAAGTTGAACGTCAGGCCTGGTGGCCGATGGCGCAGGCGAGTCCGCGCGATCTCACCGCGCTGCATGCCTGATGAGCCGCGACTTCGCTGAACCCGGAAAAGCGAGCGCGATAGCTGCGGCCGGCGCCATCCACCGAACCCTCGGCGCTGTCGAACTCATGCGAGAATCGCCGCGCCACTTGCTCGACCTGTTCGCGCGCCAGACGTTTGTTGCGGAATTCGCCGACCTGCACCCACCAGCTCCGAGCTTCGTGCGCGCGCACCGGCGTCGCGTGGGGTGGCGCCATGGTCTGGGAGACGGCCATTCGCGCGGGCGTCGCATTGGTACGGGTTAGCACCACGCCGATCGGGTCGGCGTCGCCTTCGCCCTGCCAGAGGGGCGGATGAACGACGGCGACGCCGGCTTCGCGTGATCCGCCAAACATGTTTTGCGTCATCTGCACGCGCTCGCCGCGGTCGCGACGGTCCATGATGTCGAAGCCGGTGAGAAGCAGGTTTTCCACGTCTGCGTTACGCACCGCGCTCGACGAACTGCCCATCACCACCGCGATCAGGCGGTGGCCGTTGCGCATCGCCGATGCGTCGAGGTTGAAACCGGCGGCGTTGGTGAAACCCGTCTTCAGCCCGTCCACGCCCGGCATTTTTCCAAGCAGATGATTGGTGTTGAACATGGTCTTCCCGCGATAGGTGAACTCCTGCTGGCCGAAGAAGCTGTAGTACTGCGGGAAGTCGCGCAGGATCGCACGAGTGAGAATGGCGATGTCGTGCGCCGAAGTGATCTGGCGGTTGTCGGGCAGGCCGTTGGCGTTGACATAGCGGGTGTTGACCATGCCCAGCTGCTGGGCTTTCAGCGTCATCATCTGGGCGAAGCCCGACTCCGTTCCGCCGATACGCTCGGAGATCGCCACGGCCATGTCGTTGGCCGAATGGACGGCCATGGCGTGCAACGCGTTTTCGACGGTGATGGTTTCGCCCGCCCTCAGGCCGAGCTTGGTCGCCGGCTGCGCGGCCGCCAGAGGTGAGACGACGATAAGATCATTCAGGCGTAGCCGTCCCGACGCGAGTGCATCGAACGCCAGATAGAAAGTCATCACCTTGGTGACTGAAGCGGGGTACCTCGGACTGTCCGCCCGCTCTGAGTAGAGAACTTCGCCGGTATGAGCGTCCATTACAATCGCAGTAGTTTTCGGCTCGTATCTTGGCACTTCCAAATAAGGAAGTTGCGCCAAAGCCAAGGTTGGCGACGAACCAATGGCGGCGCCCAGAGCTAACGCCGCGGCAAAATGTGCGAATCGGCGGACCGAGAGAATCAAAGGCTTGCTCCGGAATCGGTTAACAGGCTCGACGTAGGTCATCGTCGCCCGAATGTTAACCTCAACATCGCCCTATCATCCTTTCTCTAAGGTAAACAATTCTTGACCGGCTTGCGCTCGCGGCCGGTTACGCGGGCCGCGAGAGCACAATGGTGCACTGCACAATTTTCTTGTTGACTTCCGCATTGCAGCATGAGATTGGACGGCTGCGCGCGCCCTCTGGCGTGCTCATCCGTTCCGCGGTTCTATCGCCGCCAACCTTTCAGGAGTTTCATCATGGCTACCGCCAAGGAGACGGCCCAGTCCGCCGTCGAACAATTCACCACCACCGGCAACAAGGCGTTCAAGGATAACTTCGAAAAATCCCTCGGCGTCTTCGCCGAACTGAACGCCCATTCGAAGAAGAACTTCGAAGCGGTTGTCGCCTCGATGACCGCCGCCACCAAGGGCGCCGAGACCCTTGGCGCTCACGCCGTCGCCATTTCCAAGAAGGCGGTTGAAGACCAAATGACCGCCGCCAAGACCCTGGCCGGCGCCAAGAGCGTACAGGAAGTCATCGAGCTGCAAACCAGCTTCGCCAAGTCGGCGTTCGAATCCTACGTCGCCGGAATGAACAAGATGGCCGAGACCGTGGCCGCCTCGATGAAGGAATCGGCTTCGCCGATCAATGAGCGGGTCACCGCCTTCGTCGAACGCGTGCAAACCACGCGCTAAAAGCCGCTTCCAACTTTTTTGAGTTACGACCGCGCCCGGGCCGAAAGGTCCGGGCGTTCGTCTTTCATGGCCCGCGCGCTCGGGCTATCAGTGCTCCCCATGACCACGCCTCGTGACCGCCTGGAAGCGTTGAACATCGTCCTGCCGCCGCCCACGGCGCCGGTGGCGAACTATGTTCCGTTCGTCCGTTCGAGCCGCATCGTTCATATCTCCGGCCAGGTCTCGATCGACGGCTCCGGCGGCGTCCGCGGCGTCGTCGGTGAAGACATCGATCTCGCCGCCGCCCAGGGCGCGGCCCGGTTGTGCGCGATCAATCTGATTTCCCAGTTCCAGGCGGCCTGTGACGGCGATCTCGCCCGCGTGGCCCGCGTCGTGAAGCTGGGCGGTTTTGTCCAGGCCGGCCCGTCGTTCTTCGATATCCCCAAGGTCATCAACGGCTGTTCCGATCTGATGGTCGAGGTGTTCGGCGACAAAGGGCGTCACGCGCGCTCGGCGGTGGGCGTTTTCCGGCTTCCGCTCAATTTCGCCGTCGAGGTCGATGCGGTGATCGAGACCGAATGAAACAGACCTTCGGAGAAGCCTGGGACTTGCTGTTCGCGCCGCCGATCGCGCATCGCGGGCTGTGGACCCTTGACGGCTATCCGGAGAATTCGCTGGGCGCCTTCCAGGCGGCGTGCGCGGCCGGCTACGGCATCGAACTCGACGTGCAACTGAGCGCCGACGGCGAGGCGGTGGTCTTCCACGACGCGACACTGGAGCGGATGACCGGGGCGGTGGGGCGCATTTCCGACCACACCGCCGAGGAACTGAGTCGTCTGCGCCTGTCGGGAAGCGAGGAGACCATCCCCACGCTCGCCGACGCCTTGGCCGTGGTCGGCCACCGGGCCATGGTGCATATCGAGATCAAATCGGCGTTCGGCCAGGTCGGGCGGCTCGAACGGCGCGTGTGCGAGGTGTTGATCGACCACAACGGTCCGACCTGCGTCATCGGCTTCAATCCCTATTCTCACGCCTGGTTCGCCGAACGCCACCCCAAGGTCCTCAGGGGCCTGGACAGCTACGGTTATCGTGATGGTGATGCCCGCCATCTGGCCCCCGAACTGCGCAAGGCCTTCGCCCGCCTGGAGCATGTGGACATCGCCAAGCCGCACTTCCTGGCTCTCAGCCTCGACATGCTCCCCCACCCGAAAGCCGGGTCTCTGCGAGCCGCTGGCATGCCGGTCGTCGCCTGGACGGTGCGCAGCGCCGAGGAGTGGGAAGCGGTCAAACCCCATTGCGACAATCTGATCTTCGAGGGTTTCGCCGCGTGACGGCCCTGAAGGCCGAAGTCGAAGTCCATCACCGGATCGCCGATATCGGCCGCCAGGCGTGGGATGGGTGCGCCGCCGCCCCTGACTACGCCGCCAATCCCTTCATCTCTTTCAACTTCCTCGATATCCTCGAGGAGTCGGGTTGCGCGAGCCCGCGCACCGGCTGGGCGCCGCGTCATCTCTCGGTCCGCGACGAGGCCGGCGAGACCGTCGCCGTCATGCCGCTCTACGCCAAGTCGCACAGCCAGGGCGAGTACATCTTCGACCACGGCTGGGCCGACGCCTATGAGCGGGCAGGGGGCCGGTACTATCCCAAGCTCGTGGCTGCCTCGCCGTTCTCGCCGGTCACCGGCCCCAGGCTGATTGTGCGCGAAGGCGTCGATCAGCAAGCCGCGCACAACCTGTTGATCTTGGGCGGCATGGAGCTTTGCCGTCGCCTGGGAGCGTCTGGTCTGGGGGTGAACTTTCCGCTGCAATCGGAATGGCGGTTCATGGGCGAGCAGGGGATGCTGCTTCGCCAGAACCAGCAGTACCATTGGCGAAACCCGGGCTACGCGAACTTCGATGACTTTCTGGCCGCTCTATCGTCGGGGCGACGCAAAACCATCCGGCGCGAGCGGCGCGAGGCGAGCGAAGGCCTGGACATCCAATGTTTGACCGGGTCGGCTCTGACCGAGTCCCACTGGGACGCCTTCTTCGCCTTTTACACCGACACCGGATCTCGCAAGTGGGGCGAGCCCTATCTCAACCGCCACTTCTTCTCCTTGCTCGGCGAGCGCATGGCCGACCAGGTGGCTCTGGTTCTGGCCAAGCGCGACGACCGCTGGATCGCCGGCGCGCTCAACCTCATCGGCGGCGATTGTCTCTACGGCCGCAACTGGGGCTGCCTGGAGGATGTGCCATTCCTGCACTTCGAACTTTGCTACTATCAGGCGATCGAGTTCGCCATCGCCCGCGGCCTCGCGCGCGTTGAGGCCGGCGCCCAGGGCCAGCACAAGATCTCGCGTGGCTATCTGCCGAGCGCCGTCTATTCCGCTCATTTCATCGCCGACCCGGCCCTCCGCGCGCCGGTAGCCCGATTCCTGGAAGAGGAAAGGCGAGCGGTGAGGGGAGAAATGGATTGGCTGGCCGAGGAATTTTCCCCCTTTCGCAAGGCGGCGATGTGAGCTGGCCGCCCGAAGTGGAACTCGCAGGCCGCCACGCCCGGCTGACGCCCTTGCGGGCCGATCACGAAACCGCCCTGGCCGAGGCGGTGAAAGACGGCGCTCTATGGAATCTGTGGTTCACCCACATCGCGGCGCCCGAGGACATGGCCGCCGACATCCAGCGCCGGCTAGCGTTACGAGCGGCTGGCTCGTCTCTGCCGTTCGCGGTGATCGATCAGGCGAGCGGTGAGCCCGTCGGCATGACCGCTTATCTCAACGTCGATCCGGTCAATCTCCGGCTGGAAATCGGCTCGACTTGGTACCGTCGGGCGGCTCAGCGGACGGCGATCAATAGCGAATGCAAGCGCATGCTGCTCGCCCATGCGTTCGAGTCCCTGAATTGCGTCGCGGTCGAATTCCGCACCCACTATTTCAATCGGGAAAGCCGGCGGGCCATCGGACGGCTGGGGGCCAAGTTCGACGGGGTGTTGCGCAGCCACATGAAGATGCGCGACGGCTCGCTTCGCGACACCTGCGTCTATTCCATCACCGCTGCGGAGTGGCCCGCGGCGCGCGCCGGATTAGACGCGCGCCTGGAGCGGGGCGCTACGCCTTTTCCCACGCCTCCTTAAGCAACTCGCCGATGCGCGCATCGACCTCGCCGGGCGCGTTCAGACGCGTCCGCGCTTTCAGCCGTTCCGACCAGGACTCGTTCTTCGGCGCTTCGAGCCGCGCGTCCCTCTCCAGCGCCACCGCCAGCCCCAGCATCGCGCCGCCGCCCTTCAGCGGCTTGACGGCGGCGTACTGAAAGGTGCGCGACCAGGCCGTATAGCCCTTCCGGGCCGTGCGGACCGTTCCGGGCAGAGCTTGGGCTGCGTTGTCCAAGGTCTCGAAGATCGCCCGCGACGCATCGTCCGTCCACAGAGCATCGATCAGGCCGTCCGCGTCGCGCCACGACATGGTCGAGCCGAAAGCCTCGCTGATGACGAAGGAAGCTCGGTTCTGCAGCAGGCCATGGGTGTCCTTGAACCATTTGAGGCGCGCCCGATGAGCGGTCTCCGGGCAGCTGCGAGCGATGGCCACCCAGGCTTGCAGGCTCTTGCCAGTCGCGCTCTCCAGGCTGCCGCGCAGGGAGGCGAAATACTTCGCCTGGCGCTCGGTGACGTTGGGCAGATCCGCCATATTGAAAGTCTCCGGCCTTGCTGGGACAAGGATCATACCAAATCCGGAGCCGCCGATCATGAGCCTCGAAGGCGTCTATGAGCCCGACAACATCTTCGCCAAGATCGTGCGTGGCGAAATGCCCTGCGCCAAGGTCTTCGAGGACCAAGACACCCTGGCGTTCATGGACGTCTTTCCGCAGGGACGTGGCCATACCTTGGTCGTCCACAAGCGCTCGCGCGCGCGCAACCTGCTGGACGCCGAAGCCGACGAACTCACGGCTGTCATCGCCACCGTCCAGCGCGTGGCGCGCGCGCTCGTCGCGGCTCTGCAACCGCACGGCTTAACGGTGACGCAGTTCAACGGCGAGGCCTCCGGCCAGACCGTGCTTCACCTGCACTTCCATCTGATCCCGCGCTGGCAAGGAACGCCGCTCGGCCGCCACGCCGGCGGCATGGCCGACGCGAGTGAACTGGCGGAACAGGCCAAAGTGGTCGCCGCCCAGATTCTTTAGCGGACGGTTGCCAACAGCGCCGCGGCGATTGAGTGGCGGCGTTTCCCGATAAGCGGTTAGCGCCCCGGAGCGCCCGGAAGGACTACTAAGCCGGTACCGGCGCCTCGATCTGGGGATCGTCATCGACGCTGATCGCCGGTGGCGGCGTGGGCGGCGCCGTCTTGTCGTCGATCTCGAAGGTCAGCTTGCCGTCCTTCAGGTCCACCTTGACGTGGCCGCCCTTGGCCAGACGCCCGAACAGAATGTCGTCGGCCAAGGGCCGCTTGATCTGTTCCTGGATCACCCGGCCCAGCGGCCTTGCGCCATAGAGCTCGTCGAAGCCGTTCTTGGCCAGCCAATCGATGGCCGCCTCGGTGCTCTCGATGGTCACATGGCGGTCGGCGAGCTGCGCCTCAAGTTGCAGGATGAACTTCTGCACCACCATGCGGATCACTTCGGGTGTCAGGGACTTGAAGGCGACCACCGCGTCCAGCCGGTTGCGGAACTCCGGCGTGAACAGCTTCTTGATCGCTTCCTCATCCTGGCCTTCGAGCTTGCCGCGGCCAAAGCCGATGGAGTTGCGCTGAGAATCAGACGCGCCGGCGTTGGTGGTCATGATCAGGATGACGTTCCTGAAATCGACCTTCTTGCCGTTGGCGTCGGTGAGGGCGCCGTGGTCCATGACCTGCAGCAGGATGTTGAAAACGTCCTGGTGGGCCTTTTCGATCTCATCGAGGAGCACAACGGCGTGCGGGTGCTGGTCGACCGCATCGGTCAACAGGCCTCCCTGGTCGAACCCGACATAGCCTGGCGGCGCGCCGATCAGCCGGCTTACCGTGTGGCGCTCCATGTATTCGCTCATGTCGAAGCGCAGCAGTTCGATGCCGAGGGTGAGGGCGAGCTGGCGCGCCGTCTCGGTCTTGCCGGTGCCCGTCGGTCCCGAGAACAGGTAGGAGCCGATGGGCTTGTCGGCCTCGCGAAGGCCGGCTCTGGCCATCTTCATCGAACTGGAAAGCTGCTTGATCGCCTCTTCCTGGCCGAAGACCGCGCTCGAGAGATCCTGTTCCAGCTGCCGCAGAGCCTCGGTGTCGGACTTGGACACCGACTTTGGCGGAATGCGGGCGATCTTGGCGACCACGGTCTCGACTTCGCGCACGCCGATGATTTTCTTGCGCCGCGCCTCGGGCAGCAGCATCTGCGAGGCGCCCGCCTCGTCGATCACGTCGATGGCCTTGTCGGGCAGTTTGCGATCGGTGATGTATTTCGCCGACAAGTCCACCGCCGCCTTGATCGCGTCGGCGGTGTATTTGAGCTTGTGGAATTCCTCATAGTAGGACTTCAAGCCCTTGAGAATCTTGATGGTGTCCTCGATCGACGGCTCGTTGACGTCGATCTTCTGGAACCGGCGCACCAGAGCGCGATCCTTCTCGAAGTGCTGGCGGAACTCCTTGTAGGTGGTCGAGCCCATGCAACGCAGGTTGCCCGACGCCAGGGCGGGCTTGAGCAGGTTGGACGCGTCCATGGCCCCGCCGCTGGTAGCGCCGGCGCCGATCACCGTGTGGATCTCGTCGATGAACAGGATCGCGCCCTCGTGGTGCTCGAGCTCCTTGATCACCTGTTTGACCCGTTCCTCGAAATCGCCGCGGTAGCGCGTCCCCGCCAGTAGCGAGCCCATGTCGAGGCTGAAGATCGTCGCCTTGGCCAGGACATCGGGCACCTGATGGCTGATGATCTTCCGCGCCAGGCCCTCGGCGATGGCCGTCTTGCCGACGCCCGGGTCGCCGACCAGCAACGGATTGTTCTTGTTGCGGCGGCAGAGGATCTGGATGCAGCGCTCGACCTCATTGGCGCGGCCGATCAACGGATCGACCTTGCCCTGGCGCGCCTTCTCATTGAGGTTGACGCAATAGGCCTCCAGCGCTTCGCCGCCGGTTTTGACCTGGGTCTTTTCTTCCTCCTCGCCAGCGCCCTTGGCCGGGCGGGGCTCCGACGATCCCGCCTTCTTGGCGATGCCATGGGCGATGAAGTTCACCGCGTCGTAGCGGGTCATCTCCTGCTGCTGGAGGAAATAGGCCGCGTGGCTCTCCCGCTCGGAGAAGACGGCGACGAGCACATTGGCCCCGGTCACATCGTCGCGGCCCGACGATTGGACGTGGATCACCGCCCGCTGGATCACGCGCTGAAAACCCGCCGTGGGCTTGGCGTCCTCGCCATCGTCGACCACCAACGACTTCAGTTCAGTGTCGACATATTGGACGAGGTTCTTGCGCAAGGCGTCCAGGTCGACATCGCAGGCGCGCATCACCGCCGACGCCTCGGCGTCATCGATCAGCGACAGCAATAGGTGCTCGAGCGTCGCGTACTCGTGCTTGCGCTGGGTGGCGTAGGCCACGGCGCGGTGGAGCGACTCTTCGAGATTGCGCGACAACGATGGCAAATTCGGCCTCTCAGTCCTTTTCCATGGTGCACTGGAGAGGGTGTTGGTGACGTCGGGCCGATTCTATGACCTGAGCCACCTTGGTCTCCGCGACCTCGTAGGTGAAAACCCCGCACACGCCGACGCCGTTTTGATGCACATGCAACATGATCCGGACAGCAGACTCGCGGGACTTATTGAAATAGCGCTCCAGCACGTAGGTAACGAATTCCATCGGCGTGTAGTCATCATTGAGAATCAGCACGCGATACATCGACGGCTTCTGAGTCTTGGTCTTGGTACGGGTGACGACGGCGGTCCCCGTGCCTATCCCCTGCCCATTTTGCTGTTTGTCAGCCACCAAAACTCTCCAGCGCGGGCGACGCCGACGCCCTGGCGCTCATTACATATGGAATGTTCGCCTCAATAAAAGGCCGGTTCAAGTCCCCCGTGCATCACTTCGATTTGGCCTGAGGTGATCGTCCGCGAAGTTGGCGGCCGTTGACCACGCTCTGGGCGCCGAAGCGCTCGCGCAGATCGTCGACCAAGGCCTCGCTCCGCCTCGCTCGCGATTCGCCGCCGGGGAAGAGGTCGTCGGTCTCGCCCGGGGTCTCGGCCAGGCCCGCCAAACCCACGCCGATCAGCCGAAACGGTTGGCCACGGGCCTCGATCGCCAGCAAAGTTCTGGCTTCGCGAAACAAGGTCTTGGCGGTCTGGGTCGGTGAGGGAAGGGTGTGGCGGCGGGTCAGGATTTGAAAATCGGTGCGCCGGAGCTTGAGCGTAACAACCTGGCCGGTGAGGCTGTCGGCGCGGGCGATCCGCGCGACTTTGTCGCACAGGGGCGAAAGTCGGTCTTCCAGATCCTCCAGCCGGGCTAGATCGACCGCGAACGTCGTCTCGGCGCTGATGCTCTTACGTTCCTGGTCGGGGTTGACCGGGCGGTGGTCCTCGCCTCGCGCCAGGCGCTGGAGCCTCGCGCCGCCCAATCCGAAAAGGCGCGTCAGCCTTGCCGGATCGGCCCGGCCGATGTCGCCGACGGTCTCAAAA
>Ga0208480_1000668_pt1 | contig 12797 bp, 13 predicted proteins | sample NGESurshal092012_4_FD_184485 | JGI IMG/M metagenome (GOLD analysis project Ga0208480, IMG submission 184485) | Arctic peat soil microbial communities from Barrow, Alaska - NGEE Surface sample F53-1 shallow-092012 (SPAdes) | ecosystem: Environmental > Terrestrial > Soil > Wetlands > Peat ... | reverse complement strand
AGGGAATTTCGCGGCCGATTTTGGCTCCGCGACGCCCAGCGAACTGGGCGACGATGATGGCGAGCACGGCGACGGCAGCAGCTTGTCCCAGGCCAAGAGACATTTGGGTGTGAAACAGGAAGTTAAGCATGCAGCAACTCCTGCGAGGTGCCAAAGCCGACGGCCTGGCCGGCTTCCAACTTGAGCACGACGTCGGCGATGCGACGGGCCTGCGCGACATCGTGGGTCACCCAGACACACGTCATGTTGCGCTCGCGAACGAGTGAGGCCAAGAGCTGCTCGATGTCTTGTTTGGAGAGATCGTCGAGAGCGGAGGTCGGCTCATCGAGCAGCAGAACTTCGGGCTGGTTTGCGAGTGCGCGAGCGATGGAAATGCGCTGCGCCTCGCCACCGGAAAGGGTGGAGATATCGTGGTCTTCGTAGCCGGCCATGCCGACTTGCCGGATCAGTTCGACCACCTGCGCGTCCTTCAAGAGCATTCCATGCTGCGCGGGACCGTAGCGGATATTGGCGATGATGGCGCCGGGAAATAGAAAGGCCTGCTGCATAACCATGCCGACGCGACGGCGCAGGGTGCGAGGATCCATGTCGCGAGTGTCGGCGCCTTGCAGCAGGATGACGCCGCTGGTGGGTTCATCCAGCCGGTTCAGCATGCGAAGCAGGGTACTTTTGCCGGCTCCGCTGGGGCCGAGGACGGCGAGCACCTGCCCCTGATCGAGGCTGAAGCTGACATTGCGCAGCAGAGATTTTGGGCCGCCCGGTTGATCGACGGTGCGGGATAGATCCCTGGCTTCCAGTACGGCTGCATTTGTTGTCAAAGGATGGTCCCACTGGTGATAGGGCCAGTTTAAACGGACGCAATGAAGTTACCCAAATTGGATCTTGCTGGGCTTTGCGATGCGGATTTCGCAAAGAGGAATATTTCCGACTCGATTTGCCGCCCGAATTGCCGGCCGAGCGTGAACACGGTATGCGATGCGATACCATTTGTCGGAACAGGGGCCGACTTTGCCGGCTGCTTCAATTGACCACACGAACGACGAAAGGTTGGTACGTGCGATTTTCGGCGATCTCACTCCGCAACCGCTCTGCGGCGATTCTCGTGCTCGCTGTGTGTGCGGTTCTCCTCGGCTGTAGACGGGCACACGCTCAGACCCAGCCTGCGCCGGCCGCCACAGTTACGTCTCCCGCCACGCTTCCGATCGCCGTAATCGACAAAATGTTTCAGCAGGAGTTCCGCAAGGACAATGTTGGAGCTGTTACGGTCGGCCTGGTGAAAGACGGCCAACTGGTCTGGACGAAGAGCTACGGCTTTCTCGACGTGAATCGCACCCAACCCGCAAGCGCCGACACCGTCTACTCGATTGGTTCAGTCTCGAAGATTTTTGTCGGCATCATGCTCCTGCAGATGGTGGAACAGGGCCGCGTCCATCTTGCCGATCCGGTGGCAAAGTATTTCCCTGAGATCAGACTGGTCCCCACGAAATATCCCTGGGCTCCGCCGATCACGCTTATCCAGTTGGCCACGATGAGCTCTGGATTGCAGGCGAATCCGTCCTCACTCGACGATCCGTACGCCGTGGGGGCGCCCTCGGAATGGCGCAAGCAGTTGGCGGCCGCTCTCCCGCATCAGGAATATGCGTACGAACCGGGAACCAGCCGGCTCTACTCCAATGTGAGCTACGCCATTCTGGCTGCTGCACTGGAACGGGCTGCTGGCATGCCCTATCTGAGATACGTTGAGGAGAAGATCCTGACGCCGCTTGGGATGACGAGCACGCACTTCTTTGCGTCGCCCGATATCTCCGCGCGCCTCACCCCTGGCTTCGACTTAGGTGATGGTCAAATAAACTCCGCGGTCGCCTTGCGCCAAAACGCCAATATGGGTTATTGGACTCCGGTGGGCGGACTCTTTTCTACGGTGCCGGATCTGGCAAAGCTGATGCGCTTCCAAATGGGATATGGTCCAAACTTCGTTCTGCAAACTGCCACGCTTGATTCCTCATTCCATCTGCTGGTCGCGTCGGACGCCGATCTGCTCTATGGCGACAGCGTAGGCTACAGCGTCGTAAGGAATGAGGATGGCCATCTGGTCGCCCTGGGGCACGGCGGTCTGCGGCACGGATACATCGCGTCGTATGAGTTTGATCGGTCCACAAAAACAGGGTTGATTGTCCTGAGCAGCAGTAGCGGCGGCAATGCGGAGTACAAACCGCTGGTTCGGAAGATCCTCTCCTTGTTGAATCCAGCAAGTCGTGGAGGCACAGGCGAACCGCTGCAGGAAACGCACTAGGAGCCTAGCGCGAGGGCTAAAGCCCCGCTTGATTTGTCGCACTATGGCCCGACTGAAGTTTGGTCGCGGAAGCGGACTACTAATGATTCTCTAATGACGAGTTGTTCTGGATTGATTGGGTGAGGTGGTGCCATAGGGAGGTGTCCGCCAAGTAACCGACGCCGAAGATATAGACGGTGAGGAGCACCGAGCAGAGCAGGGTGACACGATAGATTTTCCGGGCAGAAAACAGGTCATAAATAATGATCGCAAGAGGGAACGCGAGATAGATGCCGAAAAAGGCAAACGACGATTCCATGAACGGGAAGGACCAGCGACTAAGGCCGGGCGGAAGAATCGCGATGGTCGCGAAAAGCATCAGGCGTTTGTGAACGGAGCTGTTGATGCGGAGGCGGAGTCCGGAGGCTACGAAGAGCGCGAAAAGCGTGAGACCTCCGATGTCGGCCGCGAAAATGAGGCTTGCTCTAGTGAACGAGTAAGCGGGACGGCGCAGAGCCGCAACCAGGACTAACGGCCCGACAATCAGCATGAGGCCGGCAATGACTGCACCGAGAACACCCAGCTGGCGGTGCCAGCGAATGCGCCCTGTCAGTACCAGTGAGGTTTGCAGGAGGAGAAGAAGGAGCCAACTGGTGAAGAGAGCTCCGTGAATGTGAACCAGGAGGCTGGGGAGAGGCGCGCGAAAAATCCCTGCGAGATAGTAAGTGCGGGCGAAGCCGATAAAGTTGGCAGTCAGGATAAGAAGGACGAATACCAGGAAAAAAATGTCTTCACGACGTTTTTGCAGAGGTCGAGTTGGCACTGCCTGCCTCTTTTGTCGAGAATGCCGGATCGATTTTTGTCCAGTTGTGCGATGTTAGGGCAACATCGGGTGCCGGGCAAGAGATTATTTCTCTGGCCCGCTGGGAGTGGAGAAGGCGGCGGAGGGGGATGGGTTGGAGGTGGCTTCGGTTGGCTTGAGGTCCATGCGTTCGATGAGGCCGTGGGCGATGGTGTAGACGTGCCAGACCTCGCTATCGGAGAGAACGTCGCCGGTGAGGCTCTTGACGAGCTGGTGCACTTTGACGTCGGTGATGCCGCCTTCGCGGTCGATCACTTCGATCGGATCGACGTGAGGATCAAACTGCTGCCACAGACGGGTCCAGTAGGCGCGAAGCTCTTCTTTCCCGAGGGCGCGACCGCCTTCGGAGGCCTTGGGCCAGCTGACGTTCTCACTCATGAGTGCGAGGGCGGCATCAATATCTCGGCGGTTGAAAGCAGCGTAGGCCTGAGCAATCAGAATTTTTGTATTTGCCATGGGTCTTCTCCAGCGTAAATATGTATACGTTACACACAGATGCATGAAGTGCTGTGGAGGCTCGCTGAAAACAGGTGGCTACTCTGACCGTAAAACGGCGAGCTGCGTAGAATCGAATGTCGCGCCGGGACTGGATAGTGGGATGCTGGTAAGTTCCAAGCGTAACGTAGGTTGTAAATCGAGGGTGTCAGGAGACCATTCCGGAAAAGGAGTCGTCTAAATTTCCTAGATTCTAAAGGTTGACGCGGGAAATTCAGGATGATCTGACGCGAACCATGGAGAATAGAGATGAAAGTGAGAAGCCACATGAATTTTGTGAAAGCTGGGTGTTTGGCAGCCGGGTTTTTGCTGTTGACGTTGATGCCGGGGGCGCTGGCGCAGATGCATCCATCGGCGCCGATGGGCGGAGCTTCTCCCAACAGCAATATGAACAACCCCAACGGCAATATGGCGCCGGACGGGATGCAGCCGGGTGCGCCGGGAGGTGCGCTAAGCAACGATCAGATCGCCGAGGAAAATATGTTTGGGAACCTTCGCAGGAATTTTGATGTTGAGAATAACCTGAGCAAGATGGCGGTGAAGAACAGCAGCAACGACGACGTCAAGAAGTTCGCGCAGCAAGTCATCAGCGAAAATCATAGCCTCTCGAACGAGCTGATCATGCCGAATCCGAATGGGGAGATGGGAATGCAGCCGGAATCGGTCCCAAGCGAGACGAAAAAAGCTGAAAAGCAGATGAAGAAAATGACCGGCAAGCCATTCGATCAGATGTACCTGGTGCAGATGGATGCCTACATCAAGAATGATCAAGAGGTGGCGCAAAAGGCCAAAGCCGCGACCAACATGGCCAAGGTGAACGAGGTGGGGATAAAGGTCCAAAGCCAATCTGATGATCGCGAGAAACAGATTGGCACGCTGACGCAGGAGACGGGCTTCAAGATTCAATAATTCGGACGGATTGCAGGCACGCGGTTCATGCTAGGTCGATCTGAAGAGAAACTTTCATGGGCGCGTCGTACAATCAGGGGCAGCATGCTACCGCACGGGTCACTACGGTCTCCCCAGTTGGATCGAAGGCGACGTTTGTCCGCCGACAACTCCGGGAGCCGCATCCAGCGCAACCCATCTTTTACCCATACTCGAAGGCTAGGGTCGCGGTGGAGTTTGTGTGTCCTGCTGTTGCTGGCGTTGTTTCCGTGGCTAACGGTTTCGAACGTCCACGCGGAAAATATCAATGACCTGAAGCCTACCGGCTACGTCAATGACTTCGCCGGAGTGTTATCCCCGGAGACTCGCAGCCACCTGGAACAATTGTGTACGGAGGTCGACCAGCAGGCGCACGCCCAGATTGCCGTCGTCACCATAAAAACGACGGGCGATGACACCATTGACGACTTTGCGGTTCGCCTGGAAGAGAAGTGGAAGGTCGGGCAAAAAGGTACCGACCGCGGCTTGCTGTTTCTAATCGCGACGGACGATCACCATTACAGATTTGAAGTTGGATATGGGTTGGAAGGCATCCTGCCGGATGGCAAGGTGGGAAGCATCGGCCGCGAGATGGTGCCGTATCTGCGCGAAGGCAATTACGATGCGGCGATCACTATGGCAACGCAGGATGTGGCCAATGTGATTGCGCAGGATGCCGGCGTCACCCTGAAAACGCCTGCGGAGAATGTTGGACCGGAGCCGCAGCCTCATCCCCGGAGTGCAGTGAAAGATATTCTGCTGGCGCTGTTCGCGATCTTTGTGCTGATTTCGCTGTTGCGATCCGGGCCAAGCGGATGGGCGGGATTTCTGCTGGGAATGTTTCTTGGAGGCATGGGCGGAGGCCGCGGAGGTGGAGGCGGCTTTGGTGGCGGAGATGGTGGCGGCGGAGGATTTGGCGGATTCGGCGGCGGGGGTTCTGGTGGCGGTGGGGCTTCCGGAAGCTGGTAACGGCGGACGGTCGCATGTATCGTATTGAAATCCGAATGCGACGAATCAGGGACGTCGGCACCACAAGGTAGATGGCTGCAACAAGCGAAAGATTACGGGGAGAACAATCACGATGAAACGAACAGGCGTCGTCCTTCTGGTATTGCTGGGAATTATTGTTGTGGTGGGAATGTTGGTGTTCGGCAGTTACATTTCCGCTCGCAACCAAATGGTGGCCAAGAATGAGGAAGTAAAACAGACCTGGTCGCAGGTTGACGTTGTCATGCAACGGCGGGCTGATTTGATCCCGAACCTGGTGTCAACGGTACAGGGATATGCATCGCACGAAACCACGGTTTTCGGCGAAATCGCCAATGCGCGGGCGGCGTTACTGGGGGCGAGAAATCCCCAGGATAAAATTGCAGCCAACGGCCAGCTGGACAATGCTCTGGGACATTTGTTGATGATTTCGGAAGCCTACCCAGATTTGAAATCGAATCAGAATTTTCTGCAATTGCAGGATGAGCTGGCGGGAACAGAAAATCGCATTGCTGTAGAGCGGCGGCGGTATAACCAAGCGCTACAGGATTACAACACCTTCATCGGGCTGTTTCCTAACAGCATCTGGGCGGGAATTGCCGGGTATCACCGCAACAATGCCTATTTTGAGGGCACACCGGCATCGCAGCAGGTACCCACCGTGAACTTTAACGGCAAGTAGTGCGAGGTAGGTTTGGCAGCGATAAAAGAAACGGCTGGTCGCTTGGGCGGCCAGCCGTTTCTCTACTTTCAGGCGGAAAAGCTATTTTTGGTTGAAGGATGCGATGGCTTCCGCCTCGTCGTCTTTCACGTCAAACACGGTGTAAAGCTTGGTGATCTGCAACAGATCGTGAACCTTTTTTGTGAGCTTCAGCAACTTCAGCTCGCCACCCTGGTTGCGAGCGGCGGTAAAGGCGCTCACCAACTCGCCGATGCCCGAGCTGTCGATGTAATTGACATCGGCCAGGTTCAGCAGGATATCTTTCGATCCCTTGCCCAACAATTCACGAACCGCATTGCGCAGTTGCACACTGCCTTCGCCGAGTGTGATGCGACCGCTCAGATCGAGAATGGTTACTCCATCCACTTGGCGGGTACTAATCTTCATGCTCACGGTGGTAGTCCTCCTTAGGCGCTTTTCTGGGTTGAATCCAAATGCTTGATAAGTGTTAGCTCGGTGCCGGGGTGCAGTAGTTTGAAGTGTACCTCGTCCATAAATGATCGGATGAGGAAAATTCCGCGGCCGGAGCCGCTGAGCAGATTTTCCGGCGCCAAAGGGTCGGGAAGTGTGGCTGGATCGAGGCCGTTTCCCTGGTCGCTGATGCGAATGATCAACGAAGACCCATTATTCTCAAACGAAGCAGTAATCTTTTTTTCGGGATCGTAGGCATTTCCATGCAGCACGGCATTGACCGCGGCCTCGCGTACCGCCATCGTCAGCTGGAAGGTTTGATCCTCGTCCAGTCCTGACTTCTGGGCCAACTGTTCCGCCGCTTCTTCCACTTTGTTCACGCTATCGAGCGACGAGTCCAAAGTGTAACTGAATCGACTTACCATGGAATCCACCACACGCCCCGGGCCCGCTAAATTATCGGTTCCTGGTTCCGATTGCGGTCATTGTCGCCAAGGACACGCAGAAATTCTCCACAGGGGAAGTGTGCTTGCACGGTCGGCCTAGTGTCAAGGAAGTCTTTCGCTGATACACCCGCATGGACTCTGATCCGTAAGCCTCCTGCGAGGCCAGCCAGGGCTTTGAAGAGGCCGTCATTGCATCCCACCGAAGAGGTTAAGAGTCATATTTAACGGGGGCATGGCGCGTCAGCAAAGAAACTGCTCTCGCATTCGCCTGAGTTGAGTAGACTGTCCATGCGGGCGAAGGAAACGCTTTGACTGGAGTAAAGCCACCTCGCCTCCGCGCAGCCTTTCTTGCACACAAATCTGGACCGCCGCAGCATCGCATACGATAAACGATCGACTCACAATCGAAACCAAGAGAGTACAGCCCATGCCGGCCGACGAGCTAAAGAAAAATCACAAGGAAGGGTTGAACGCAAAGGACTCTGTCCTGATTCATCTTTCCTTGTTGCTGGGCAGTCCAGTTGTAGACGCGGCAGGGCATTCTCTGGGGCATGTACGCGAGGTCGCGGTCACTCCGGGTGTGCGCGCGTCACTTGTGACGGAGTTGATCTGGGGAAGGAAGGATGCGTTACAGGCGGTATCGCCGGCCGGCCTGGAGCAGGCGCCGAATGGCGCGTTACGCTTGCGCGGGGATGCTCATCCGAGGCCCTTTAGCATGAGCGAGCCACTATTGCTGTTGGATCGCGACCTGATGGATCAGCAGATTATCGATGTGCATGGCAGAAAAGTTGTGCGCGTCAACGATGTCTCTCTGCTTTGGTTGCCCCAGGAATGCGGTGGAGAGATGCGCGCCATCGAGGTGGAAGTGGGCACGCTGGGAGCGATGCGGCGGCTGCTGAAGGGAATCGCGACCAAGCGAACCATTGAGCGAGTCACCAGGAAAATTCCATCGCGGGCGATTCCGTGGGATTTTGTCGATTTGATTGAAGTCGACCCCGCGCGCCGTGTGCGGCTGAAGATTTCTCATGAGCGGCTGGCGAAATTCCATCCGTCAGACCTTGCCGATATTTTGGAAGATCTGGCGCCAGTGCAACGAGACGCGATTTTCAGCCAGCTGGATGAAGAAGTGGCGGCCGAGGCGCTGGAAGAAGTGGAGCCGAAGCTGCAGAAGCAACTGCTGGAATCGATGGACTCCGAACGTGCCGCCGACATTATGGAGGAGATGGACCCGAGCGCGGCGGCAGACTTGCTGGGCGAGCTGCGCAAGGAACAATCCGAAGCCATCCTGGAAGAAATGGAGCCGGAGGAGCGGGAGGAAGTCAAAGAGCTGCTGGAGTTCAGCGAGCATTCGGCAGCTGGGCGCATGACGACAAATTATGTTGCGGTACCCGCGGAAGCCACGGTTGCGCAGGCGATTGAGGCGCTGCGCAATTTCGATGACGACCCTGAAACGGTGACGGAGATTTACCTGGTGAATGACGATGGTGTGCTGCTGGGCGTGGTGCCGCTGGCGCGGGTGGTGCTGGCGCTGCCGGATACGAAGGTTGCAGTGCTGAGCGAATCGCGCTTCGTCAGTTGTCCGGCCGATATGCACGATAAACAGGTGGCCGAGCTGTTCGATCGTTACAACTTATATGCGTTGCCGGTGGTGGAGGAGCATAACAAGCTGGTGGGCGTGGTAAACGTGGATCAGGTGATCGCGTTCATGAGGCAGCAGGCATAACCGATAAGAAAGCCAGCATGGAGAGCCAGCCCACATTTCAGCCATCGCCGAACGGGCTGCGGATTCTGTACATCGCGCCGATGAACTACGGCTGGTACGGACTCTATCGCCAGCACAGCCTGCAGCGGCTGGGGCACACGGTTTTTCCCATCGACATTATGGAGTACGAAAAGCATGGCAATCCGTGGATGGCACGGATTCGCTATCGTCTGCAGATTGGCAGCATTGTGAAGCAGATGAATGCCGACGTGCTGCGCCTGGCGAAGGAACATGCCGTCGATGTGGTGTGGTTCGATAAGCCGTTGTTCATTCGCGCGGAAACGTTGCGGGAACTGCGTGCCATGGGCGTTGCGACTGTGGATTACATGATCGACAATCCGTTTGGTCCGAGGCGCGATCCTGGATTTCGTCTGTACGTGCGGACGATTCCGGAGTACGACCTTCATGTACAGCAGCGGGATGTAAGCGTTGCGGAATATCTTGCGCGGGGCGCGCGACGGGTGGTGAAGGTGCAGACGGCATTCGAGCCGAGCGTACATTTTCCGCCGCCATCAGGATGGTCGGATAAGGATCGAACGCGAGAAGTCTCGTTCATTGGCACGCCGTATGACGAGCGGCCGCAATTCTTGACTGACCTGTGGCACAAGTACGATTTGCCGGTGGTGATTTCCGGGCCGCGTATCTGGACGCGCAAACTTGAACCAGCAGCGGCGGCCGCGCTCTATCCCGAACCGGATGAACTCTACGACGCCGCGTATCGCGAAGGTATCTGGCGCTCGAAGATTAACTTGAGTTTTCTGACTCACGGCAATCAGGATGAATACGCGCATAAGAGTTTTGAAATTGCCGCGTGCGGAGGATTTCTGCTGGCGGAGCGATCGGCGGGGCACAGCGAACGATTTCGGGACAATGAAGAAGCGGTCTTTTTCTCGGATATTGAAGAATGTGCGGACAAGATTCGCCGCTATCTGAACGATGAACCTGCGCGGGCGCGGATTGCCGCTGCGGGAAGGCGTCGAGCGGTGACGTGTGGCTACGACAATGACAGCCAGCTGACCAAAGTGATGGACGTAGTGGAGGAATTGTTGCCGAAGATTCGCGCGGGACGCGGTTCGCGAAAATGATCGTCGACTTCGAACGCGAGCGGACGCTGCCGGCCTTTGTCGCGGACGTGTGCATCGTGGGCGCGGGGGCTGCTGGAATTGTGCTGGCTGCGCAATTGGCGCGGAAAGGCAAGCGGGTGTTGCTGCTGGAGAGCGGCGGCCGCAAAGAGGATGAAGCCTTCCAGCAACTGAATCGCAGCGACAGAGTTGGACAGCCGCTGAAGTCGGTACACGCGGGCAGATTTCGCGCGCTGGGTGGAACGACGATTCGCTGGGGCGGCCAGATTCAGGAGATGCAGGGGTGGGATTTTGAAGCGCGTCCTGGAATTGCGGGGAGCGGGTGGCCGATTGCGAAATCGGAGTTGACGCCGTATTACGAGCGAGCGCTCGAGGCCGAGGGATTGCTGCCGGTGCTGCGGACCGATGAAGAAGTGTGGCGGGAGTCGGGTGCTGCTGCGCCGAAGCTTTCTGAGGATTTGATTCCTTATTTCACACGCTGGTGTCCGGAGCCGAATTTTGCTCGGCTGTATCGCGACGCGCTGGCTTCTACGAACATCTGCGTGGTGCTGCACGCAACTGTTTGCGAAATGATGATGAATGGGGCTGCGGATACGGTGCTGGGGCTGCGCTGCAGAAATCTTGCAGGTACGGGACACATTTTTCATGCGCCGACGTATGCGCTCGCCATGGGGATGATGGAGACGATCCAGCTGCTGCTGCAACCGATGGAGAAGGGGCAGGCGCCGTGGCAGAACAACCAGTCGCTGGGGCGGCATGTGCAGAGCCACATCGACTATAACTCCGCAAAGCTGGACGTCGATCGCAAGCGAATGGAGCAGGTATTTCCGAACGTGTATCTGAAGGGGAGGAAATATCAGCCGAAGTTGCGGGTGACGGCGGAGCGGCAGCAGGAAGATGAAACGCTAAATATTGCCGGGGCGATTTCTTTCATCAGCCTGGGCAGCGTGGAGCGGGATGTGCGCCAGATGAAGTCGGCGGCGCGCAATTTTTTGCGAGGAAACTGGTCTGCGATTGGATTGCGCGATACTCTGCCGGCACTGCGGCGTCTGCCCATCCTGCTGCAACTGGCGTACAGCTTTTACGTCAGCCATCGGGCGTATTGGCCGCAGGATGTGACGTATTGGCTGCGGGTGCATTGCGAGCAGGAGCCTCTGTCGGCGAGCCGGATTACGCTGGCGTCGGAGCGCGATGCGATCGGGATGTTTCGCAGCCGGATTGACTGGCAGGTATCGCAGCTGGAGTGGAAGACGATCCAACGCTTCACGCAGATGGCACAGCAGGCGCTCGAGAAGGCCGGCCTGGCGAAGCTGGAGCCGCAGCCGGAGCTGGCGCTCGAAGACGGCTATCGCAATGTGACCTTCGACGATAGCTATCACTGGATGGGCGGGACGCGCATGTCTGGCTCCGCTGCGGATGGTGTTGTCGATACCAATTTGAAAATCCATGGCGTGCGCAATTTGTATGTGTGCAGTGCGTCGGTCTATCCAACTTCTGGATTCGCGAACCCGGTGCATACGTTGCTGGCGTTGGCGATTCGGCTGGCCGACCATTTAGCGGCGCTTCCGCCGGTGATCGAAGAGCCACGGGACGCGCAGGTGCGGGCCGATGCTTGAGACGGTCGCATTGCCGGGGAGCGGGCGGGTAACCACGCGGCTGGGATTTGGCGGCTCCGGATTGATGGGCGGAATCAGCGAGCGCGAATCGCTGCGGCTGCTGGATACGGCGTTTGACGCGGGGGTGCGGCACTTCGATGTTGCGCCGGCGTATGGGCATGGGCAAGCGGAACGATGCCTGGGAAAATTCCTACATGGGAAACGAGATCAGGTCACGGTGGCGACAAAGTACGGCATCCTGCCACCGGCGCAGACGGGACTGATGGACGTGGCGCGCAGTGTTGTGCGGCCTGCGGTGGCGAAGCTCCCCGCAATTCGAAAGCGAGTGGCGCAGGCGGCGGCTGGATCGAGGTCGAAGGCGAGGTTTTCCAAGGAAGAGGCGCGGCTGTCTTTGGAGCGGAGTTTGCGGGAGCTAGGCGTTGATGCTGTCGATGTGTGGCTGCTGCATGAAGTGACTGCGACCGATCTTGATCAGTCGGACCTGTTGCCGTTTTTGCGAGACGCGTACCAGCGGGGCCTAATTGGGGCGTTTGGTCTGGGCGCTGAGCGAGAACGCGTCAAAGAGGTGTGGGACCGGCATCGAGATTACTGTCCGGTGCTGCAATTCGAGTGGTCGCCGATGGATGGAGACGAGGCAAAATTTCCGGGAGCGTTCGTGATTCATCATCGTGCGATTTCTGGCACGTTCGGTTTGTTGCGCCGATTTCTTCAGCGGGATTCCGATCGTTGCCGACAATGGTCGAACGCGCTGGATCGGGATTTGTCGGACTCGAAGGTTCTGGCTGGAGTCGTATTGCAGGCTGCACTCGCCGCAAATCCCGAGGGGATGGTGCTGTTCTCGTCGCGAGTGGTAGAGCACATCCGCGCGAACGTGCAGGCAGTGGAAGAGACGGACGCACGCGCGAGAGGAGAGCGCTTTTTGGAGTTAGTGTCGGAGAAGCGCCGCGAAATCGGCCCGCATGAGAAGAGTTGATGTAGCGGGTGAGACAGGTGCGGATATTCATTGGAATCGTGTACCCTGAAACATCCGGAGCCGATGATGAAGCAACAACGCTGGAAGACCCAATTCGTATTATTCCTGGCGGTGCTTGGTCCGGGCATCATTACTGCCAACGTCGATAATGACGCTGGCGGAATCCTCACCTATTCCCAGGCAGGCGCGCAGTTCGGCTACATGCTGCTGTGGACGATGATTCCTGTGACGCTGGCGCTGATT
>Ga0208480_1000667_pt1 | contig 12797 bp, 11 predicted proteins | sample NGESurshal092012_4_FD_184485 | JGI IMG/M metagenome (GOLD analysis project Ga0208480, IMG submission 184485) | Arctic peat soil microbial communities from Barrow, Alaska - NGEE Surface sample F53-1 shallow-092012 (SPAdes) | ecosystem: Environmental > Terrestrial > Soil > Wetlands > Peat ... | reverse complement strand
GGTAGAAGCGGCAGACGGGATACTCCTCGATGAAGCCGTAGCCGCCGTGGATCTGCACGGCCTCCTCGCTGCAGCGCACGGCAAGGCGCCCGGTCTTCAGCTTGGCCTGGGCGGCGGTCAAGGTGAAGTTACGCCCGGCGTCCTTCTCCAGCGCGGCCTTGTAGACGAGCAGTCGCGCCGCCTCGATCTCGCTGGACATGTCGGCAAGCTTGGCCTGGATTGCCTGGAACTTGGAGATCGGCTTGCCGAACGCCCGGCGCTCCTTGGCATAGGAAAGAGCCTCGTCAAGCGCTCCTTGTGCGAGCCCAACGCCCATAGCGGCGACCCCGATGCGCCCGATGTCGAGGATGTGCAGGAACTGCTTGAACCCTTGACCGCGAGGCCCGAGCAGATTCTCCTCGGGCACGCGGCAATCATTGAAGGAGAGGGGTCGCGTGTCAGATGCGTTCCAGCCCATCTTGCGGTAGGGCTCGCCGGTTTCGTAGCCGGGCGTCCCGTTGGGGACGAGGATGTTGGAGATCTCCTTTTGGGCGATGCCCCCCGCGCGCGCGGGGATGCTGCGTGTCTCGTTCGCTGTCTCGCCGGGGCCGGGGCCGTCGCTGGGGCCGCCGCTGGCCTCGTCGCCCGTGACCGCCGTGATGCACACAACACCGGAAATGTCGGTACCGGCATTCGTTATGAACTGCTTGGCCCCATCGATCGCCCACTCGCCTGTACCCGGCTCGGCGCCGCCGTCGAGCCGTGCACGGGTGCGCGTGTTGCCCGCATCGCTGCCGGCCTCGGGCTCTGTCAGGCCGAACGCCCCCAGCTTCGCGCCGGAGCAAAGCTGTGGCAGCCACTCGCGCTTCTGGCGCTCGGAGCCAAACAGATAGATCGGCTGCGTGCCAAGCGAAGTGTGCGCGCAGAGCGTGATCGCCACGGAGGAATCGACCCGCGTCAGCTCTTCAACGGCAAGCACATAAGCCAGTGTGTCGCCCCCGCCGCCGCCGTACTCCTCGGGAAAGGGAATTCCCATCAGCCCAAGCTTGCCGAGCTGGGCGACGATCTCATACGGAAACGACTTCGTCCGGTCCAACTCCTCGGCGACAGGCGCAACCTCACCGACGGCGAATTCGCGCACGGTACGGCGGATCAGCTCATGGTCGGGGGAGAGCTCGAAGTCCATCGCCGGGCATTCTCACAGAACCCAACGCGTCGCCCACCTCACAGAAGGTCACCCGTCGCCTTCTAGGATGGCGCCCGGGTGCCCCGCACGCGTCAGATCCTCGATTTCCTAGCGCGCGGGCAGAGCCACCGCTACGGATCGCATCGCTCCCAGCGGGCCGATCTGTACCTCCCAAAGGGCTCGGGCCCTCATCCAACGATGGTGCTGGTCCACGGTGGCTCGTGGCAGGCGCGCTACGGCAAGATCGTGATGCGAGGCCTGGCAGGTGACCTGGTCAGACGTGGCTGGGCGGTATGGAACATCGAGTACCGGCGCCTGGGCAACGGCGGTGGCTGGCCCGAGACCTTTGAAGACGTCGCCGCCGCCATCGACCACCTCGGAAACATCGGTGCCCCCGTTGACTTGGCACGTGTGAGCATCCTCGGCCATTCGGCAGGGGGTCACTTGGCGTTGTGGGCCGCAGGCCGGGCAAAGCTAGCGGCGGGTGCGCCAGGTGCGCTCGGTGCGTCGCATACGCTGGATGCGTCGGATGCGCCGCTGCGCCTGCGGCGCGTGATCGCGCAAGCGGGAGTGTGCGACCTGGGGGACGCCTATCGCAAGTGGCACGGGGGTCTTGTCGACAGTTTGATGGGAGGTTCGCCCGAGCGTTTGCCAGAGCGATACGCAATCGCCGACCCGCTCGCCGCGGTGCCATTGGAGATCCCCGTGCTACTCGTCCACGGCGTCGAGGACGCAACGGTCTCAGTCGGGCTCAGCCGCTCTTATGCGCGTGCTGCGGCTGCGGCCGGAGGAGAGGTGGAGCTAGTGGAAATCGAGGGACCAGACGGAGCGCACCGCGCGCATATCGACCCGCGAGGGGTTGCTTGGGCGGCGGTCGTGAGCCGGCTGGAACGCGTGGAAGACTTGCTGCCGTGATGACGATCCGCGCGGCCTTCACCCTCGCGCCGACGTTCACGACCGCGCCGAGTAAGTCGCCGGGCCAGTAAAGCGAGCTAGGCGCTGTAGGAGCGCGCCAGGTCCACGAGCAGGCGCACCCCGTAGCCGGCAGCACCTTTGGGCGCGTAGGAGCGACCGAGATCCCAGGCCGAGCCGGCGATGTCCAAATGCGCCCAGGGCGTCTCCCCGACGAAGTTCGACAAGAAGGCAGCTCCGGTGATCGTGCCCGCCTTGCGCCCTTCGGGCGCGTTGTCGAGGTCCCCGTACTGGCCTTTGACCAGCTCGTCGTACTCCTCGTGCAAAGGCAGTCGCCAAGCGATCTCGCCGGTACGCTCCCCGGCCTCGCCGACACGTGCAGCCCAGGCGTCGTCGTTGGCGATCAGTCCGGCATAGGTAGAGCCAAGCGCGACGATCACCGCGCCGGTCAACGTCGCCAGGTCCACGACCTGCTCGGCCCCTGAGGAGATTGCGTGGCAAAGACAGTCGGCCAACACGAGTCGCCCCTCGGCGTCGGTGTTGTTGATCTCGATCGTCTTGCCGTTGGACGCGGTGACGATGTCGCCAGGCTTGACCGAGCGCCCACTCGGCAGATTCTCGGTGGCCCCCACCACTGCGACGATCCGCACCGGAAGGCCGATCCGAGCGATGGCGGCCAACGCCGAGATCACCGCAGACCCACCAGACATGTCGAACTTCATCTCGGCCATCTTCGCCCCGGGCTTCAACGAAATGCCGCCGCTGTCGAATGTGACGGCCTTGCCCACGAAGCCGAGCAGGGGACCTGAGGCCCCAGGCGGGTCGTAGCGCATCGTGATCAGCGCCGGCTCCTGCTCGGAGCCTTGCGCCACGGCAGCAAACGCCCCCATCTTGCGAGCCAGAATGCCCTCGCGCCCCTCCGTGTCGACCGAGAGGTGCTGGATCTCCGCGCCGAGTTTGCGTGCGTGCTCGGCGAGTGCGGTGGGAGTCAGATCGTTGGCCGGGCGATTCTGCAGGTCACGAGCTTCGCTGACGGCATCGGAGACGATCTTTGCGTTGGCGACTGTGGCCGTCAGATCCCCGTCGCCCGCGACAATCAGGCTGTCAAGGTGCTTTGGCTTGGCGTCTGAGCCCCCCGCGCCTGTGTCCGCTTGGACGCCTTTTGGATTGGACTTGTGGCGGTCGAAGCTGTAATCGGACAGCGTCGTCCCCTCTACAAGCGCCGCGACGATGTCCTGCCGGGCGTCGGGCGCCTGCCAGCAGAGGACCTTCGTCGATAGCTCCTTGGCGCGCTCACGGGCGACGGCTGCCGCTACACGAGCTCGCTCGGCTGTGAAATTCTCTCGCCTCCCAAGCCCCACGGTCAGCCAGCGCTTGCCGTTTGCATGGGTCAGCGCGAGCGACTTGAACGAGGCGCGTGCCTCGCCGCCGGCAAGCAGGTCCGCGACCTGCTCGGGCGTACCGTCGGGCGCATCCTCGTCCTCGCAGAGGCCGACCGCTACTGTGTCAGCGGTCGTCTGTCCCGCCTTGTCTGTCGTCCACGACACGTTCACGATCCGAGCACGATACCGGGCCGCAGGTGCTCGAGCCCGCAAGAGGGATGTGCCTATAGTCACGTACACGGCAGCGGCGGCCCGGTAGGATTGGCGTGACTCGGCCGCAACCTGGCCGGGTGCGTGGGACAAATCTAAAAATTAGGAGAATCGCCTCGATGTCAAAGACCGTGATCCTCGGTGCCGCGCGTACGCCCATCGGCAAGATGGGAGGAGGCCTGTCAACGCTTCAAGCCACAGAGCTCGGCGCGATCGCGATCGAGGCGGCACTCGAGCGCTCGGGTGTCGAGCCCGAGCAGGTCGAGCACGTCGTGATGGGTCAGGTCTTGCAGGCCGGTCAAGGCCAGATCCCCTCGCGCCAAGCCCAGATCAAGGCGGGCATCCCCAAGGAGGTCTCCTCGGAGACGATCAACAAGGTCTGCGCCTCGGGCGTGCGCGCCACAGTGATCCTCGATCAAGCGATCCGCGCGGGAGATGTGCAGGTTGGCGTGGCAGGCGGCATGGAGTCGATGTCCCAGGCTCCCTATCTCTTGCCTGGCGCGCGCTTCGGCTTTCGCATGGGTGACGTGGAGGCACTCGACGCGATGGTCCACGACGGCCTCACCAACCCTTTCTCCGGCAAGCAGATGTTCGTCGAGGCGACCGAAGTCGGCGACGAGCTCGAGTTGACGCGCGCCGATCTGGACCGTTGGGCGCTGCGCTCGCACCAGCTGGCATTGAAGGCCACCGACGAGGGTCGCCTGCCCGAGGAGATCGTGTCGGTCACGATCAAAGGCCGCAAGGGCGACACGACCGTGGAGGTCGACGAGGCGCCCCGTCGCGACACATCCTTGGAGCTGTTGGCGAAGCTGCCGGGCCTGGTCGGCAAGGAGGGCACCCACACGGCCGGCAACTCGCCAGGCGTCAACGACGCCGGCGGCGCGCTCGTGGTCGCCTCTGAGGAATGGGCATCCGCCAACGGCAAGGAGGTCCTGGCCGAGATCGTGTGCCACGCCCAGTCAGCCGACGAGTTCGCCTACCTGGCTCGTACACCTGCATCCGCCGCCAAGAAGGCCTTGGAGAAGGCCGGCTTGAAGGCAGAGGACATCGACCTGTGGGAGATCAACGAGGCCTTCGCCTCGGTCACGCTCAACTCGATCCGCGTGCTCGGCATCGACGAGGACAAGGTCAACGTCAACGGCGGCGCCGTCGCCCTCGGTCACCCGATCGGCGCTTCCGGCGCCCGCATCATCGGCACGCTCGTCCACGAGCTGCGCCGTCGCGGCGGCGGCTACGGCTGTGCCGCGATCTGCTCCGGCGGCGGGCAGGGCGACGCAATTATCGTCCGGGTCTGAGTCGATGTCTGCTGAGGCGCCGGCCAAGGGCAAGATCCGCGTGGTCGTGGCCAAGCCAGGACTCGACGGCCACGATCGCGGCGCCAAGATCATCGCGCGCGCGCTGCGCGACGCCGGCATGGAGGTCATCTACACAGGCCTTCATCAGACGCCCGAGCAGATCGTGGAGACCGTGATCCAGGAGGACGCCGACGCGGTCGGCCTCTCGATCCTTTCCGGCGCCCACATGACGCTTGTGCCGCGAGTGGTCGAGCTCTTGCGCGAGCAGGGCGTGGACGACGTGGTCGTAACCGTCGGTGGCACGATCCCCGCCGAAGACATTCCTGAGCTGAAGAGCCTTGGCGTTGCCGAGGTTTTCACCCCGGGCGCCCCCACCCAGGCGATCGTCGACTTCATCCGCGGGGCCACCAGTACCCGCCAGGCCGGCTGAGCCGGCTGAGCCGGAGGGTATGCATACTTTTTTTGTTAACTACAACAGTGGTTACGATCGTAAATACTATTGTGAATTCGGCAAATGCATATATACCTGCCGGGGCCGGACATCGGCCCGAAGCTCCATTCGCTGCCTGATTGACTCGTCAGTCAACTCAGGTAGGATTGCCCCATCGACACCCTCTAAGGAGTAGCTGAATGAAGATTTGCGTCCTGGTGAAGGAGGTCCCGGACGCCGCCGTCGAGAAGCGCATCAACGCTTCGACGGGGCGCATGGACCGTAGCGGGGAGAAGAACCTCAACCCGTATGACACGCACGCCATCGAGGCTGCGATGCAGGTTCGCGAGGGCGGCGTCGCCCCCGTGGAGGAGATCGTGGCCGTGACCATGGGCCCGGAGAGCGCGGTACGCGCCCTGCACAAGGCCGTCTCGCTGGGAGCCGACCGCTCCGTGCACCTCTCCGACGAGGCCGTCGCCGGCTCGGACGTGGCCGCCACCGGCTACGCCCTGGCCCAGACTCTTGACCGCGAGAAACCAGATCTGGTGTTGCTCGGCCAGCAGTCCGACGACGGCGAGTGCTACACGATCGGCGCGGTTGTGGCCGAGCACCTCGGCATGCCCTCGCTCACCCAGGTGATCAAGATGGACGTCGCCGCCGACTCCCTGCGCTGCGAGCGCCAGGCCGAGTACGGCTATGACACGGTGCAGATCACTCTGCCCGCCGTCATCTCCGTGGGAGACGCGATCAACGAGCCGCGCTACCCCTCCCTGAAGGCGATCATGGGCGCCAAGAAGAAGCCGCTCGACACGGTGAGCGCCGGCGATGTCGGCATCGACGCCTCCAAGGTGGGCGGCGATAACTCCGCCGCGCAGTGGGTCGCCGCGAAGGCTCCCCCGGCCAAGGCCGCGGGCGAGATCATCGAGGACGAGGACACCAACGAGACGGTCGAAAAGATCGTCGCCTGGCTCGACGAGAGGAAGCTGATCTAGATGGCGAACATCCTTGTCTACGCGCTCCACTACGAAGGCGCGATCAACAAGAACTCGCTCGGCGCGGTCTCGGAGGGCTCGAAGCTCGCCGCCGAGCTCGGCGGCGAGGCCCATGTGATCCTCGTGGGCGAAGGAGTACCTCAGGATCTGGCGGGCTCACTCGGCAACTACGGCGCCAAGAAGGTGCTGATCGCCGAGGGTCCCGAAGGTCTCGCCCAGCCTGTCGTCGACGCGATGGGCGCCGCGATTTCCGGCGGCGACTACAAATACGCCCTGTTCGGCGGCGGTTTGCTTGGCTTCGAGATTGGCGCCGGACTCGCCGCACGCCTCGGCGCCGGTGTGGCGATGGAGGTCACCGCCGTGCGTGCCGAGGGTGGCGAGCTGATCGCGGAGCGCCCGATCCTCGGCGACTCGGCCATCTCTGAGATCAAATACCGCTCGCCCGTTGGCATCGTGATCGGGCGTCTGAACGCGTTCGAGATCAAAGAGTCAGGCGCGGGTGCCGCTCCAGTCGAGCAGGTCAGCTTCGAGCTCTCAGAGCACGCCAAGCAGGCCACGATGGTCACGCGCGGCGAACAGCGCGGCGCCGACGTCGACATCGAGGGCGCTTCGATCCTCGTAGCCGGCGGTCGCGGTCTCGGCAAGGCCGAGGGCTTCCAGCTCGCCGAGGATCTGGCGGCAGCGTTCGGCAACAACGCCGCGGTGGCTGCCACCCGTGCGGTCGTGGACGCCGGTTGGTATCCCTACGCCGCCCAGATCGGGCAGACCGGCAAGACGGTCGCTCCCAAGCTGTACTTGGCGGCGGGTATCTCTGGCGCGATCCAGCACAAGGTGGGAATGCAGTCCTCGGAGAACATCGTCGCGATCAACAAGGACTCCAACGCGCCGATCTTCGAATTCTCCGACCTCGGCATCGTGGGCGATCTCAACAAGATCCTGCCCAAGCTCACCGAGGCCGTGAAGGCCAAGAAGGCAAGTTAGGAATTGAGTCCCACCCACCCCGGGCGGATGCGTGAGAGAAAAGGAGCGTCACACGATGTCATCTGATAATGGCTCTCACAACGGAAAGGTCGTCCCCGCGGCCTTTCCGCCGCCCGTAGATCCGCAAAAGGAGTTCGTCAAGCATGGCCTCGACGGCGAGGACGAGCTGATCGAGGTCGGCGTGGCGATCGTGGGCGGCGGCACCGCCGGATTGGCGTGTGCCAACCGGCTGTTGCAGCTGCTCGGCGACGACCCAGAGACGATGGAGCGCCTTGGCGAAGTGCCGGTCGCCGTCGTCGAGAAGGCAAAGACCTGTGGCGGGCACAACCTCTCCGGGGCGGTCGTACGCCCCGGCGCTCTCGAAGAGCTGTTCGGAGACCTGACTCGCGAGCAGTGGCGTCAGGAGGGCTTCGCTTTCGGTGAAGTCACCAAGGAGGCCGTCTACCTGACGCCGACGTCGAAAATGTCTGTCCGTATCCCCACGCCGCCGCCGTTCAAGAACCACGGCAACGAGGTCATGTCCGTGTCGGCCTTGGCCCGCTACCAGCAGCAGCAGGCCGAGGAGGCCGGCGCCTACATCCTCACCGAGACCGCAGCCACACAACTCGTGGTCGAGGAAGGCAAGGTCGTCGGCGTGCGCTCCGGCGACAAGGGCCGCGGCAAGGACGGCGAGGAGCTCGGCAACTTCGAGCCCGGCACCGACATCAAGGCCCACGCCACAGTGCTCGCCGAGGGCTGCTGGGGTCACTTGACCGGCGCCGCGATCCGCGAGTTCGACCTGGCCAAGGGCCGCGAGCCCCAAGTATGGGAGCTCGGCGTCAAGGAGGTCTGGAAGGTCCCCAAGCCGCTGGACCGCCTGATCCACACGATGGGTCCGTGGCCGCTGAAAATCTCCTCCAAGTACGGTCAGATCGGCGGCACCTGGATCTATCCGATGAAGAACGAGAAGACCGGCGAGGACATGGTCTCGATCGGCTTCGTCGTCGAGCTCGACTACGCGGATGCCACCACCTCCGCCCACGACCTGCTGCAGACGTTCAAGACCCATTCGCTCGTGCGCTCGATCCTCGAGGGCGGCGAGCGCGTCGCCTGGGGCGCCAAGGCCCTGCCCGGCGGCGGCTACTGGTCGATGCCCAAGCTCTCGATGCCGGGCGCGGTGCTCGTCGGCGACTCCGGCGGCATGGTCGACACGATGGCGCTCAAGGGCGTGCACCACTGCATCAAGTCGGGAATGCTCGCGGCAGAGGCGATCTACGCCGCGATCAAGCGCGGCTCGAGCGACTTCTCCGACTATGAGAAAGCGATCGAGACTTCCTCCGTCGGCAAAGAGCTGTGGGAGGTGCGCAACGCGCGCCAGCCCCTGCAGAAGGGACTGCTCGTCGGCGGCCCCCTCTCCGGAATCCAGCAGATCACCAAGGGCAAGCTTCCCGGTCGCGCCGACTGGCATCGCAACGATTCGATTCCCGTATTCGTAGGCAACACAAAGGACGTCTACGTCAAGCCAGACGGCAAGTACACCTTCGACAAGCTCTCCTCGGTGTTCATCACCGGCAACGCCACGCGCGACGACGCCCCAAACCACATCCGCGTGCAGAAGCACGTTCCGCGCGAGGTCGCCGAAACGTGGCGCTGGATGTGCCCCGCCGGCGTGTACGAGATCCCCGAGGACGCGCCTGAGGAGGGTCCAGTGGACGTGATCGTCAACTACACAAACTGCGTGCAGTGCGGCGCGATCACAGCCAAGGGCGGACGCCTCACGGTTCCTGAGGGTGGAGATGGCCCTCTGTATCAAATAACCTGAGAGCCGATCCGAAACACCTGCTATCCGGCGGTGTTAGGGCTTCTGAATGGCAAGGACGTTCCATCTCATGCGTGCCGCCAGGGCGGCATTGATCGGCGGCTGCGTGCTGGCTTCGCTTTTCTGCGCGCAGGTTGCTTTCGCGAGCACGATCACGGACGGAGCCGCCACCGTCGGGATCGAACAGTGCGTCACCTCCACCATCCACGCGGAACGCTCAGCCACGTTCACCGCACAGATGGCCGCCACTGCCACGACGCAGAAGATGGCCATGCGGATCGAATTGCAGCAGCGTTTGCGTGGCGAAGCGGAATTCCACACGCTCGCGGCCCCCGGCTTCGGTGTATGGCGCACCTCAGAACCCGGGGTCGCGATCTACAAGTACGTCAAGCAGATCACCAACCTTGACGCGCCCGCCGCCTATCGCGTACTCGTGCGCTTTCGCTGGCTGGACGAACGGGGGCACGTGCTCAAGCGCGACGAACTACACAGCTCGCGCTGCGCTCAGCCGACCCTGTCGGCGCAGGTCGTACAGACCCCGCCCCCCGCCGGCGCCTGAGGTCGCTAGAATGGTCGAACCATGAAGGCTTCGATCCACCCAAATTACGTTGAGGCGCACGTGCGCTGCATGTGCGGCAACGAATTCACTACGCGCGCCACGCAGGAGGACATCCACGTAGAGGTGTGCTCCAACTGCCACCCGTTCTACACCGGAAGGCAGAAGCTAGTGGATACGGGTGGACGAGTAGAGCGCTTCCAGCGCCGGGTCGCCAAGGGCCGTCAGCACAAGGCCCAGACAGGCGGCACTCAGGCGCAGGCTCGCCCCCAGTAGCACGATGTCCTCTCGACCGGCTGCCGGTGGGAGGGTGCACCCGACGGGCACGTGGCAGGCGAGCAATCTTCAGGCGCCCGCGACCGGGCAGGTAGTACATCCCTCGCCAGGCACCGGTGCTCCGGAAAGCGCCGTAGGACAACTTCCAGATGGCGAGCTGACGGCAAGGCGCGATGCCCCGCTGGGCGGCCAGGCAGTGCTCGAGGGAGTGATGATGCGCGGCGTACGTCACTGGGCGGTTGCGGTGCGCAAGCCGCTGCGCGAGGGTGCCGAGACATCGCGCGAGGCAGAGGAGGCATCGAAACCTCCTAGCTCGCCCGAGGCATCGGACGGGCGCAATGGCGCCAGCGAATCGCGCGACGAGCGCCCCGGCTCAAGAGAGAGCCACAGCACAAATGCCCACGACGTTTCTCACTCGTTCGAGGTGGCGTTCGCGCGAGAGGCAGAGCTCAGTCGCGAGGAGGAGCAGGGACAGCTCGAGGAGCTCGGCGAGATCGAGGTCGTCACCTTCCCGCTCACCTCGGCGCTCGTACGCCACCGCTGGCTGCGCCTGCCGATCCTGCGTGGCATCGTCGCACTCGGCGGGTCGCTCGCGATCGGTTTCAGGGCGCTCGGCATCTCCGCCAACGCACAGCTACCGGAGGGCGAGGCGGATGAAGATACGCAGGAAATCGGCACGGGGGTATGGGTCGGGACGGTTGTGGTCGCGATGGTGTTCGCGATCGGCCTGTTCTTCCTGCTGCCGCTCGGCCTGACGAGCCTCATCAAGGGCCAGCTGGGTTCCTCGGCGCTGTTTTGGATCGTCGAGGGCATCGTGCGAACCCTGATCTTCCTGGGCTACATGGTCCTGCTCTCGCGTATAAAAGATTTGCGGCGAGTCTTCGAGTACCACGGCGCCGAGCACAAGACGATCTCTTGCTTCGAGGCCGGTCTGCCGCTGACTCCGCAGAACGCCCAACGCTTCTCGCGCCTGCACCCACGCTGCGGCACGAGCTTCCTGCTGATCGTGATGGTCGTCTCGATCTTCGTGTTCGGCGCCGTCGGTCTGCCAGCCTGGTATCTGCTGGTGGCCTCGCGCGTTCTGGGTGTGCCGATCATTGCCGGCATCTCCTTCGAGATCATCAAGTTCGCCGGACGCAACCGCAATAGAGGTTGGGTCAAAGCGGTCATGTGGCCCGGCCTGAAGCTGCAGTTGCTCACGACACAGGAGCCAAGTCTCGACCAGCTGGCTGTGGCGATCGCGGCTTTGGAGGCGGTGCTGGAGCTGGAGGAGCCGGGCAGCATGGACGCGGCCGACCTGGTTGGCGTCGAGGTCGTGGCTTAGGACTTACGTAGTTGTTCCTGACGGGCCTATTCGCCCGTGTGCGAGGTTCGTCCACTTTGCTTGACAGCGTCCGGACCGTCTGGTTTGGTTCCGCCCACGAGGCAACAAGAGCGCGCAATGCGCGCGCGAGCAAAATGACCTGGGAGCGGTGAGATGAGCGCGGAAGAGGCAAGCCGGATAGCGCGAGCTGTGCAGCGGATGAAGTACTCCAAACGGGCTGTGCAAATCGCGCTGCCGACGGCCGCGGCGCTCGGCGCGGGGGCGGCGATTGCGGCGGGGGCGATCCCGGGAAGCGACGGGACGATCACTGGTTGCTACGACAGCAAGACCGAAAACGGCGTCCCGCAAGCGTTGTTCTTCGAAGATGCCAACGAGCCCCCTGGTGGTTTGAGGGTGATCGATCCGAGCCTGCCTCACACAGTTGTCCCTGCCGCCGGTGGACCCGCGATTCCCAACATGGATGCTGTGTGCGAACCCGGAGAGACTCAGATAACTTGGAACCAGAAAGGTCCGGCCGGACCACAGGGCGAACCTGGCAAAGAAGGCAAGGTTGGCGGCTCTGGTCCCGCTGGCGGCCAAGGTGCTCCCGGCGGTCAGGGCGCACCCGGCGGTCAGGGCGCACCCGGCACCCCCTTGATCGGCGGAACCACGTTCGGAGTGAACGGCCCCGGCACCACCTTCCTGAAGATCGACGGCATCGAGGGCGAGTCGACCCAGAAGGACCACAAGGGCGAGATCCAGATCGATGGCTTCTCGGTAAGCGCTCAGGGCGCCCCGACCATCGGCTCGCAGTCCTCAGGTGCGGGCGCGGGCAAGGTGAACATCCAGAGCTTCTCCATCTCAAAGACGCTCGACAAGTCCTCGCCGCTTCTGTTCCAGGCGGCGGCCACGGGCAAGCACTTCAAGGATGCGACGCTCTCGTTCACCCGCAAGGCCGGCGGCAAGGAACAGACCTATCTGAAGTTCGACTTCCAGAACGTGTTGATCTCCTCCGTGCAGGACGGCAGCTCGGGCGGCGGACAGCCCAGCGAGCAGGTCACGTTCGCCTTCCAGAAGGTCGAGGAGTCGTTCATCGAGCCGAACGGCAAGGTGGGGGCGACAGTGAACTTCAACCTCTCGACAAATCTGAAGCTCTGAGCACAGCAGAGGCCTACGAGCGCCTCACCTACCCTGGTTTCGCCTACCCGGCGACCCATCCGGGACGCTTGGAGGCGATCGGCCGGCTGTTCGGTCTGTACCCGGCGTCCGCGCGCGACTGTCGCGTGTTGGAGTTGGGCTGTGGCGACGGTGGCAACGCCCTCTCGATCGCCCAGACGCTGCCGGGCACGCAAGTGCTCGGCGTGGACGCGTCGCCGGGTGCGATCGAGCGGGGCTCGGACTTGGCGCGGGCGGCTGGACTCGCGAACGTGGAGTTGCGCTGCGCCACCTTCGAGCAGCTCGGCGGGGACGGCGCGGGCAAGCCCACCGGAGAGGGCC
>Ga0208480_1000666_pt1 | contig 12798 bp, 16 predicted proteins | sample NGESurshal092012_4_FD_184485 | JGI IMG/M metagenome (GOLD analysis project Ga0208480, IMG submission 184485) | Arctic peat soil microbial communities from Barrow, Alaska - NGEE Surface sample F53-1 shallow-092012 (SPAdes) | ecosystem: Environmental > Terrestrial > Soil > Wetlands > Peat ... | reverse complement strand
GAGAATCGCCCGCTGGAAGACATGGAGCGGCATCTGACGCAGCGTCATTTCACGCCGCATTACAATCACGCGGTGGTGCGGGATTTCGACCAGATGCGCGCCAATCTCGCCTCACACACCGAACAGGTGGTGGATGCGCGCGGGGCGCCGCGTTTCACCGCCACGGTGCCCGAGCCGCGCCCCGGCATTCGCGGCGGACATATTCCTGGCGCCATCAATATTCCATATGCGGAGCTAACGGCGGCTGACGGCACGCTGAAACCGGCTGGTGAGCTTTCGCATATCTTCAAGGACCGCGACGTCGATCTTACCAAACCCATCGTCACGAGTTGCGGTTCCGGCGTCACTGCCGCTATCGCGATGCTGGCGCTGAATGTGGCGGGCGCAAAATCCGTGGCGCTTTATGATGGCTCATGGGCCGAATGGGGTTCGCGCAACGACGTGCCGGTCGAAACAGGCTGACGCCATGGCAGAAGCGATGCCCGTGCCTGTCCGCATTCCGATGACCGTCACGTTCCTCGAAATGATGGCGAAGCCAGCGACGCTGGCACCGCCGCAGCCCAAGGGCAAGATCGCCATTCTGCGCGCAGAAAATCCGCCACTGCATTTCTACCGCTATCTCTATCACGAGGTCGGCCGCGAATATTATTGGGTGGATCGCAAGAAGCTGGACGATGACGCGCTTGCCGCCGTGCTGCATGCGCCGCAACTGGAGCTTTACGTGCTCTATGTCGATGGCTGCCCGGCCGGCATGGCGGAAATCGATTTCCGCGACGGGCACACCGCCAACCTCGCCTATTTCGGACTGATTCCGGAATATGTGGGGCGCGGTCTTGGATTTTTCTTTCTCTATCAGGCCGTGGCGATTGCCTGGGCGCGGCCCATTTCACGGCTGCTGGTCAACACCTGCACGCTCGATCATGCGCGCGCATTGCCGCTCTATCAGCGCATGGGTTTTGAGCCTTACGCGCGCGAGCAGCGCTATGTGGAACCGCCGCCGGGCAGCTGATCACAGCCGCGAGGCCATTTCCCCCGGCCCGAATTTCGGGGCAGACTGACCGAGCTGGAAACCGGGGAGTCCAATTTGGCGATCATTGATGGCGCACCGCGCGAAGCCGAGCTGTTCGGGCATCCACGCGGGCTGACCTATCTGTTTACAACGGAAATGTGGGAACGCTTTTCGTATTACGGAATGCGCGCGATCCTTGTTCTCTATCTGACGAATTATCTGCTGCTGCATCCCCAGGTTGACAGCGTTCTTGGTTATCATACGTTGAAGGAGATATTCGAATATATCTTCAACGGCGGCAGGCCGTTGGGCGTTCAACCGTTGTCGTCGGTGATCTACGGCAATTACACCGCATTCGTGTATCTGACGCCGTTCTTCGGCGGCATCATCGCGGACCGATGGCTGGGCCAGCGCCGCAGCGTAATCGTCGGCGGCATTATCATGGCGGCTGGCGAATTCGTGCTGATGGCACCGCAGTTTCTGTTCGTCGGATTGTTGCTGCTCATCATCGGCAACGGATTCTTCAAGCCGAACATCTCCACGCAGGTCGGAAACCTCTACAAAGCGGGCGACAGTCGCATCGACCGCGCTTATTCCATCTTCTATGTCGGCATCAACGTCGGCGCATTTTTCTCGCCGCTTGTGTGTGGCAGCCTCGGAGAGAGTCCGAGCTTCGGTTATCATTGGGGTTTCTTCGCCGCAGGTGTCGGCATGGTGGTCGGTCAGATCATCTACATGTTTGCGTTGCGCACGCTTCCTCCCGATCGCATCGCAAATCTCAAAAGCCACGCCGAAGAAAAAAAGCCGCTTACCGCGAACGACTGGAAAGCGGTCATGGCGCTTATCGTGCTCTGCATCCCCACGACATTGTTCTGGGCAGTCTATGAACAGCAAGGCAATACGATCAATCTCTGGGCGCAGAATTTTACGGACCGCCGCTTGATTCCTGGAATCATTGACTGGAAAATTGATGTCACATGGTTTCAGTCGTTCAATCCGTTCATGATCTTTGCCTTCACGCCGCTCGTCGTGGGCTTTTGGGGATGGCAAGCCAAGCGGAGCAAGGAGCCTTCCACCGTCAACAAGATGGCATTGGGTAATCTCATGTTGGCTGCGTCCTATATCATTATGGCCGCGGCAGCCTATGTCACGGGGCCCAACGGGCAGGCAAGCTGGCTTTGGCTGCTTGGGTTTTTCGCGGTGATCACGTTCGGCGAACTTTATCTCTCGCCCATCGGGTTGGCGCTGGTGGCGCGCGTGGCGCCTGCGCAGATTCTCTCGGCAATGATGGGGCTTTGGTTCATCACCAGCTTCACCGGCAATCAGCTTCAAGGTTATATCGGCAGTTTCTTCAGCCAGATGGACAAGGTACAGTTCTTCCTGCTGTGCGCGGCTATCGGCGCGGTCGCTGCACTCATGACATGGGCATTCGACCGGCCTCTGCGTACTATTCTCGAAATGAAGCCGCACGATCCACCGATGTTGCCGGAACCGCAATAAACAGCGCATGACGAACGACAAGCCGCCCAAAGACGAAACCGTCGCGACGCACGCAGGACGGATGAGTGATGAGCATTTCGGCGCGATCAACACGCCGGTCTATCGCGCATCCACGATTCTCTATCGCAATTACGCGGACCTCCAGCACGGCAAGCCGCCCTATACTTACGGCAGGCGCGGCACGCCGACGTCGCGCAGTTTCGAAGATGCGATCACGGAGCTGGAAGGCGGCGCGCGAACGGTGGTTTGTCCGTCTGGCCTGAACGCGATTGCGCTGGCCATTCTTTCCGTGTGCGGCGCAGGCGATCATCTGCTGATGGTGGACAATTGTTATGAACCGGCGCGCAAAATCTGCGACCGCACGTACAAACGGCTTGGCATCGAGACGACCTATTACGACCCGCTGATCGGCGCGGGCATTGCCGAGCTGATGAAGCCGAACACCAAAGCCGTTTTCTGCGAAAGCCCCGGCTCGTTGACGTTTGAGATGCAGGACATTCCGGCCATCGCCGAAGCGGTGCATGCGCGCGGTGCATCCGTGCTGATGGACAACACCTGGGCAACACCGCTGTTGTTCAAGCCGCTGGCGCATGGCGCGGATATTTCGATACAGGCGGCGACGAAATATATCGGCGGCCATGCCGATGTGATGCTGGGTTACGTCACAGCGAATGAGCGCCACGCAACGCGGCTTCTGGATATCCACGGCAATATGGGATTGTACGCAAGCGGTGATGATTGCTTTCTGGGCCTGCGCGGCCTTCGCACTATGGCGGTGCGGCTTGCGCGTCACGGTGAAACGGCGCTTACGCTGGCGCGATGGCTGGAAAAACACCCTGCCGTTTCGCGCGTGCTCTATCCGGCGCTGGAAAGCGATCCCGGCCATGCGTTGTGGAAACGCGATTTCAAAGGCGCCAGTGGGCTTTTCGGCGTGGTGCTGAAGCCCGCGCCCGAAACATCGCTCGCCGCCTTCATGGATTCGCTGAAGCTGTTCGGGCTTGGCTATTCCTGGGGCGGTTATGAAAGCCTCATTGTGCCGGCGCATATCACGCGCACCGCACGGCCCTTCAAAGCCGAAGGTCCGGTCGTGCGCATTCATGCAGGGCTGGAGGATGCGGGCGATCTCATCGCCGATTTGGAAAATGGGCTGGCGCATTATATAGCGGCGTGATGACCGACACGCTTTCCCGCGAAGATTTCCTCTCGCAAGTCGCGTTCGACGCGAACGGGCTTGTGCCCGTCATCGCGCAAAGTGCTGCGACGGGTGCTGTGCTCATGCTCGCATGGATGAATGCCGACGCGCTGGAGCGCACGCTTTCGACCGGCGAAGTCACCTATTGGTCGCGTTCGCGCAAGGAGCTTTGGCGCAAGGGCGCAACATCGGGCCACACGCAACGCCTCGTCGAAGCATGGATCGATTGCGATGGCGACGCACTGCTGATGAAAGTCGATCAACTCGGCCCCGCCTGCCACACGGGCGCGCCGGTGTGTTTTTATCGGAAGCTGGCGTAGCTACTCGAACAATTCGCGCAAATACGGATTGAGAAACTTGCCCTTCGGATCGAGCTTGCGGCGCAGGGCGCGGAAGCGTTCGAACTCCGGATAGAGATGGCGCAATTCACTTCGCGAGCGCGTGTGACGTTTGCCCCAGTGCGGCCGTCCGTCAAAACGGCGGAACACGGCCTCGCAGGCATCGAACAATTTGTCCGTGTTCACGCGATGGTATTGATGCACGGCAATCGTGGCCGAGGCGCGTTTGTAGAATGGACTGAGCCACACATCGTCGGCGGCGACGGTGCGGTACTCTATGGGAAAACCCGTATTGATGTGCCGCTTGCGGATGGCGGTGGCGACGGCCTGCAGGCATTCTGGCCCGCTCGCGGCGGGCACGGCATATTCCATCTCGTTGAAGCGGATGTTGCGCGGGCTAGGAAAAATTTCATGGCTCCAGCGCGCGCGCGTCGGCGACGGCATCAGCTGTGAAAACAAACGATGCGCGGGCCGCACCAGAAACGGCGCGTAAGGCAATATTTCGTTGATGGTGGCGAACACGCGCGCGTCGATGCCGACATTCTTGCCGCGCTTTTTCATCGCTGCGGCATCGAGTGGCGCGGGCGCGGCCTCGGTGGATTCGTTGAGCGTCTTGCACACGGCGCGGTCGGCATACGGAAACCAGAAGAATTCGAAATGCCTGTTCGACGCAATCAGCAGATCGAGCTGCTCGAACAATTCATCGATGGGCAGAAGGAATTGTTTTTCAACAAGCTTGAACGCTGGCCGCACGCGGATGGAAATTTCCGTCATGACACCCAGCAGCCCAAGCGAAAGCCGGCCGCCTTCGAAAATCTCCGGATTCTCCGTGGCCGAACATTCCAGCACCTCGCCGCTGGCCAGCACCAGCCGGAAGCCCGCGACCTCGGCGGAGAAGCTGCCCAGCGAAGGCCCCGTGCCATGCGTGCCGGTGCCCACAGCACCCGCCAGCGTCTGCCGGTCGATATCGCCCTGATTTTTGAGGCCGAAGCCCTCGGGATGGATCAGCGGCCCAATCGCCCAGATGGGCGTGGCGGCGCCCAGCGTCACCACCCCCGCCTCGCGGTCCACACGGCGCAGGCCCGCAAACGCCGCCAGATCGATCAGCGTGCCGTCAGTCTCGTTCAGCGGCGTGAAGGAATGGCCCGCGCCCGGCACACGCACCGGCCCATCGGATTTGCGCACGGCGGCGGCGAGATCGACCTCATCCTTGGGGGCGAGGATCGTGCGCGGCCTGCAGGATACGCCGCCTGACCAGTTCGACCATGTGCCGACGACGATCTTCATGCCTTGCCCCGAACGGGCGGATAGCTGCCCGAGGGCCGCCTTTTAGTCCCGCCGGCGCGCCCGTCAATCTTGCAATTTCAGGCGATTCAGATATCGGCGAAGTTCGGCGCGCGCTTTTCGAGGAAGTGGCTGACGCCTTCCTTGAAGTCCGGCGTCTTGAAGCTCAGCGGCATTTCGGTGTCGGCCACGGCCAGCGCCTCGCCGAAAGTCTGAAAACAGGCCTTCCACACCTGCGCCTTCATCACGGCCATGGAGCGCGGCGACACCGTCTCGGCCAGCCCGCGCGCATAGGCCATCACGTCGGCCATGAATGTTTCCGCAGGAAACACCTTGTTGACGAGGCCGATGCGTTCGGCCTCTGCCGGTGTCACCTTGCGGGCGGAAAGCAACAGGTCCAGCGCGTGTGCCGGTCCCAGGAGCTTCGGCAGCAGCCACGAAATGCCGTGCTCGGCAATTAGCCCGCGTTGCGCGAAAGACGTCGTCAGCACCGATTTTTCGCTGGCGAAACGCAAATCCGCGTAAAGCGCCATCACCAGGCCAATGCCCGCCACCGGTCCGTTGATCGCGGCGATGATCGGCTTCTTCGCGCGCATGAAATAGGCAAAGCGGCGCATGTCCGCGAATTCGGTGTGGAGCGGCGGCCCCAAATGCGAATGGAATGCGTCGCCCGCGACATGCGCATGCTCGCCGTCCTCGCGCGTGCCGCCCGCAATGTTGGTCAGCACATCCATGTCCGCACCGGAACAGAAGCCGCGCCCCGCGCCCGTCAGCACAATCACGCGCACGCCGGAATCCTGCGCCGCCTCCGCCACGGCCACGCGGATGTTGCGCGACATGCGGTCGGTATAAGCATTGAGGCGGTCCGGCCGGTTCAGCGTGATGGTCGCGATACGGTCCTTCACGTCGTAGAGAATGTCCTCGTGCGCGGCCATGGCGTGCTCCCTTGTGTTCTGACCTTCATGTTTCCACAGAAACTGGGGGCTTGTAAGCCGCGCGGGCAGGAACTTTAATTGCGCCAGCACGTTCCTTTCCGAACCGCACAGGATTGATCATGGCCAAGATGAAGAAAGACAAGTCCCGCGTTCTCGCCACAGCCGCCCTCGACACACCGACCGACCTGTCGGCGGCTGCGGTCAAGAAGATTTCCGAGGCGCTGAACGGGCTTCTCGCCGATACGTTCGCGCTCTACATGAAAACCAAGAATTTCCATTGGCATGTCAGCGGACCGCACTTCCGCTCCTACCATTTGCTGCTCGACGAGCAGGCGTCGGAGATTTACGACACCACCGACCCAATCGCAGAGCGCGTGCGCAAGCTGGGCGGCACCACGCTGCGTTCCATCGGCGACATCACGCGCCACCAGTCGATCAAGGACAACGACGCCGATTTCGTGCCGCCGCTCGAAATGCTGCGCGATCTGATGAACGACAACAAGGCGACCATCGCCGCCATGCGCAAGGCACACGATCTCTGCGACAAGCATGAGGACGTCGCCACCGCCAGCCTGTTGGAAAACTTCATCGACGCAGCGGAGAAGCGCAACTGGTTCCTGTTCGAAGCCAGCCGCGGCGCGGACGCAACGGGGCACTGACGCGCGAGAGAGTGGCGACCCCGGCAGGAATCGAACCTGCATATCGCAGCTTAGAAGGCTGGTGCTCTATCCATTGAGCTACGGGGCCGCATCAGTGCGACCACGGCACCTTACGGTCGAAGCGGAAATTATCCGAGTATGATTTCGGCGCGCGTCTGATGTCGTGCGGCTCGAACACCTGATAGTCGATGCCGAGCTTCACGGCATAGGCCATCGCTTCCTCGCGCGTGTCGAATTCAAGCTGCACCTGCTGGAGCATGTCGGTGGAGCTGGTCCAGCCCATCAGCGGATCGGGCGCGCTCGCGCTGGCTGGCTCGTATTCCAGCAGCCATTTCTTGGTCAGCGCCCGGCCCGATTGCATGGCGTTCTTCGCCGGACGGTAGATGCGCGCGCGCATGACACTCTCCTCTTAACCAGCCCGCCATCCGAAGCGGCGGAAGCATCACCAGTCCACCTACGCCAAGGCTTCGGTGGACATCCTTCGCGGCCGCGCCGCACAGAGTGGTCGGGGCGGTGTGATTCGAACACACGACCCTCTGCTCCCAAAGCAGATGCGCTACCAGACTGCGCCACGCCCCGTCCGGGCGGGTGCTTACACGCTCACGCCCCCGCCTTCAACGTCCGGTGAAAATCGCGCCGTGAACCTTCTCGCCGGGGAAGATGCCCAGCGCCGCCGAACGGCCCGCATTGATCTCCAGCACGGCGCGCACAGGCTCAGTGGCCGGAATGGAATCCGTCGAATAGGGCGTGGTGTCCGGCGCGATGGAGGAGATCGTCCCGTCATTACGGATGAAAATCATGTCCAGCGGCAGGATCGTGTTCTTCATCCAGAAACTGATCATCACAGGCGTGCGGAAATCGAACAGCATGCCCGCATTGGGTGCCATGACCTTGCGAAACATGAGGCCCGCCTCCTGCGTGGCCGGCGTGGTGGCAAGCTCGACCTTGAACGTGGCAGGCCCGTGATCGGTGTCGATGGTGATGCTCGTGGTGGGAAGCGGGGCTTGCGGGCCAGTGATTTCGGCAAACGCCAGCGCAGGCGCAAGCAGGAACGCAAACAGAAACGCCGAACGCCGCATGATGATTGTCCTTACTACCGAACGCTTCGCCAATCCATCTATCTTCCGTCATCGCCCGGCTAGTCCGGGCGATCAAATTTTCCGAAAAACAAATTGGGTTGCCCGGACCCTTCGCAAAAAGCTCAGGGTCGGGCAATGACAATGTGATGGATTATAACAGTCTGGAAGAAATTTAAGAATCCACAACCGTGATCTCAGCCGCCAACTCGCCCTTCGGCCCGTCACCCGCGCGCACGCGCACGCGTTGGCCTTCGTGCAATTCGCGAATGCCGTAGCGGCGCAGCGTTTCCATATGGATGAAGATGTCCGGCGTATTCGGCCCCCGTGAAACAAAGCCATAACCCTTGCCGCGATTGAACCATTTCACCGTGGCGTCGAACGCAGGCCCGCGCGGCTCGGCTGTATAGCGCGGATGCGCGGTTGCATGCGCCTGAGGTGCTGCCGTGGAATTGTCGAGTGAGATAATGCGGCGCGCCTGCAAACCCTTCGGCCCCTGCACCGCTTCGCATACAACGCGCGCGCCTTCATAGGCGGCTTTGAATCCGGATTGCCTTACGCAGGTCTGATGCAGAAGCACATCGGTTTCGCCGCCGGCCGACGGCGTGATGAAGCCGTAACCCTTCGCAAGGTCGAACCATTTGACGAGGCCCGTGATCTGAAAGGCCGCCTCGCCCAAGCTTTGCGAGCCACCGAGTGCTGTTTCCATCCCCAACGCCCCATTTTATTGCCCCAAAATTAGCACAATCATGAACGGGCGGGAAGAACGGAACCCCGTACCAATCCTCGGCCCAATAAGTTATCGCTAGGCCATGGATTTTACTGGCCGCTATCTCATCCCCGCCCCGCCCGAAACCGTCTGGAACGCCATTCTGGACCCGGAGGTGCTGAAAACCTGTATTCCGGGCTGTGAGAGCATGGAACGCACCAGCGACACGGATTTCCTCGCCAAAGCAACGCTCAAGATTGGGCCGGTGAAGGCGACTTTCGCGGGCAAAGTGGGGCTGACGGAACTCGACCCGCCCCATCGCTGTGTCCTCAAGGGCGAGGGTCAGGGCGGCGTGGCGGGCTTCGCGCGGGGCGAGGCGGAGGTGCTGCTGGCCCCGGAAGGCAATGGCACGGTCCTCTCCTACACGGCCCATGCGACGGTCGGCGGCAAGCTCGCCCAGATCGGCCAGCGGCTGATCGACGGGGCAGCCAAACAGATCGCCGACGATTTCTTCACCCGCTTCGCCGTGGCGGTTTCGCCGCAATTGGCGCCCGAACCCGAAAATGTCGGGCTGATGCCAGAAGCCGCGCTGGCCGAGGAAATCATGCCGCCGCCGATGGTGGACCTCGGCACGGCGCGGCCGCGCGAAGGCCTCAAACCCGAAATCTGGATGATCGGCCTTATCGCGATCATCGTGATCCTGCTCATTCTTTTCGGCGTCGTATTATGAGCGCACGCTTGACCGCGCCCCGACAGATGGCGGACCATTGCCGCACAAAGGAATTTTCCCGATGACCCAAGTTTCGATGAACGTGAACGGCAAGCCTGTGTCCGCCGACGTCGAGGACCGCACGCTGCTGGTTTATTTCCTGCGCGAGCATTTGCGGCTGACCGGCACGCATGTCGGTTGCGACACGAGCCAATGCGGCGCGTGCGTGGTGCATGTAAATGGCCGCGCGGTGAAATCGTGTTCGATGTTCGTCGCGCAAGCCGAAGGCGCGGACGTACTCACCATCGAGGGCCTCGCAAAAGACGGTGTGCTGCATCCCGTGCAGGAAGCGTTTCGCGAAAACCACGGTCTGCAATGTGGCTTCTGCACGCCGGGCATGATCATGACGGCAGTGGACATGATCCGGCGTGTGCCCGATCTCGACCGCGATAAAATCCGGCACGAACTGGAAGGCAATATCTGCCGCTGCACGGGCTATCACAACATCGTCTCGTCCATCGAGGACGCGGCCAAACGCATGGCTGTGGCATGATCCCCTATTCGTTCAATTATCATCGCGCGAAATCTCTGGACGATGCGCAGGCGATGCTGGCGCGCTCGCCGGATGCCAAACTGTTGGCAGGCGGGCAGACATTGATCGCAGCGATGAAGATGCGGCTGGCAAGTCCCTCCGACCTCATCGACATTTCGCATCTGAAAGATTTGTCATTCATCCGCGTGAGCGATGCGGGCGTTGCGATTGGTGCGAACACAACGCATGCCGCCGTCGCGGAATCGGCGGATGTGAAGCGCATCATTCCGGCCTTGGCAGACCTCGCTCTGCTCATCGGCGATCCCGCCGTTCGCCACATGGGTACACTGGGCGGAAGCGTCGCCAACAACGATCCGGCAGCGGACTATCCGGCGGCGATTGTGGCGCTGAATGCAACGATCAAAACGGCCAAGCGCAGCATCGCGGCGGATGATTTCTTCACCGGCATGTTTGAAACCGCGCTCGCTGAAAACGAAATTGTCACTGAAGTGATTTTCCCCCGCGCCGAACGCGCGGCCTACACGAAATTTCGCAATCCCGCTTCGCGTTACGCGATGGTGGGCGTCTTCGTGGCGAAGACCGGCAACAATGTCCGCGTCGCGGTGACGGGTGCGGCGCCTTGCGTGTTCCGCATACCTGAAATGGAAGCGGCGCTGGTGAAAAATTTCTCGCCCGATGCGATTGCGAATATCGCGGTCGATGCAGCCGATCTCAATTCCGATATTCACGGCTCGGCGGAATACCGCGCCAATCTCGTCACCGTGATGGCCAAGCGCGCCGTCGCGGCCGCATGAGCGACGGCGTTCTCGAAACTGCGGAAAGCTGGCTCGCTGAAGGCCACAAAGTTGCGCTCGGCACGGTCGTGAAAACCTGGGGTTCGGCCCCTCGTCCGGCCGGAAGCCAGATCGCTGTGCGCGATGATGGCGCGTTTGTCGGCTCCGTATCCGGCGGCTGTGTAGAAGGTGCAGTAATCGGCGAAGCGCAAGCCGCCATGCAGGACGGCAAAACTCGCCGCCTTGAATTCGGCGTCAACGACGAACAGGCGTGGAATGTAGGCCTCGCCTGCGGCGGCCGCATCGAGATTTTCGTCGAACCGGTTCAATGAAACGCGAGACACTGGCCGCGCTTAATAAGGCACGCCGCGCGCGTCGCGCCATCGTGCGCGCCACCGATCTGGCGAGCGGCGAGGAACGGCTCATTGATCCATATGCAGATCAATCACCGTTAGGCATTGCAGCCATTGCTTCCGCGCGCGCAGACACAAGCGAACCGGCCACCATCGAAGGCCGCGAATGGTTTCTCGCCGTTCATAATCCGCCGCTCGATCTCGTCATCACGGGTGCGGTTCATATCGCCCAGCCACTCGCACAAATGGCCGCGATGGCAGGCTATGGCGTTCGCGTCATCGACCCGCGAACGTCCTTCGCCACCGAAGCACGCTTTCCCGGTGTCGCGCTAATTCACGATTGGCCGGACGAAGCGTTGCGCAAAGCGCCGCTCGGCCCGCGCAGCGCCGTCGTCGCCCTCGTCCATGATCCGAAGATTGACGATCCCGCGCTGATCGCGGCGCTGAATTCAAACTGTTTCTATATTGGTGCGCTTGGATCGAAGAAGACACACGCGGCGCGTCTCATGCGTCTCAAAGCCGGAGGTTTCACCGATGAACAACTGGCCCGCATTCACGGACCTGTCGGACTTTCAATCGGCGCGCGCTCGCCGGCCGAAATCGCCATCTCGATACTCGCGCAGATGACTGAAAAGCTGCGTGCGGGCGGCGGTCGGGGGGTTCCCGCCGCCCGCGACGCTGCTCAACCGGGCGCCTGATCCGCGCCCGATTTGTGCCCGTGAAAGCCGTGGAAGCTGTGCATCGCGCTCAACTCATCCTGCGTGATCACGCCATCATTGTTCTTGTCGATATGCGCGAACATTTTCTCGACGGGCGCGGAGAATTCCGCGAGCGTGAGTTTGCCGGAATGCGCCGTATCGAGGCGGTCGAACGCATGCGTCTGCATCTGGCGCAGATGATCCGCCGCCATCGCGAACCAGCCATCCGCCGTCAGGCCGCTGCCTTTGGCAGCCGCCTGATATTTGGCGAGCGACATCGCATCGAATTCGGCGCGCGTCACCTTGCCGTCATGGTTCTGATCGAATTGCGCGCAAAACGAAGTCGCGCCGCGTCCGTGATGTTCGCCCTGATCGCCGGACGTACTCTCGCGATGGCACGGCACAACGCCCGTGCCGTCGTGGTCCATGCGCTCGAAACGCAGCCGCGCCACGGCGATGAATTCATCGCGGCTCAGTTTGCCGTCGCCGCTCCAGTTCACACGGCGGAACATCATGTCGCTGCGCTTGTGCATCGCGTCCATGCGCAATTGCGTGAATTGCGCTTCGGTGAGCACGGGCTTGCCGCCGGAAGCCTGCGCAAAACGCTGCGCCAGCACCTTCTCCATCTCGGCCTTCGTCACCTTGCCATCATGGTTGAGATCGAAATCCGCGAAGAACTTCGCGCCCATCCGCCCGCCCACTGCCATGTCGCCCGGCTGCGGCGGCGAAGCCATAGCGCCGCCTGCGCAAAGGCAAGCCGCCGTCAAAATCGCGATCTGAAAATTCCTCATCCCCGTCTCCTTGGATGTGTCTATGGCGCCATCTAAGGCCGCCCCTGTCGCGAGACTTTGCCGCGCCCGCGAAAACCGTGGAAATTGTGTAGTGCGGGCAACCCCTGCCATACTTTGTGACAATTGGCGTTTGCGAGGCCGGGCTGGGCGCTCCATGCTCGTGACATGAATGCAATGTTGAAGGAAGACACCAAGCCGCATGTCCTCGTCGTGGAGGAC
>Ga0208480_1000665_pt1 | contig 12800 bp, 16 predicted proteins | sample NGESurshal092012_4_FD_184485 | JGI IMG/M metagenome (GOLD analysis project Ga0208480, IMG submission 184485) | Arctic peat soil microbial communities from Barrow, Alaska - NGEE Surface sample F53-1 shallow-092012 (SPAdes) | ecosystem: Environmental > Terrestrial > Soil > Wetlands > Peat ... | reverse complement strand
GGATAAACCAAAGCAGCGGCCCCGGCAGCAGCGGCATGGCCGTGGTCGCGGCAACGACCATTCCTGCGAAGGCGGCGTAGGCGCGGATGTGCCCAACCCGTTCGATGATCCGTTCGCAACGCAACGCGCCCAGTGTGAAACCGGCAAAATAGCTGCTGAGTACCAGACCAGATGCGGTCGGCCCGAAGTCCTCCATCGCGACACGCAAGGAGATGAAGGTGCCGAAGAACCCGTTGGCGAGTTGGATGATACTCGTCGCGAGGATCAGGATCCCGATCTGCGCTCGCAGCGACTTCGATAGCATCAGCCTTTTCCCTTGCAACATCCTGATGATTCACGCGGCTCGCGTGAAACCCGCGGACCCGGCGCGTCTATTCGTGTGTCGTCAAAGATGGGTGCCAACAAGTTTACCCCTAAGATTAACATCAGCACGCTCGCCCGCCCAGGTCTCCATATCGCCAGCTGCTTGATCGCGAGCGAACTGTCGGAGACAAAATTCGAGTGACCAGCGGACATTCGTGCCGGGACACTCTGGCGGGTGCATCGGCCCCTTCGGTACGATAGACAAAGGCCGCCCCCTGTGGGCGGCCTCTGCATTTGTGTTCTGATCTATTGCTTCGCGGCTTCGCCGGGGTCTCCCTTGGGTCCGGCCGGCCCCGGCGGACCTGCTGCCCCCGGAGGACCTGCAGGTCCAGCGAGGCCGCAGTTTTGTATCAGCACCTCTCTCTTGTCCTCTTCGGAGGTAATCTCGACTACGCAAGTGGAAGGAAACTCTGTTCCAATCCACCTGAACCCTCCGGTTGGACTGCCATCGACTTGCACTGTCTTGCTCGGATTGATTTTAATCTGCACGCTCGGCTCGCGCGCTCGCCTAACCCTTCCGATAATTGTTAACTCGCCGCGCGATATGGCGGCGGTCGTGATGAGTATTTCTGCACGCGCATTTCCGACCCATATGATCACACCGACAGCTGCAATAACTGAGGCGGCACGGATAAGCCTTGCGGGCACGGCAAATCTCCCCGGTATTCTGTCAATTAATCATTAAAGCTGAATGAGAACAAGAGCCGTGACGGCGCGGAGCGAGCGCGAGCCGGCGCTTGATCTTCTGAGCGGCCATCGGCATGTCTCAGATGAGAACTGAGCGAGCCTATCGTGGTCAGTTCTTCATTATGGGATCGGTGGCGGTCGCCACGAGAGATCGTCGGACCAAAGGTAGATTGCGATAGCCGCCAAGCACAGAGCTATGCCGATCCAGAAAATCGGAGAATGATGGATCGGTCGTCGGTCGCTCGAAGCTGGCTTCATTCGGTCACTGGTCGGCGCGGGCGAGCAGCGAAGGCGGCACGGCGAGGCCGAGCGCCTTCACGGTCTTGGGGTTGATCACCAACTCCTCTACGCCGATTGCTGAACGGCCAAGTCCACTGCCAAGTCCACCCCTACGAGACCAGCTTGGCGCGAAGACGTGTGTACTCGACGTCGGTTATTGATCCCGATTTTTTTAGCTGGTCAAGCTTAGTAATTTCGTCTGCGGCACTAAAGCCAATGACGCGCCGCAATTCATCGCGTGCCTGTTGAGCCTGCTGAGCGTTACGCTCGGCCATGCCCCTCCCTTGGGTAACTACGTAGGCAAAGATGCCGAAGTAGGAGGTTAGAACCAGCGCTAGCACCCATAACGCTTTACCCCAACCGGAGATGTCGTGACGCCTGAACAGGTCGCCGTAGATTACAATGAGAAGCCAGAACCATACGACAAATCCGAACACCGCAATCATATCCATCAGGAAATTTCGATAGGTGAAGCCTTCTTGAACGAAGAACATCGCGATTCTCCCTTGTGTAGGGGCCGTTCAGCCCAACTCACTATTTTTCTGTGATGTAGTCGCCGCCCGAGACCCCTATTACGTCGCTTGCGCGTCGCCAATATGCTCAAGCTAACTAATCTACCGGCGTCCGTACAGCCAGTCAGCCCAGGGCCGGCAAACAATCGGGCGGCGGTCCGCGACGTCCGCGAGTAACGTGATGAACTCGCGCCGCCGCATGTGGCCTCCCCTGAGAAGACGCTTTGTCTAATCCATCGAGCTTAGCGCTTTGCGACCGGTCAATGAATGAGAGATGGCACACAACCGGCTTCGACGCCGATCAGGTGTCCCTTTGGGTCATTCGCGTCATTCTTTCCGCGCGGCCAACACTTCCGTTCTGCCACAGAAAGCGGTCACGCCAACGTATGAACGATCACCGGTCCGGCTACTGCTGTCGCTGGCCCGACAAGCAGTGGCGTCAGATTTTGCTCGATCCACGCGACGCCGCGCCTGTTCGACTCCTCCGCTCCCGCGTGATTGTTGAAGATGCTGATGGCCGTAACGGTGTCGTCCGGCGCATAGACCACGTAGTAGGCCATAAAGCCTTCGACGTCGCTGATGATTGGAATGGCACCTTCCTTGATCCTGCGTGTCAGTTCTTCGACCATTCCGGCCCTTGCTTTACCCTGCCGAATAGCGGCGTACATGGCGGAACCTCCTTTTGCCCAGACCGCAATGAATTTGAAACGTACGCCCGATGGCGCGGCTACGCCACGCTCAATTCGCTGGCGCAGGAATCGCGGTAGCTCTTCCGTGTAGCAGTAATCTGATGTAGCGTTGTGAGAGCCGCCATCGGGAAGTGCCGAAGTCCCCGCGAATTGCAGCGGCGTCATGCCCACGGCAGGGCCTTGCAGACTCTTCATTTTTTATGTCTTCCACAATCCATCCGATATCTCGGAGGGTTTCTTTTTCACCACAGGCAGGAGAACATGCCATGCACTTCTGTTTAACAGGACAGTACACCCCACAAGCTTTGAATAGTATCATGGACAATCCAACAGTCAGTCGCTTTGACGCCGCCAAGAGCTTGATGGAAGCGGCGGGTGGCAAATTGATCGCAATGTACGGCACGCCTGTCGATGGCCCCGGCGTTTTAGCGATCTTTGATGTACCTGAGCCCAGTGCGGCGGCTGCGATTTCTGGTGTTGTTGTCGCGTCCGGAGCCATGCACCATGTAAAGCTCACACGTCTGCTCACGCAGGACGAGTTGATACAGGTTCGGAAAAAGGCAACTGAGCTTCGTGGCAAATACAAACCGCCCGGAAAGTAGATGCAAATGGTTGGCAGCCCTGTCGGCTGCCACGATTTTCGTCCCAGGATAGGAGCCGAGGTATGCCCAATCCTCGGCGTTGCCCGGCGCGGGTAAGGAAACGAACCCCGCGCCGTATTTCATTGACTTGTCGGCCCGCAATCGCTCGATGATCGAGATCGCCTCGGTGCCGCTCATGGTTCGCGACTACCGGGCGCGAGCATGATGCGTTCGGGCATGCCACCGCCACCACGGGCTGGTGGATTTCCAGTTACGAACTTAGTGTCTGCGTCGGCTTGATCTGGGCGCGAAATAGGGATTGATCAGGCACGTCGCCGGACGACCCGAGGCGCTGGCTGCGCACTGGCGGAGCGAGGTGAAGATGCAATCCATCCGTTCGCCCTCCAGCTGGCCATAGACGTGCATGCAGACGGGATAGTTGGGATCATATGTTTGAGCCTGTACCGAGGTGGCAACAAGGGCCGTTGCAAGCGCAAGGATCGCAAAAATCAGCTTGACCATGCCAACCTCCAGTCAGAGAAACCAATCGATTGACTATAGTACGCCTTGGTGGCGCGATCCACTCCAGAGCCATGCCGGCGCGAACGCCGCCGCATTCGCGCCTTGGCTCTGAACCATTGTCCGGCTCCATCGTTCATTTCCGAGAGCGCGATGGATGGAAGTGGAATGAACGGATGGAATCACGATGAGGAGTGATGACCGCCGCAAGCTGGAAGACTGGCTTGCACGATGCCGCTGGCTGACGACAACCCGGCTGGACGATCACACACGGTCCCGGCTCAACCGCCTCATCATCGATTTGGAGCAGGATCTCAAGGAGGACCATTTCGAGCGGCTATCGCAGCGCCTGACCGGCGTAAGGCCTGTTCGGTTCTGATTGAATCAGAACCGGGCTTTAGCTTTCTGTTTTGACGCGTTTTCTTCGCGCGAACCGGTACCCACACTTCGCTCGAAAACGCTATGGATCAGGATTTGGCCGCCGGTCTCAGGCCTGCCCGCAGCAGCTCGTCGAACTGCTCCTGATAGAACATGCGACCGTCGGCATCCACGACGTGAACGTGCCAACCCTTCCTGGACAATCCCCGAGCCTTCGCCACGGCGATCGCCGGGCTGATATAGAGGGTGCGCTGGCTCTTGCGGTCTTTTGAGGCATGAACCACGAGCGCCGGCATGGGCGTCGTCTCCTGCGTGAAGCCGCCGGGCTTTTTGCCGGCCGGCAACCTGTCGGGACTGTGAGGTTGAGTCGGGGCACCACGAGGTCGCGCGGCTGGTTTTCAACAGCAAATTCGCTGGAAAATTATCCGGCCGGACTTGAACCTTTGCGGGGGATGCGCCGACCCACGAGAGGCCGGGGGATTTGAGGGCTCGGCACCTAAACCAGCGCCGCCAAGCGATCATACTCCGCTTGTGCGGCGTTGTGCTGTGCCGTGCCGCGCGGCCCTTTCGGGAGCGAAGCGAGGGTCGGAATAGGGCAGCGCCGCGAAGTGCGGGTTGGAAACTCAGGGCGCTTCGCCGAGCCAGTCTCGCATGGCTGCGTCCGAGCCGCCCTTGCACTGCGACATGCAGGCTGCAAGATCATCCATGCAGGCTTTTGGCGCGTGACCGTCCAGGACCGATGTCAGGCAGCTTAGCGAGGTGTTCGAACAATCAAAGTAGCAGGCTTCCGTCTGGGGGGCCGTCGACACCTTCCTGACCGGATGATTTTCGATGCAGGACGACGCGAACGGGACGTTGCCCCATTTCCATTCGAAGAAATGACCGTCCATATCAATGCAGACCCGCGAGGATGCCACCTCGCGGTCCGTGGTCAGCCCCGAAAACGAGCTCACGACGGTCGGCTCGGCCCGGCAATAGCCGCACCAAACCAGCGCGATGGCGCCAACGACGGTGCTGATGATGGATCGGCCAAGGTATCCCATTCGCCCATAGGGGATAACGAAAAAGCCGAAATTATGTAGACCAGCCCGCCGCTGCGCTATAGCGTTTTCGAGCGAAGTGGGCACCGGTTCGCGTGAAGAAAACGCGTCAAAACAGGAACTAGAGCCGGTTCTGATTCAATCAGAACCGGCTCCACGCTCAAGGTAATCCCGCTCACACCTCGCGGTTGTCGAACAGGATCATATCGGCGCCGCCGGTCGCGAACTTTTGTAGATCCGCGGCCGCGGCCTTGCCCTCGGCGCTGCCGAAGCCGGCCTGTACCGCGGCCAGATTGTCAAAATGCAGCGTCGCAATGAGATGAAAGGCGGACGGGCCGGCCGGAGTTGCAACCGGGCCCTGGCTCACTTCAAACTTCTTGAGCCCGGGTATCTTTTTCGCAATGGGAACATGGGTCGAAAAATAATATTTGTCGAAAGCGGCGGTGTCTTTCGGCGTCTTGTACATGACCACGACGTGCGCCATTGCGTTGCTCCTTATTGCACTCGAACCGACATCGTCCGCGCAGCTTTCAGTCCGCCCCTGGGCTTTGTCAAGCGGTTGCTTGTCCCGAGGCCTCATGGTTCGAGACGCGCAAAGGCGCGCTCCTCGCCATGAGGGTCTGAGACCTTGCCATGAGGGGCTGAGAGACCTCATCCAGAGGAGCATCGCGCAGCGATGCGTCTCGAAGGATGAAGCCACTGGGATGGTTTCTCCGAGGCCTCATGGTTCGAGACGCGCGCAGACGCGCTCCTCACCATGAGGGTCTAGCACCTCATCAGGGAAGAACACCTCATCCTGAGGAGCATCGCGCAGCGATGCGTCTCGAAGGATGAAGCCAATGAGGTGGAAATTGCGCTTGTGCCCCACAAAAAAATGGCCCCGATCGCGGGGCCATTCGTCTTACATCTCCTTCTTCATCGTGTGGTGATGATAATGGTGGTGATGATGGTGATGATGGACCACCATCGTGTGCTTGCCGTGCATCATGCCTTCGTTGTGCATGCCTTCCTTGGCCATGCCGGGCTTTGCATCCTCTGCGCTGGCGATCGATGGCACGGTGAGCGCGGTAACGGCCAAGGCGGCCAGAACATAAGAAAACTTCTTCATGGAGATCTCCCTGGGGTGAACTAAGCCGATGGGGAACGAAACTCCGACCATTGCGTTCCCTGCCGCCGAAAATAGTATAATGAACAGACGTTCAGAATCGCCGCGCTCTGTGTGCGCCGTCGGCTTCGGTCTCGGGATCGCCTGACAAGAGGTCGAACGAACCGACGCAGCCGATTGTGCTTGCTCGCCGGCTGCGTTGCGACTTATTGAGCTGGCGGTTCGGTGGTCTCTTTGCAATTGGAAAGGCGAGCGTTTCACATGAAGGACTTTGCAGGAAAGACGGCGGTCATCACCGGTGGTGGCACAGGCATGGGCCGCGAGCTGGCGCGCCAGCTGGTCGCCGAAGGCTGCAATGTCGCGATGTGCGATGTTTCCGCCAGCGCGATGGCCGAGACCAAGCGGCTTTGCGAGGTCGAGAAGCTGCCGCAGGGCCTGCGCATCACCACGCACATCGCCGACGTTTCGATTGAAGACCAGCTCAAGCGCTTTCGGGACGAGCTCGCCGAACAGCAGGCGACCGACCGGATCCATCTCTTGTTCAACAATGCCGGGATCGGTGGTGGCGGCAGCCTGTTCACCAACACACGCGAGCAGTGGGAAAGGACCTTCAACATCTGCTGGGGCGGGGTCTATCTCGGCGTTCGCACCTTCCTGCCGATGCTGCTGAAGGCCGATGAGGGCCACATCGTCAACACCTCGAGCGTCAACGGTTTCTGGGCCTCGATCGGGCTCGGCGTGTCACACACGGCCTATAGCGCCGCCAAATTCGCGGTGAAGGGATTCACCGAGGCGTTGATCAACGATCTCAGGTTGAACGCCCCGCATATCAAATGCTCGGTCGTGATGCCCGGCCATATCGGCACCTCGATCGTATCGAACTCCCGGAAAGTGCTGAGCGGCACCGAGTCCGACCAGCTCAGCCCGAACGAGATCCTGCAGGTGCGGCAGCGCCTGCAGGGCATGGGCGTCGTTCAGGCTGCGATGCCGGATGAACAAATTCAGCAGATCGCGGCCGACCGGGCCCGCAGCTTCCGCGACGAAGCGCCGATGACGGCGGCCGCCGCGGCGACCATTATTCTCGAGGGGGTCAAGGCCGGGCGCTGGCGCATCCTGGTCGGCGACGACGCCCATCGCCTCGACGAGCGCGTCCGGCAAACGCCGGAACGGGCCTACGACGCCGAATTCTACCAGAGCTTCGCCGCCGAGGTCGGCTGGCGGCTGGGGTAACGCAACGCCGCTTTGCGGAATTTGGAGCCGCCGGGTTTCTCGCGACGATGGATGGATACGCAGGTCAAGCCCGCGTATGACGGGGCGCGCGACCGGCCTCGCCGCGCTCGCGCCCGAAGGGGATTCCAGCCTTGTTTTTTTTACTCTCGAAAACACTCGGCACCATGCTGCTGCCGACCGATCTCCTGATCTTTGCCGGGATCGCCGGCGCCATTCTGCTAGGCACGCGCTGGGCACGGCTCGGCCGCAGGCTGATGGTCGCCTCCCTCCTGCTGCTCGCGATATGCGGGTTTTCGCCGCTCGGCAATTGGCTGCTCTACCAGCTGGAATCCCGATTTCCCGCCTGGGACGCCGCGCGGGGCGCGCCGGACGGCATTGTCGTGCTTGGCGGGTCGATCGATGCCGATATTTCGGCGGCGCATGGCGTGGCCGTCGTCCGCGGGGCGGCCGACCGCATCGTCGCAGCCGCTGCGCTGGCCCACCAATACCCGAACGCCCGCATCGTCTTTACCGGAGGAAGCTCCAATTTGATCGCGAACGGCCCCCGGGAAGCCGATTACGCCGCCGAGATTTTCGAGCGTCTCGGCGTACCCCGGGAGCGGCTGACCATGGAGCGGCGCTCGCGCAACACCGAGGAAAATGCCGAATTCACCAAGGCGATCGCCGCGCCGAAAAACGGGGAGCGATGGCTGCTGGTGACGTCCGCCTACCACATGCCGCGATCGGTCGGGCTGTTCCGAAAGGCGGGCTTTGCCGTGGAGCCTTATCCGGTCGACTGGCGGGTCGGCAACAGGGCGGATCTGCTGCGGTTTTCGGCCTTCGCGCTCGAAGGCCTGCAGCGCACGGACCTCGCAATGCATGAATGGATCGGCCTGCTGGCCTATCGGCTGACTGGAAAGACCAGCCAGTTGCTGCCGGGACCCGATCCGGAGTAAGGGTGCGGCGGTCGCGTCGCCGTTCACGGAGTTTCAGATGCAACAAGCAGCCACGCAGCAGGAAACCTTCGATTGGGCCGCCATGGCAGCCGATCTGAACAGTCTGCTCCGCCTCAAGACCACCGTGATCGGCATGAAGATGTTCGCGCGGGTGGAAGAGATGACGGCGATACCGAAAATCCGGCGGCCGACCGCCATCCATACCACCGACCAGATCGTCAGCATGGCCTCGCGGCTGGGCTGGACCGTCGGCATCACCGCGGATGATCTCGTCGGGGCGCAATGCCGGGCGGTGATCGGGCTGGCGCCGCAGGACGAGACTTGGCTAGCCGGCCAATCCTATGTCGGCGTCTGGCACGGCACCGCCGAGGACGCGCGCAAGCGCCAGGAGGCGCTGGATGTCGTGGCCTACGGCCAGTATCGGGCGCTGGCGGTCAGCCCCTTGACCAGCGGCCGGCTCGACCCGCCGGATATCTGCCTGGTCTATGCGACGCCGGGCCAGATGATCATCCTGATCAACGGGCTGCAATATACCGGCTACAAAAAATTCGAATGGGGCGTGGTCGGCGAGACCGCGTGCGCCGATTCATGGGGGCGGGCGCTCAAGACCGGCGAACCCAGCCTGTCGCTGCCATGCTTCGCCGAGCGGCGCTATGGCGGCGTGCCGGACGAGGAGCTGCTGATGGCGCTGTCGCCCAAACATCTCGCCAAGGCGATCGACGGCATGAAGGCGCTGGCGAAAAACGGCCTGCGCTATCCGATCGCGCCCTATGGCATCCAGAGCGATGTGCGCGCCGGCATGGGCGTTTCCTACGCCAAAAAGTAACCTGTTCCAACTTGTGTTGTTCTTACAGAACCAATAGACCCAATTTTAATCCTATGGCGACGGCATCCGTTCGATTGCGAGCGCCCAGTTTTGTGAGCAGCGAGCCGACATGAAATTTGGCAGTCGCGAGCGAAATATTAAGATCTCTGGCGATCGACTTGTTGGACCCGCCCGCGGCGAGCTTTTCCAGGACCTGGCGTTCGCGCGCGGTGAGGAGTTCGTCGCTCTCGGCAGCCAGATCGTCGTAAATTGATTCCCGGGAGCGAGGACGTTCGATCCTTGAATGGGTGATCTGATACCCGTGGGCAACGAGTCGGATCGCCGCTTCGAGGATATCAAGGCCGGCTTTCTTGTCGATGCCATTGATGGTCGATTGTAATGCTGGCAAGTCTCCCAAAACCAGATGGGGACCGTGCTGGGCAGGAGCGGTGTCGGTCAAGATAACGTCCGCATCGTCGACGTTTTCCAGTTCAACCGCCTTCATTCGAGAAATCATTGAGATCACGCGCAACCGCAGTGTTCGGTCGGACAGGGCCAGTCCGACCAAAATTGAGCTCACAGCATCTGGCGCCAAAATCCCATGTCCGGCCTCGGTCTCATCCTGGTCTTCCATTTTGTCTATCTATGCGGGCCGCTTGCCCACAACAATATCGATGGTGGACTGTTGACCGCCCCGCAAGATACCGAGCGCGACCGTCGTACCGACGCTATCCGGACCCAAATTTCGAAAGATCTGTCTCGATCCCGTTACGTCCTCACCGTTCCAGCTGACGATGCAGTCGCCGAGGATGAGGCCCGCAATGGCGGCTGGTCCCTCCTTGTCGAGATGAACGATGATGGCTCCAGTGCGACGCTGTCCGTCCCGCAATGGATGCAACTGAACGCCGAGATAGCCTCGCGAGATCGTACCTGACTTCTCCAGCAAGGCGGCGATGCGTTCGACGGTCCGAACGGGAATGACGATCGCCCGGCGTCTCGGCCCAAATGCAGCCAACCCAATGAGGCGCCCGGCCGCGTCAACGACGGCGCCACCGTGCGCGCGACGGTCTAGTTTAAAACCCAGGCGAATTTTCCGGTCGATCTTTCCGCCCGACAAGCTCTGCCATTCACCTCCCGTTTCGGCAATAAAGCCAGCCGCCACCAGTTCGGACGTCGCGCCGCGCCCGACGGCGATCGCAAAGTCTCCAGGGTGAAGCTCCGTTGCTGCCTCGAACGGATGATGTCCGACGTCTGCCTTGAACAGCGCGACATCAGTGGATGGGTCCCGGCCAGCTAGTTCGGCCGTTATGACGGCGCCGCCACCGGTGACGACCTTAACGCGATCTCCGACGGCTTCGTCTGCGGTAACCACATATCCCTTGCGCCAGGCAACTCCGCTTGCCGCAGAGCCGTCTTCATTCTGTAGGGCCACCACACCTTCGGCGGTGTCCTTCACGGTCTGCCGTATGCCTTTCGACCAATCTTGAACCTGATCCATCGCTATTCCCTCGTTGCTTTCGATCGATCGAATGTCGCTGCCCGCGCGACCGATTTCTACTGGCCGCATGGCTAGGCGCAGCAGGACGGCTCGCCGAAGTCCACGTCAAAAACACCGGCTGACCCGACCAGGTCGACCACCCGTGGAAGTGCATTTGCGGCTAGCGGCAAATGCCGCTAGTTGGCAGCGAGGCGACAGCCAAACGCACGGACGACCTTTTCGCGCGGCAAGGAGCGCCCGAACGATTTCCATATTTCGTCTCATCAATGGTCTCTAAGTAATCAGCCGGTAGGCTTGTTGAGGGATCGAGCTTAAAAGCGAATGGCTGAACTGATGAACACCAGCCGCGCGCAACTCGACCCGCGGCGATCAAGCTATTTTCTGTTCCTGTTCGTCGATTGGCTCAGCAACTAGCTTTACGCCGAAAGAGCCCATGACCTTTCGAACGGTGTCGAACTCTGGTTTCGCCGTTTCTTTGAAGGTCTTGTAAAGGCTCTCGCGAGATAGGCCGGTAGCCTTTGCCACGTCGCCCACTCCCTTTGCACGTGCAACTGTATCAAGCGCAGTGCAAATGTAAGCAGGGTCGTTGGTCTCAAAAGCTTCAGTGAGATAAGAAGCAATCGCGGCGGGAGTTTTGAGATAATCGGCCGCGTCGAACTTCGAAACTTTTACCATTTTCTTTCCTTTCAGAGCTGCGCTGCGATTTCTTTGGCTCGTTTGATATCATTCTCTTGGGTCGACTTGTCGCCGCCACATAATATCAGGATGATCTTCTTGCCGGTCTGCTTGTAGTACACGCGATATCCGGGTCCGTATGTCAGACGCATTTCGCTAACACCTTCGCCGACCGGCTTCACATCACCTGGGTTGCCAAGACCGAGTCGCTCAATTCGCGAAGCTATCTTCGCAACCGCTTTCTGATCCCCAAGGGCCGAAAGCCAAGTATTGAATTCATCGGTCTTCTGGACCTCATACATATTGTATCCTATAGGATACAATATTGCCGATGTCAACGGCCCCCGGCCGGTTCCTGGCCACCTGCCGGCCCGCTGCAATCGTTTTCGCGATGGCTGGTGACCTGACCCGGAATGCCAGCGGCGTTCCCAAAGTCATGGCCGGGCATCGGCGCCGTCGGGTTGCGGCAGAGTGGCACGACGGGCAAGATTCGGCTTCACGGCGACCCCAAATCAGTGGCTTAACGCCGGCCGTCCCGTTCCGGCAAGAGGGGCGGTCGCGCGTCGTCACGAACGCGGGATGGGATGTGGTGGACGCGAGAGCGTCGGCGCGCAAGACGTCGCAGGGCGAGTTGAACCTCGTGAGCGATTTGGAAGGCGCGCAAGACGAACGACGTCTTTAGCGTACGGCAAAACCGTGTGGTCCTGACACCCGTTGCTGGTGCCAAGTCGGCGGTGACCCATTCAGACCCGACCGGGTTGGAGCGGGTCGCTGAATCCGCCGACGACGGTGACAAGACGAATTCGTCGCCGGGGAGAGCGCGGCATAAGCCGTAAAGCCATTACGCAGGGGATGCCGGGTGCCTCCGCTGAGCCTGTATGCTCATGCGCGCATCCACTACTCTCCATTGCGCACGAGACCGCCGGTGCAGCGCGCACCCGGCATTCCCTGCGCCCTCTGATCGATGAGGGACACGTTATGGCAAAGACTCGGGCGCATTCGTGTCGCGAGAATGCGAACACGTATCCCACCGCTGTCATTCCGGGGCGCGCCCTCTTGGCGCGAGCCCGGAATCCATACTCACGATGGTGGTTATGGATTCCTGGCCTGCGCCAAGCGGCGCATCCCGGAATGACGAGCGGAGGCGGAGTTACATCCCACCGTCGTCATTGCGAGGAGCGAAGCGACGAAGCAATCCATGCCTCCGCTTGTTGCGATATGGATTGCTTCGCTTCGCTCGCAATGACGGTGTGAATGCAGAAACACTGTCATTCCGGGGCGCTTCAGATATTGAGCACTCGCTTGTGGATTCTGAAACCGCTACCGTGTGGGGGTAGTCACGCGGAACGCCAGCGCGGCATTCATTGCAGGGACATCCAACATGGCTTCGCCGCAACTCGACATCGTGGTCTATGGCGCCACCGGCTTCACCGGCCAACTGGTCGCCGAATATCTGGCGGCGCGTTATGCCGGGACGTCCGATCTGAAATGGGCGATGGCGGGG
>Ga0208480_1000664_pt1 | contig 12805 bp, 5 predicted proteins | sample NGESurshal092012_4_FD_184485 | JGI IMG/M metagenome (GOLD analysis project Ga0208480, IMG submission 184485) | Arctic peat soil microbial communities from Barrow, Alaska - NGEE Surface sample F53-1 shallow-092012 (SPAdes) | ecosystem: Environmental > Terrestrial > Soil > Wetlands > Peat ... | reverse complement strand
CCCCGGCCGAGGCGCTCTCGTAGCGCGCATTGTCATCTCTGCAACCTTGACCATGATCTGGATTGAGACCTTCCAAATTCCTGGAGGCGTTCTCGGGGCGTTGACTGCTTTCCTGCTTTCACGCGAAAACCTGGTCTCTACCGCGCGATCAGCAATCTTCATGATCGTCGCGCTGCTGCTCGGCGGACTCTTCATCCCCGTCGGCGCCCGTATGTTCGCTTCCACACCTGAGACTCACTTCCTCTGGGTCGGCTGCAGCCTGTTCGCAGTTTTCTTTCTGCTGCGCTGCCTGGCCAACTATGCTGTGGCGATCGGCGTTGCACTTGTGGTCGGCAACGTAGTCGGCATCTGGTACCTGCCCGGCCCCCCGGAGTTAAATGTCGAAAACACGTTGTGGGTTGTCGGCGCAACATTGGTCGGAGCGCTGGTGACGTTGGGCGTTGAAGTGGTATTCCACCTACTATCCGGTCGCGATGACATTGTGGATGGCATCGATACTCGCCTGGCGCTGTTGCAGGATTTGATGGCGGACTATGCCGATGGCCGGCCTATTTCTACCGCAACCCAGGCTGGCCTTGCTCAGTTCGCAATGGTTGGAGCCAGCGCGCTCCGCCGCCACGTTGCCCGCTCGAACTTCACCCAACTCTATCGTGCACGCATGACCACGCTGGTTTCGCTCACCGCTCGCTCGATTGATTTCGCCACCGCTCTTGCGGGTGCTTACCCTTCCATAGCGCCGAATTTGCGGGAACGTGCTGAGCACATCAGCCAAAGCGTTGCCGACATTCGCAACTGCCTTCGCGCCCACGGCCAGCCTTGTCAGACATCGCTGGAAGCTCTGCCAAGTCCTGGCACTCCGCTCATGTCTGAGATTGAATCCATGGTGTCTCTGATGCCCTCTATCTTTAGCAGTGAGCATGCTCCTGACCCCGACCTCGAGCCGCTCGACGATCCGCCGGCAGCCAACCGCATCTTCGTTCCCGACGCCTTCACAAATCCTGAGCATCTGCGCTACATCCTCGCCGGCACCATGGCCGCTATGCTTTGCTACATCTTGTATGTGTCGCTGGACTGGCCGAATCTTTCCACATCGATCACCACCTGCGTGCTCACGGCTCTCACCACCGTCGGATCCTCGCGACAGAAACAAATTCTTCGCGTCGCCGGGTTTGTCCTGGGCGGCGTTGTTGCCGGTCTGGGAGCGCAGATCTTCGTGCTGCCATTCATCGATTCCATCGGCGGATTCACCGTGCTCTTTGCCACAATGACTGCCGTCGCAGCGTGGATCGCAACTTCCAGTTCCCGGCTTGCTTATGCAGGCGTGCAGTTCGCTTTCGCGTTCTACCTTGTCCACCTGAGCGAATTCACTATCCAGACCGACCTTACTGTTGCGCGCGATCGCGTGCTTGGCGTTCTACTCGGCATCACCATGATGTGGCTTGTATTTGAGCGACTCTTTCCCCGCTCCGCCGCCGATGAAATGGTGCGCATCTTTGTCGCCAACCTTCGCCTGCTGTCGGATCTTCTCAGCTCCACTCCGCGTGCTGGGAACTCGTCGGACATTCTAAAAATCCGCCGCCTGCGCGAAGAAATCTATCGTCGATTCGGTGAGGTGAATGCGCAGGCCGATGCTGTTCCCTTTGAAACTGGCGCTGCGCGTGCCGGCGACATGGCTGCGCGCGATCGAATCCGTAGATGGCAGGCATCTTTGCGCAGTTTCTATCTGCTGGAAGCCCCGTTGCTCCAGTTCCGTCTCTTCGCCGCCATCGATGCAAAGTCGCAGCCATTCAGGATTTTCGAAAATGATTTTCGCTTCGAGTGTTCGCGCATCTTTCGTCAGATGGCAGATAGCCTTGACAGTCAAGTGAAGACGCATTTCCACCGTGCCAGCGTTCCAGTGAGCTTCGTCCAGCAGATCGATTCGGCGTCAGCCCCAATTGCAGATACTTTCTCGGAGCGAGAGCGGTCTCTCATGCATCTCACCCGCACCATCGCGCGCCTCATCGACCGGGTTCAATCCGAGGTTGCCTCGGAAGGCCTGTACGATCTGCCGCCAGCCCCCGCAACTCTACCAGCGACCGCCGAGCCTGATACCGCCTGAGCTGCTGACAGCGTGATGTTCAGAGAACTGTGGCGATGAGGGCCCGCGGTCAGAGACAATTGGAATCGACATATTTAGAACGAGCGGGGTCCTCTACACTTTGGAAGGCTCAGCCAGAGTTCTTGTTGACTTCGAGCTGGGACCAGATTTGCCCTCGGTAGGTTCAGTACGAAGAAGATTGAGAAACAGGCGAACATCATAGCCAGCACTCTTGGCAGTGCGCGTCAACAGCAAAACCAGCGCGGCAATTTCATTCACAGCCTCAGAGGCCGGTCCCGGACCCTGTGCAATTGCAACCAGCGCCGGCAGCTGAAGCCAGCAGATGAGTGCCTCGAACTCTTCTTGATGTAGATAGTCTTTTCCACCGCTGCTGTTGATCCCGGCGAGCCAGCGAACATCCGGATCGTGCCAGAATTCCTCCGAACGGATCGCAGCTTCAGGCGAAGCTTCAACGTTCATTCGCAGCAGCACCCGCAACATCGCCGCCGCTCGCCAGGTCTGCTCACCGTGCAGCCCGACCGTGGAAAATGTTTCAGCCAGCGCGTGCCTGAGTCGCAATTCATCATAGAGCGCGAGTGAAGAAGTCGGCGTAGGAAACACACGAAGTGCGATCCAGGCCAGTACGGGCGCCCATACATCAGAAGCAGCGGTGCGTGAATCGCTGCTCGGCAGCACAGAACGAGCCGCGGCCTGGAACGATTCAGGAAAAGCCGCGATCATTGAAGGTAGATGAACGGAGGCAGCTGCGATCTCAGCGAAGCCTTCTCTTTTATCTGACGGTTCTGGTCTTGACGTTTTTGAGTGGCCTGAATCAGTCAAAGAATCCGAGGCAGCTGCATCGCTTTTCTGGGATGCCGCCTTCGCGAGTCCGGTCGCCGTCAGAGCAAAGGCCTGCACTTCCGTGATGAAAGCCGCCAGCCTTGGATCCGAATCAAATTCATTCCTGGCAGTCTCCGGCTCTTTGGCGGGCTGCGCCTTTTTACCGTTGGAGAGCTTGCTTTTCTTTGAGCTCTTTTTCGGTTTGCTCGGAATGACAACCAATTCCTTAGCCACGTCCGAGAACGCCTGTACATTCGCATCGTTAATTACGTGGTGCAATGCTTCCACGATCGGTCGAAGACGAAGTTGAGACAGCGCCTCATCCACACTGTGAACTCCCGACCCATGCAGTGCATCGCAAAGCCGATCCCATGGCTCGGTTGACGACGGCTGAAGCTCGCGCCAATTCAGCAAAACAACGTGTTGATATCCCCGCAGATCAAGGGTCAGGCCATGGTCGCGAAATTCCGACGCTCTCCGCAGATATTCAAGCCCGAGGATCGTATCGCGATATGCAATGATGGTCGACCCATCGTAAGGCAGTCGAAGTCCATCGGCTAGACTCCGTTGTTGCAAAGCGCCAGTCTGTTTCTCGAGAAAGCCAACCGACTTGTGTATGGTGCCATGGGTGGATCCGTAGCGGTTGTTGTAGAGAATGATTGCGCGTTGATCGCCGTACATATTTGAGTAAGCGAAGACATTCTCGTCCACCGTGCTAAATCCGGTCCAGAAGTCATACAGCACAAAATTTGTGCTTTCCGCGAACAAGTGACGGTTTTTCAAAAGCGGAGCGATGATCTCCTGATGCCGCGCGATCAGGCCCTCGTTCGGAGATTCCTGCAGCCGTGCCTGTTTGAAGTCCATGCCATAGCGTTCGGTATAGCCTTCAATCTGACCGTGGCCAAACATCGGCAGACCCGGCAGCGTTGCCAGCAGGACAGAGACACCGAAGTATTTGTCTCCCGAGCCAAATTGATCGATCGCCGTCCGCTCGTCGGGATTGCTCATGAAATTCACATAGCGCTTGAGAATGTCCGGATCGAACTCCACTGTCTTTTTAAGATATGAGCGATACTTTGCATTCTCTTCATCCCGCAGCATGTTCATAAATGCGCTGTTGTAGACGCGATGCATGCCCAGCGTGCGAACGAAGTAACCCTCCAACAGCCAGAACGCCTCCGCAAGCAGCAGCGTGCCAGGCACCTCCGCGGCCACGCGATCGACCACCTCGCGCCAGAACTCGCGTGGCATCAAGGCGTCGAATGCTTCTTCCGACATCGCGTATTCCGCCCGCGACGGAATTGAACCGCCCGCACCTGGGAGAGGAAACCACAGGCGTTGCACATGACGCTTCGCCAGCACCATCGCTGCGTCGAACCGAATAATCGGAAAGCGTCGCGCTACATTGAGAATCACTTGAATGACATGTTCGCGAACCTCGGCCTTCGAGTAATCGAGTTGCGCCGTGTCGTTCCACGCGAACATCGTCCCATCGTTGCCGTGATAGATAAAGCGGGTGTCGCCCTCACGATATCGCCGCAGACGAAAGACGACGGCTGCATCGGAATGGTCGTAGTAATGGTCTTCAATCTTGATTTCGACGCGACTGTCCGCGGATAAATCCGGTCCCTCAAATGTGTAGGCCGGAAACGGGCTCTCCCAGCGTGACAGGAACCAGTCGGGATGCTCGATCACCCAATTCGAATCGATCCCCATATGATTGGGAACCATGTCGCTCGCCAGTCGCAGGCCGGCCATGGCGGCTCGATAGCGCAAGTTCTCGAAGGCTGCCTCTCCCCCAAGGTCTTCCGCGATCGAATAGTCTTTCAAGGAATAGGCCGAGGCCACTGCATCGTTGTTCCCGCGCAGCCGCTTGATCGTCTTCGAAGCTCGGCTCCTCTCCCATAGCCCAATCAACCACAGACCGGTGATACCTCGAGAGGCCAGCAACTGAAGCTCCTCGTCTGGAATTTGATCCAGCCGATAAATGTGGCGCAGATATTTCTGTGACAACTGCTCCAGCCACACGTAGGTGCTCTTGGCGATCAGAACAACTGTCGGCATCCATGCCTGGTCCGCACTGAAAGCTTCGTACTCGTTCAACGGCGCCTGGTAGCCGGCGGCATAGCGGCGACGCCGCACCCCATCCGAGCCAATGACGAACTCGGAATCGAAACCGACAAATTCGTCACCGACAAAACCTTCACCTCCGCGTCCGGGCGGTGCATGGCGATGCCTGTCCGGGCCCGGTGGATGGAACCGCATCCAGATGGCGAGTTCTTCTTCATGAAGAACGTCGATTGCCAGCAATACTCTGCGCAGATCGTCTCCAAGATATTGCGACCAGTTTTCCCGTATGAACTCCAACTGACCGGTAAGCGAATCGGGCGAGGCAAGCATCGGGGCGCTCAACGCATCCAGCAGGCTTCCTACCCCCGGTGCGATCGGGGGGCGAGTCAGGAAGAAATTCGGAAGACGCGTCGTGACATCTCCATAGGCTGTTTGTAGTTTCAGGTCGCGATCCCCAAACAGGATGCGAAACGGCTCGAAGGCAGGATTTTTGTTGGCGAGCCACAACAGCAGCATCTCTTCGAATGCAATCTGCCGATTGGGCACTCCTGCAGTACTACCGTCCAGCCACTGGGTTGCGGTGAGTTCACCGCGATACACGGACATACCCGGAAACTGCTCGACGAAGGCAAGCAGAAGCCGTTCGATTTCAGCCGTAGTCAAGTGTCCGCTAAACCAGCGGACCGCCTCCGACATCACCGCCGGATCGATTTCACGCCGATAACGCGCGATGAGTGCATGGCTCAACTCGTCGATCAATCCCATCGCGAACAGCGCGCCCGCATTCACCGGTGGGTGAGGATCTACCTCTGATCCCTGCAACTCATTCAGCCGCTGCGCAAGCGTTCGGCTGGCAGCGACGTTCGCAAAAACTACATTCCCATCAAAACTAAACAACAGGTCTTCGAGATCCAATTTCTTTCGGATCGCCTTAGAGATGTGAAATTCCATTCGAAATATTCTTTCTGGCGGTCTTCGCCCGCGAGCTAACGTGATTCCGCGATGCTTACGAAAAACTGCCCCTGGGAGGAGCCGTCATCCTCCCCCAATTTGCTCCGACATAAAGATAGATGCAATCCAGCGCGAGAGATTGGCCCAGACATTTCCTCACTGGGCCCCCACGCTGAATTTCGCGCCACCCTGCGGCGATACACTGGGTCGAGTTCGAGCTTGCCTCATAACAACATTCTCTACCCGCTGCCTAAGTTGCTCGGTGGAAGCACGGAATCTGAAAGGTCGTGTCATGGTCTCCATTGCCTCCTCGAGTTCGGCCCCCCGTTCGATCCGCCATGGATGGTTGAGGATATTTATTGCACCGTCGCGTTAACTGCGCTCTCCCATTTTTGACCGGCTGTGTTGCTGGCGATGACAGCGAACCGATGACTGCCAGCTGCCAGGCTGATCGAGGTGTTAAGTGAGCTCGACGCGGTCGAATACTTCTTCACCCCATCCACCCACAATTGCGTGCTCGCGATGGTACCGGTAACTTTCGCGGTCGCCTGCACCATTACCGGCGAGCTGACGGTTGAACCGCTTGCGGGCACGCAGAGATGAACTCCGGCCGATGTTGGCGCGCTGCAGGATCCACTCGTCCCGAAGGTAAAGGCAGCGCTGGACACTCCGCTCTGTACATACCCGGTGGCGCTTGCAATCGCTTTTACCGAGGTGGTCGTGGCGATGGTGATTGGGCCGTTATAGAGCGTCGAGGACGAAGTTGGAGTGGCTCCGTTCAACGTGAAGTGGATTTCCGCCGACGCTGTCGTGCTGGAAAGAGTCACGCTCTGGCTCGAGGAGAAGGTGCCTCCGTCCGGTGAAATCAGCGGCGCCGCCGCAGTCGGCTCTCCGTTCAAAAGCCCGTAGACAGCCACTTGTTTGTTGCCGGACACGTACACTTTACCATTTGTCACCACCGGGATTGTAAAGCGATTAGCAATACCGCCGGCATCGCGCTTGGCATTGGTGTCGCTCTCATAGATGGTGTTCGTCAGGTCGTTCGCGTCCCACGCATATAGCACGTTAGGCCCATTTGTCTTCACCTGGTCTGACCGCACCGCCCAGGCAATGCCGTCCTGCGTGCCGTTGGAGGAGACGGTAAAGGATGCACCGGGAAATCCGGAAGTCACGCTTGCCTGGCTGAACGGTTCGCTCCCCAATACTCCGTCACTTAATTTAAACGCCTTGGCCACATCTTTCGCAGCCCAGATATAGACATTTCCATTCCAATAGGCCGGGGTACTCCATAAACCTCCAATCTGGCCGGAAATGTCCTGTAGCGCATTCGTGTTGGATGTCCCTCCTGGAGCGTAGCCGCCCAGATTGTCGCGGTTGAGCACGACGATCCGCCCCTCCTTGCCGGCCTGTACCAGAATATGGGGATCGTCCCCCTGCTGGTCAGGCACCATCAGAATGCCGCCCGACCCTAAATCCAAATCTGAAGTGTTCAGCTTCGAGTAGTTGAACGATGTAAATTCATCGGTCGTGGTCAGACCGCCGTTCGCAAGGTTGAAATCGATGACACTTTCGCCCATTCCCAGGCTGCCGCTGTAAGGGAACTTCGGATAGGTTGTGTGCGTGCCGTTGCCGGTTACGACAAACATCCGGCCGCCGGTCGCATCATCGTCGATCGGCATACCTGCACCAGAAGCCCATATCCCGCTACCAACACCGTTCGGCGAAAGACATACCACCGCAGTTTGCGCCAGCGTTGTGCCGTTATAGGCGAGCAGCCATCCGTGCCACGGTCCCAGATCGCCATGCGCGGCGAAGCCAACATAAACATAGCCGTTGTAGTAGTTCAGCGCCGACCGCTGGTTCTCCCACAATGGACTGAACGAGAGCTTTCCGCCGGAACTGCCGTTGCCCGTACCCGTCACGGTTGCCTTCGCCGCAACCGGGCTGTTCGCCCTCTCCGCGCCCGTCAGAATGTTAATCGCGTGCAGCCGGATAAAATATGTGCCTTTCTCCTCCGTGGCACCCACCACATACATCGTGTTTGTTGCGGGATTAATCACGGGAGTCCCAGTAATGCCGATCACCGGACCAATATCGTTTTCACCAGTCGACTTCGGTGCCTGCGGCGTTGCCCCGGCTGTTGCTCCGTGCGCGGCATTCAGCAGAGAGATCTGCCAGATGGGCTTTGAATTCGCGCCGCCGTTCGAGTCGGCGTCGAAGGCATAAATCGAATCGTTTTCCGTCGCCACAAACAGGACATTGTGCACGTTGCCATCACTCATCTTTAAGCCGGGTACATACAACGGCTGGGCGTATACGTTGCCGTCCACCGTCAGTCCGAACAGCTTGCCGAACGAGTTCACGTTCACGTTGGCCGGCGTCAACGCAGTCTCCTGCGTGTTCTCCCCGGCATGCGTCAGATCATAGCGCCAGGTCGGCACCGTTACCGGAGTCGGCGTCTGGGCGGACATGCTCCCCGCGAGCGCGCAGAATAAAGCCAGCGCCAGCGCTGCAAGCGCGATTTGCCGGGTCAACCTCGAATGGACACTGGGATTCTCCATACGACACACCTCAAACTTGAGATTCTGTACAAGCTATCCGTGAGCTGCGCCAAAAATGCGCGAGAACAACAGTGAACAAAAATTACTTCACCTGGATCGTCATGTTCAGCGGCAGATTCGCAGATGAGTCGCCGACCATTAGCTTCACCGGCTCAGCTTCAACGCGAAACGCCTTAGTCTTCACGTCCCAGTACGCCAGTCGCGAAGCCGGCAGCGGAATTTCCACCGTCTTCGTCTGTCCCGCATCGACCGTCACCCGCTGGAAGCCTTCCAACTCTTCGTCCGGGCGTTCAACCGCAGAGTGCAGATGCTTCACGTAGAGCTGCACCACTTCATCTCCGCTGCGGCTACCTGTATTCGTCACGTCCACGCTCACCGTGACCGTTCCATCCTTGGCTAACCGCGGCGAGCTTGCCTTGATGTTCGATAACTTAAACGTCGTGTAGCTCAGGCCGAATCCAAACGGATACAGAGGCTCGCCCTTGAAGTACATGTAGGTGTAGCCGTCGTGGATGTTGTAGTCCATCCTTGGCGGAAGTTGATCGATCGATTTCGGCCAGGTCTCCACAAGGTGGCCTCCAGGGTTATAGTCCCCAAACAGCACCTTGGCCAGCGCCGTTCCTTCATCCTGCGATGACTGCGCCATGTGCAGAATCGCCGGCACATTCCCTTCCGTCCAGTTGATATCGTACGGAAAGCTGGAGATGAGCATCACCACTGTCTTCGGATTCTTGATGAAAACCTGTTTAATGATTTGTTCCTGGTAAAGATCGATCGTTTCGCGGTCTCGTCCCTCGCGTCCATCACTGGGCACGGTACAGGGTAGCGTGATGCCCCCGCCTTCGGTCGGCGAGTTATACCAGTCGTGCGCCTGGTCGCCACAGGTCGGATTATTTCCGACGACGACCACCGCGACGTCCGATTCGCTCGCCGCTTTCATCGCATCCGTTTCCCCGCCCGGCGTGTCGTAGGCGGCATAGTTCACCTTCACGTTCGGCCCCACCTCATCCTGAATGCCCTTCATCGGCGTCACGGCATAGGGAGGTGTCCCGCCATACCAGTCCCAATGCACAACATTTGCCAGCGGTCCGATCACCGCGATCGACTTGATGGTCTTCTTATCGAGTGGAAGAAAATTGTTTTCGTTTTTCAGCAGCACCACAGATTCAAGCGCCATCTTGCGTGAAACATCGCGATCTCTGTCTGTGTTCCACGGCTCTGGAGAATCTTTGATGCTGGTGTACGGCACCATATTCGGCGGATCGAGCAGCCCAAGCTTGATCGTGATGCGGAATTTGCGACGCAGTGCGCTATCAATATCAACCTCTGTGATCGACCCATCCTTCAGCGCTGCATGCAGCTCATCCTTATAAGAATCGAGGTATTGATTGATCCCCGCCTTCAGGCAAGCCACCACAGCAGCTTCCTGATTCGGAAAAAGATGACGTGGATTCACCAGCAACTTCACCGCGCCGCCATCGCTCGAAACCACATCCACACCCCACTTGTCGATCACAATGCTGCGCAGAATGGGATTGACCTCCATCGTGGTGCCATTCCATGCGTTGTAGGAAGCCATCACGGCCTTCGCCCCGCCATCGAGAAACGCCATCCGGAACGGCACCGAATAATATTCCCAGAACAATCGCTCATCGAAATTCGACGAGGAGCTATTGCGGAGATTCTCATTCTCATTCGCCAGAAAATGTTTCAGCAGTGCTGCGGCCTGCCAATACTTCGGATTGTCACCCTGCAGCCCGTGAACGAAAGCCGTCGCCATGGTTCCATTGAAGAAAGGATCTTCTCCATACACTTCCTCGCTGCGGCCCCAGCGTGGATCGCGGTCGAGATCCGACTGAGGGCCCCACAACATCAGAACTTGCCGATCGTACTTCGGCGTCTGCGTAATGAAGCGGGCCTCGTAGCCCTCGACGTCCGCCGCCGCCTGCACCAGCTTCGGATCCCATGACTCGCCCATCCCCGGAGGCTGAGGAAATTGCGTGGTGGTGATTGGCTGCCGCCCGAATCTGGCCTCACGTTGCACGACTCCATGGATACCCTCGGAACTGCCGATATTCGGCACTCCCAGCCGAGGTACCCCGGTCTCCGTGCCCAGGCAGTCGATCTTCTCGTCCGTCGTCATCAACGACAGCAGATTGTCGATGCGTTTTTCTGTCGGCAGATTAGGATCGTCAAACGGATGGTGCTGAAGGTGCCATTGGTCGACTTGCGGCGGCGGTGGCTGTTGTTTCTGCTGAGCAAAGGATGGGACAGCAAGCAGCAGAGGCCAGATCATGAAGGCAACGCGTTTCTTCATCTTGAGTCAGCTTTCTCGTCGAGCCGGAAGTTGTGGCGCCAGCATTCCACGACAAATTGATTGCCAAAAAACCGCCGCTTAGCTGGCAACTGAGATTTGAACATAACGGAATGAAAAATGCGCAGGCAAAGCGCCTTCGCGAGAATCGCTCACTCCCCGGCCCGCCCACCGAACGCCACATCCGAATCATTCGAAAACGGTCTGAATCTGTGAATGGGCGCTCACGTCACGGTTGTCAACGCCACATTTCTTTCTACTTGTGATTCTGTTCGGCAAAAGCGAGATCCTTCGATGTGTCTTTGGAAAGGTCTGCTCGCAGGAATTCCTCCGATTCCGGAAGAGACAGATGGAAATCATTCAGTCTGTCCAAACGAACGCGGAGATTCTTGCCGCTGCATTCAAGTACATGACCTCCCTTCAGACGGTCTTCAGAAAGAAAGTGGAAGTGGTACCCCGCGACATTCAGGGCGCTTGAAAACTGCGGCGCCCAGATTCCAACTAAGGTTCCATCCACATCCGTAAACTCGAATTCCGGTTGCGTCGCCGCAGCTTTGGCCAGGGGAACTCCATCGGAAGTTGACCGCATGGCGCGAACGTGGATATGTGTGAAGCGTCCGTCGATGCGAATTGCATAAAACAGATTGTCCGAATCTCGATATAGGTCGCAGGTTTTCTTAATTTCCTCGAAACTCGAGGCATTTTCCATGGTGTGATCCTGATCCGCAGTAAAGCGGGTGACCATCGCGAAGGGAGTGCCCACATCCTCGGTTATCTTCAAAACTTTTCCATCACTGCGCACTTGATAAATCACGCCGTCCAGCACGATCATCTCGCCGTCGATATTTTCAAAAGTTCCAAGCCCAAAATCGCCATAGTTGAGCAAAAGATTACTCGACACCGCGCGATCGTAAATTCCCTGAACAAGAGCGCCGGATGTTGAAACCTGAAACAGGGTATGCTGCGGCACATCAAAACAACGCGCCAGCGCGCTCGACGCCACGTGAGAGATGGGCTCGCCCGTGGTTTCAGATATTTTTTTCAGCACGCCTAGCAGTGACTTTGAAATCGGGACGAACACACCTGTTCTTCGCATGCTGTACACCTTAGATCAATCCCTTGAACGGCCTTATGTGCCAGTGAGGAGTTAGTGTAGCGCTTTTTCTTTGTGCTCATATAGCGGCCAGCGAGACATAGATAAGTGGTTTGCCTCTCTCTACCACATGCCCGCCAGCACCACCGTGTCCTCCGCATCTACCGAAGCGGGATCCTCGAGGCGTACTCCGGCGAAAATGAGCCACAAAACAGGATACTTAGCCAGATTCGCACCGAATGGACAAGATCGAGTACTATTGAGGAAACCTAAAGCAGTGTCTACTCATCCTACGCACTGAAAAAGCCATTTTCTCCCTCCTCTGACGCCCCCCAGCGACGGATTGATTTGAATTTCCTACTACTTCCGCGCGTACTCGTGCGGGAGAGAGAAACGCCGGTGAATTGTCATGAAACTCTTCTGTTACGTTCTCTTGATGTTCCTTCCAGGCGCGGTTCCCGCGTTCGCAGGTGGATTCAGCGGCCAGTCCACTGGCTCGCCGGCGCCAACCATCGCTATCACTGCCAGTCCAACGTCGATCGTTAAGGGGAGTTCCTCGGTTTTGACGGTGACTGCCACCAACGCCACGGGAATCAGCATCACCGGAAGCAATGGCAGCAAACGTACGATGGCGGCCTCTGGTGGATCCATCTCAGTCAGTCCGACCTCCGCGACCACCTACACCGCAACTGCAACGGGAGCAGGAGGCACGGCCACCGCATCGGTGACAATCACCATGACAACGGGTTCGACCGGCAATTCATCTCCACCAACTGTGACCATCAGCGCCAATCCCACATCGATCACGAAGGGAAGCTCCTCCGTCTTGACCGTGACTGCCACCAATGCCACAGGTATCACCATCACCGGAAGCAATGGCAGTAATCGTACGGGGG
>Ga0208480_1000663_pt1 | contig 12818 bp, 11 predicted proteins | sample NGESurshal092012_4_FD_184485 | JGI IMG/M metagenome (GOLD analysis project Ga0208480, IMG submission 184485) | Arctic peat soil microbial communities from Barrow, Alaska - NGEE Surface sample F53-1 shallow-092012 (SPAdes) | ecosystem: Environmental > Terrestrial > Soil > Wetlands > Peat ... | reverse complement strand
TGCATGTGGCTCGTGCTCGCGAATGCCATCGGCGTCAAGACGGCGCAGTCCCTCAACGCCGTTGAGCGTGCCTCGGCGCTGGAGCTCTTCAAGGCGCGGGATCTCCTCGGCGCGCGCCGCGACGATCAGCTTGCCGCAACGCTCGTGGGGGATTCCGTGCTCTTCGCAGTATTCATAGAGCTCGGCTGCCCCTTCCACGCACAGGCGCGCCTTGGCCGAGCCGGGCTTGTAGTAGACGCCGGCGTGGATGACGCCGGAGTTGTGAGAGGTCTGGTGGTAGCCCAGCTCGCGCTCACGCTCCAGCACGCATATCGATGAGGATGGAAAGCGGCGCGCCAGCTCGCGTGCGACGGCCAGGCCCACGATTCCGCCGCCGATGACTGTCAGGTCGCTGCGTGCCGGTGCTGGGTCGGACGGCGGGAGATTGTGCTTGGGCACTGGGCCTAACATATGGCACTGCGGTCCGGAAAGATGCCGCGGAGGCCTGGGGATTTGGGAATCGCTCGTCCGAGACCAGGCATTTACGCCGAATAGATTAGCCATTTACGCAGTCAAGATTAGCCATTTACGCATGCTAGACTAGGCGATTACGCATATCAAACTCGACGTTTACGCTGCCAGGCTCCTCTTGGATACCGTCCACCCTCGCTATCTTCGCCCGTCGTTGCTCGAAGCCCTGGCCGACACCAGGGTCGTTTTCCTCGCTGGCGCGCGGCAGGTCGGCAAGACGACGCTGACGCGGGAAATCGCCGCCGGCGAGCACCCGATGACGGTCTTGAGCTTGGACGAGGCCGCGACCCGAGATGCGGCTTCGCGTGATCCTGGCGGCTTCCTGGCTGCGCTTCCCGGGCCTGTCCTGATCGATGAGATCCAACACGTGCCAGAGCTGCTTCTGGAGATCAAGGGCGCGGTCGACAGGGACCCTACTCCCGGGCGTTTCCTCTTGACCGGCTCGGCCAACATCCTCACCTCCAAGAAGGTCAAGGACGCGCTCACCGGTCGCATCGAGACGCTGAATCTCTGGCCCTTGGCTCAGAGTGAGCTGCAAGGCGGTCAGCTGAACTTCGTAGACGGGCTGTTTGATGGGGCTCCACCACAGCTTGGCGGTTGTCTGGTGGGTCGCGACGCCTTTACGTCGATCGTCGATGCAGGCGGCTATCCTCAGGCGCTCCTGCGTCACGGGGCACGACGCGAGCGCTGGTTTGAGAGCTACGTCGACAGCACGCTCGACAGTGATCTGCGCGATATCTCGGACGCGATCAAGGTCGAGGAGATGCCCAGACTGTTGCGTTTGATCGCTGCCCAGTCAGCCAATCTGCTGTCCTATAGGAATGCCGCCGCGCGACTGAACATCAGTCACGACACGGTCAAGGTGTACGTGGGACTCTTGGAGCAGCTGTTTCTGGTCAGGAGGCTCCGGGCTTGGCGGCCGGGCTTGGGAGCACGCGAGGTCAGCACTCCGAAGGTCTATCTGGTCGATTCCGGCTTGCTCGCACATCTGCTCGGGGCTGATCGGAAGCGTATCGCGATCGACGACCAAGTCACCGGCAAGATCCTCGAGAATTTCGTCGCGATGGAGGTGGTCAAGCACCTTGGATGGTCCAAGAACAGGGTGCGCATTTATCACTATCAGCGCGATCGGGAAGACGTGGATCTCATTCTCGAGCGGGCCGATGGACAGATCGCTGCCATCGAGGTGAAGGCGCGCGCAACCATCGGCAGCCAGGACTACCGGTGGTTGGTCAAGCTCCGCGAGCACCGCGGCTCGCAGTTCGTTGCGGGGGTCGTCATCCACCCTCGGGAGCAGACGATCCCTTTGGGGGACCGCCTCTGGGCGCTGCCGATAGCGTCGCTGTGGGCGTGACCCTCGCGTGAGTTCCTTCGTGAGGGGTGGCCTACCAGACGACCGGCACGCTGTAGGCGGCAAACGTACGGTCGCGGGTAAGGATCGCGCAGCCCTCAAGCTTGGCTTGGGCGATCAGGAGCCGGTCGAAGGGGTCACCGTGGTGAAGAGGGAGCTCACCGGTCGCGTTGGCGTGGCGTGCTGTGATGCTCAGTATCTCGGTCTCGGTCTCGTCGATGCGCGCCAACAGGTCCTCAGGTGCCTCCAGCTTGCCGATCGCGCGCTTGATCGCGATCTCCCAGACGCTCACGACGCTGACGAGCAATTGTGTGTCTGCCCGCTCCATTGCCTCTTCGGCTTGAGATGACAGCGGGTAGTCGGAAGAAAGCAGCGCCAGCAGGGCGTGCGTGTCGAGCAGGAGCCTCAATCGTCGATCATGCCGAAGGCACGTTGGAGTTCCTCGGGCAGCTCGTCGAAGTCATCGGCGATTTTGACCTGGCCCTTCCACACGCCCCTGAGGGCAAGTAGTCCGCGCGGCTTCTCGTCGTAGGCCACGATCTTGGCTACGGGGCGTCCGGAGCGCTCGACGATGATCTCCTCACCGTGACGAGCGCTTTCGACTAGTCGCGAGAAATGCGTCTTGGCTTCGTGCATGCCTACGCGCGTCATGGAGCTAGCTTAGCATGGTTAGCTAGCTTAGTCCAGGTTAGGCGTTTACGCAGTCAAGATTAGACATTTACGCGAGTCCAATACGCCATTTACAGCAGTCCCATCACTGCCAAACGCGCACCCAGTCGACCAGCATGTGTGCTGGGAACTGGGTCGCGGCGTTCGGGGCGCCAGGCCAATCGCCGCCTACCGCCAGGTTCAGCAGGAGGAAGAAAGGGCGCTCGATGGGCCACGGGGCGCCGTGCGGCAGGTTTGCTGGTGTGATCGTCTGGTAGACGGAGCCGTCCAGCAGGAAGCTGATCCGTTCCGGCGCCCATTCAACCCCATAGACGTGGAAGCCGGCCGAGAGGGGGGTAGGGGCTTCGGCCTTGCCACCGACGCCGTCTTTCGCCGCCCATGGCCAATTGGCGTGCAGGGTGCCGTGGACGACGTCGGGTTCCGATCCCAAGACCTCCATCGCATCGATCTCACCACAATCGGGCCAGGAGTGTTCGCTTGCATAGCCTTCGTCGCCTAGCAGCCAGAACGCCGGCCACATTCCCTTGCCGGCAGGAACCTGGATGCGTGCCTCCACCAGCCCGTACTGGAACTGAAACTTGTGCAGCGTCTGTAGGCGGGCGGAGGTGTATCGCCGGGGTATGCCGTCGCCGCCCGTGTAGTTTTCGGCGCGAGCGGTGATGTCCAGATCGCCGGCCCCGTCGAGTTCAGCGTTCTGGGGCCTCGAGGTATAGGACTCGAGCTCTTCGTTGCCCCAGCCCTTGCCGCCCGTGTCGAAGTTCCAATTTGCCGGATTTGGGCCGGAGCCCGCCGGGCCGTTGAATTCTTCGGACCAGATCAGGTGCGACGTTGCCGTGGAGGCCGGATCGATGGTTGCCGCGGCTACGCCGGTTCCGTATGGGTCGAGCCTCGTGCCTGCACTTTGCTTTCCCTTGGGTTTGGCGACACCACGTTTGTGCTTACCGTAAGGCCGGGACTGTCCATGGTGGTGGCGAGAATGATTTGTGTGCGCCGCCGAGCGCTTGCCCTTGTGCTCTGTTCGTATTGATCTGTGCGTGGGGTATGCCATCACGGGCACGGCAATTGCCGTGCCCGCAAGCAGAGACAGGCAGAGCGTCAGTCTGAGCGAGCGTCGTAGCATCACCACCGCATCGCCAAGATGACCTCGATGCTTGAGTGCTTCGTCTGCCAGCCAATCGGGCACGGCCCCCGACGGCATAGCCCTCAGCCTGGCGCGGAAGCGGTGCGCCCGACCGGTCCAGGCACGCGCGAGGACAACGCCTCAATCACACGCTCAATCGCGTCATCCACCGCCTCTTCGCCCGAGTGCAGTGTGAGGTCCGGTTTCAGAGGAATCTCGTATGGTGCGTCTACGCCCGTCAGCCCCGCCAGCTTGCCGGCGCGTGCGCGCGCGTAGAGCCCCTTGGGATCCCGCTCCTCGCACAACTGCAACGGCGCGTCCACAAAGATCTCGAGGAAAGGAAGTTCTGCCTCGTGATGCAACGAAGCGGCTGCTTCGCGGTCTTGGGCATATGGGCTGACAAGGCTGACGATCGCCAAAGTGCCCGACTCGGCAAGCAGTCTCGCGACATGGGCGGTGCGGCGCACATTCTCGCTGCGAGCGGCCTCGTTGAAACCTAGATCCCCGTTGAGGCCGTGCCGTAGGTTGTCGCCGTCGAGCATGAACGCGGGGCGTCCCGCGCTGACCAGGCGCTCCTCGAGCGCGGCCGCGATTGTCGACTTACCCGCCGCCGGCAGGCCCGTGAACCAGATCGTGGCGCCGGCGTAGCCAAGCGACTTCCAACGCTGACTGCGGGTGAGCGTCGTTCGCTGCCAGCGAACGTTGGGGCTGTGTTCCTGGCTACCCTGCGGACGGTTCTCCTCGGACGCGATAACAGGGGCCTCGATCTCGTCGGCGCTGGAGGGGCGGGCACCGGCAGTTCGTTTGTTGGCGGTCGACATACCTCGCACGTGAAAACCCCCTTTGGGTACAACCGTTGTGTAGGCTCCACTACCCGGGACGCCGCCACGCATTCGGGCCCCGTGCTTATTCGAACAAGGATGCTCGCCATGGATCGTACAGGGATGAACTGACCATATGTCTCTAGATCCATCAGAATCTACTTCCGCCACCTCGTCTGAGGTCTCGGTCGTGATATGCGCGTATACCGAGCAGCGCTGGGATGAGCTCTTGGCCGCGGTCAGATCGGTGCAAGGCCAGTCGGCCGCGCCGAGGGAGATCATCGTCGTGATCGACAACAATCCGGCCCTGCTGGCGAGTGTTCGTAAGGCTCTACCCGATGTCGTCGCCGAGGAAAACAGCGGGAAGAAAGGGGCGGGGCAGGCACGCAACCGCGCCGTCGGTCTTGCCAGCGGCTCGATTATCGCCTTCCTCGACGATGACGCAGTGGCCACACCTGAGTGGATCGAGTCTGCCACGGCCGCATTCGATGATCCGAAAGTCATCGGAGTGGGCGGCACAATCGAGCCGATCTGGGAGGAGGCTCGGCCCCGGTGGATGGCCGAGGAGTTCTACTGGACTTTGGGCTGCACCTATCCCGGACTGCCAACTAAGCCCGCGCCGATCCGTAATCTGATAGCCGCGAACATGTTTGTGCGGCGTGAGCTCTTCCTCGAGCTCGGCGGTTTTCGGGCCGGGTTTGGCAAGAACGGGACCCGCTCTGGCACCGAGGAGACCGATCTTTGCATCAGGGCCAATCAACGTTGGCCGGAGAGCATCTGGCTCTATGACCCGGCTGTCGCGGTGAGGCATAGGGTGTCGGGGAGCCGATCGCGCCTGAGCTATTTCGTCTCACGCTGTTATGACGAGGGCATCGCAAAGGCATCGATTGTGGAGTTCGTTGGCGGCCGCGACGGCTTGGCCGCCGAGCGCTTCTATACCGCTCGGATTCTTCCGCGGGGCATTGTTCGAGGTGTGATCGCGAGCCTTCGCGGGGATATCACTGGCATTGCTCGTAGTGCATCGATTGTGGTCGGTCTAAGCGCGACGGTGGGGGGCTATCTGGTTGGAGAGCTGACTCTTCGTCGGGAGACCACTCCGATCGAGGATTCTGCGGGCCACGCCGACGTGTCGACGGCTTCGGATGCCAGCGGCGGTGTGCTGGTGATCGGCTCTGGAACTCATTTCATCAGCGGCGTAAGCCACTACACCCGCTACGTGGCCGTTGCGCTTGCCGAACGGGTACCTGTCTCAGTAATCCTGATGCGCAGGTTGATCCCGCGCGTGCTTTATCCGGGCCGAGCCCGTGTCGGGGATGACACCATCACCGATGAGGCCTACCCCCCTGAAATGAAGGTCTTCGACGGGGTGGATTGGTACTGGTTTCCGAGCATGCTGGGCGCGCTGCGTTTATTGCGGCGTAGTCGCCCGGAGGCCGTGCTGTTTCAATGGTGGACCGGTGCTGTACTGCACTCGTACGTGTTGCTGGCGTTGGCCGCACGCATGCAGGGAGCACGGATCATCATCGAGATCCATGAGATCCAGGACACCGGAGAGGCAAAACTTGCCCCGGTGCGCTCGTACGTGCAGCGCTTTGGACGTCGGCTGATGAGCATGGCGGACGCCTATATCGTGCATTCAGAGTTCGATCGCGAGGCGCTTGGAAAGAGCTTTGACATTGGCCAACGTCCGGTCCGGGTGGTGCGTCATGGACCCTTCTCTCACTATGCAGTCACGGAGTCCTCGAGCTTGCGTGAGGCGCCCGAGGGCATGTGCAACATCCTCTTCTTCGGGACGATCAGGCCTTACAAGGGGCTCGAGGATCTGGTGCAGGCGTTTGAGTTGTTGGCGGAGGAGGATGAGAACTGCTGGCTTACGGTGGTCGGGGAGACCTGGGAAGACTGGACGCAGCCGATCGAGATGATCAAGGCGTCCAAGCACCGAGAGAGGATCACGCTCGTCAACCACTACGTGTCGGACGCGGAGGTCAGTCGCTGGTTTGCCGGTGCCGACATTGTGGCCTTGCCGTATAGGCGGTCCTCGGCGAGTGGGCCGTTGCACCTGACGATGGACGCTGGCCTACCTGTGGTTGTGACCGACGTCGGTGGGCTCACGGAGGCAGTGGGTGGATACGACGGCGCGGTGCTCGTGCCCGGGGCAGATCCGGAAGCTCTTTACGAGGGGCTGCGGGAGGCGATGGCATTGCGGGGAATACACTTTGAAGACGTAAGCTCTTGGGTGGACAACGCCGACACAGTGCTTGAGCTGCTTGCAGCCGACTCGTGAGACTCGCCAGAGGATGTTTGCGTCCGCTCATAGCCCAGGCCGGTGCGAGACTCGCTCAACGGCAGCTCCTTACGCTGCGATGAGATCGAGCTCGCAACTTGCTGCCGAGGGTGAGCCCTCTCTGCTTGACGAGGGAGTAATTGCTGGCTCGGTCCACCTCCTGCGCCGTGCCGGCGTAGTCCTCGTGGTACAGGTCATCGGAGCCGGCTTGGCCTATGGGCTGCAGGTGCTGCTCGCCCGCATGATGGGTGCATCCGCCTACGGCATCTATACATACGTCTACGTCTGGGTTACGTTTGTCTCTCTGCTTGCTGGCCTTGGATTCCCGGCCGCAAGTATCCGTTTTCTCCCCGTGTATCGAGTCAAAGAGGATTGGCCCCGGATTCGCGGCTTTGTACATTCCACATCTCGATACACCTACGTAACAGCGATCGCGATAGCACTATGCGCTATCGCGTCCGTAGAAGGACTTCGCGCATTTGGCGTGGTGGCAAGTTCATCCTCTATCGTGTTCGGAGCCCTATTGGTCCCCGCGCTTGCAGGTTCGATGCTCTACACCGAATTTGCGCGGGCCGGACATCGGGTCGGCATAGCTTTCATCCCACCGATGATCGCGCGACCGATTCTAATCGGCCTTGGTGCTGGGCTCCTTTTCGTTCTGCATGGAACACTCTCGACGCTTGGCGCGTTTGGTGCGACGCTGCTATCAGCCTACGCCGTGCTGGCGGTTCAATACATGCTCACGCGGCATCTGTTTGACGGCCCTGAGACAAAGGTCCGGCCTATAGTCGAGCTTCGAGAGTGGTTTGGGGTGGGGATCAGCTTGCTCGCGGCTGGTGCTTTCGTCGTTACATTTCTGCAAGTCGATATCGTGATCGTTGGTGCCATTCTCGGTCCGCGCGATGCTGGAATCTACGCTGCGGCCAGCAAGACCGCGACGCTAGTCGGGTTTGTGGTGGTGGCCGTCAATGCGGCTGCTGCGCCTCAATTTGCATCCCTCTGGTCACTTGGACAGGTCGAGGAGCTACAGCGCCTGGTGTCTAAGCTCGCAAGCATCATCTTCTGGCCCTCACTCGCAATCGCGGTGGGGATTGCCGTGCTCTCGGGTCCATTGCTCGCCCTCTTCGGTCCTGAATTTCACGAAGCTCGCCCTGCGCTGCTTGTCTTGCTCGTAAGCCAGCTTGTCAGTGCGGCGGCAGGCTCCGTTGGGTATCTCTTGACCCTCACGGGCTACCACCGAGAGGCGACGATTGCGCTCGGTCTCAGTGCTCTTGCATGTGCGCTACTCGCCGTAGCCGGAGTACTGACGTTGGGTCTCGTCGGTGCTGCACTTGGCACCACAATCGGGTTCCTGTTGTGGAACGGATCGCTTTACTGGCTTGTTGTGCGCAAGCTGGGAATCTATCCGTCGATCTTCTCCACGATACATCTACCGCGCCGCCGCTAACACGATTGCGCTCAACGATTTTTGTATACATGTTGTATGATCGCCAGCGTGGATAGCCCCTCAGTCAAGGTGATATATGTCGGCGGCTACGCTCGAAGTGGTAGCACTCTCCTCGGCCGGGTGCTTGGCGAGCCGCAAGGCATGGTGTGTGTCGGTGAGACCCGTTTCCTCTGGAGCAGGGGTCTCATCAATAACGTTGGTTGTGGTTGTGGACAGCCCTTCCGTTCCTGCCCGTTCTGGACGGCGGTAGGGGAGGGGGCATTTGGCGGCTGGGACCAAGTAAACGCAGAGGAAATGACCGAGCTTGACCGTGTCACAAATCTGCCTCAGGCACTTCCGCTCTATTGGGCGCCGTGGTTGCGACCCGGCATGGACGATAAGATCAGTGAATACGTTGCCATTCTCTCTAAGCTGTACGCCGCGATCAAGCGCGTGTCTGGCGCAAAGGTGATCATCGAGATAAGCAAGGATCCCACACTTGCGTGTCTGCTCAGACGTATACCCGATAGTGACGTACGCGTCATTCACTTGGTCCGCGACAGCCGCGCCGTGGCCTACTCCTGGACTCGTAAGAGGCGGATGCCGAGCCCGATCGGCAACGAGGAGTTCATGTCGCGAGCCAGCCCGACCGAGACGGCGATCAAGTGGTCGGCATGGAATGTCGGATGCTACGCGCTCAGGGCCGCGCGCTTCCCCTATCAAAAGGTCACCTATGAGAACTTCGTCGCCGATCCGCGCGCGACTCTCGATAAGTTGAGTGTGTTTGCCGACGAGGAGATAATCTCCTCCGGATCTGAGCTGAGGGGCAACGAAGTGAAGCTCGGTGACCATCACATTTTCTCGGGCAATCCCATGCGCGCGACCACAGGCTGGCTGCCGGTGCGCCTTGACACCGAGTGGCAGACACAATTGCCCAAGGCCCAGTTTGCTAAGGTGACCGCGATCACCTTCCCGCTGCTGCGAGTCAACGGCTATCCGCTGATGCCGGCTGCCAGGAGGTCTGGCAAGACAGCGGTACCCGCGCCGCCACCGTCCTGAGATACTCAGCCGCTGCGAGAAGATCGCGGGGTGGGGGCGTGCCGGCTCACCCTCCCTGGATAACCTTGCCTAGACCCTCACTTCGGGTGCGCGCGACGCCTCTGGCGTAGCGAAGCGGTCCACGCATCACCCCCTCGCGTCGTGCTTGCAACAGCTCGTCGGGGCGCGTTAGCTCGCCGTTTGTCGCTGTCGAGTCCTCTTTTGGGAGCACGCGCTTGCGCAATTGCAGTGTGAGTGCGATTTGCAGCGATCTCGCCGCAGAGACGTAGAAACGCGGGTCGTGCGTCAGCGCCTTGGTCAATACCGCTCCCAGACCCAGGCCATAACCGAAGATCTGATCGCGCAGGGCGCCGCCGTCTTTGCGATGTTCGTGCCAGCACAGGGCGCGCGGCTCATACACGATCTGCCCGCCGCGTAGGATAGCCTTGCTAAACGCACACGTCTCCTCGCATGACCCGGCGGCACTCCCAGCGCCGAGCGCCGTATCGAAGCCACCGCTAGCGATTATCTCCGAACGGCGAAACGCCATGTTGTTGCCGACTCCGATCGTTCCATTCACGAATGGGTACAGCAACCGTCCTGGGACGGGCCCGGACCGTCGGTCATAGGTGTGCCGCTGCATTCCCTTGGAGAAGCCGGCGTATTGCTCGAAGCGCTTTTGCGAGACCGTCTGCAGCTCCAGCGGGAGCACCATGCCACACGCGACGGTCACCTGTGGCTCGGCAAACGGCGCAAGCAGCCACTCCACCCAGCCCTCGTCTGCGACCACGTCGTCGTCGGTGAAGGCCACCACGTCGGCTCTCGTCTCGCTGACCCCGCGATTGCGCGCCACCGACAGGCCCACACGTGGCTCGGGCACGTAGCGCACACGCGCGTCGTCCGCCGCGATCGCCTCTACTACGCGCCGTGTCTGCTCCTGCGTCGGTCGATTGTCGACTACCACGACCTCGAGCTCGGCTCGTCGCTGGGCGAGCAGCGAGTGTATGCAACGCTCGAGTTGCTCGGCCCTGCTAGCGGTAGAGATGATCACAGCGACCGACGCCTCCACCTTCGCCGGGTTGGCGCCGGGGCACATTTCGGCAGCGACGCCCAGCCCACCGACCAACTCGCCGGCGCCGCTCGGCATTGCGGCGCATCGATAGCGTTCGATGTGTCGGCGGATCTCCGTACCTGCCGATCGCCATATTGCGGTGGCGAGTTCGCTATCGGCAATGCCCTGGAGCTCACGACCTATGTGGAGGACCCCAAGTGGCTCATCGTGCAAGCGGACCAGTACCAGGGCGTCGCGCTGTCCGGGGTCCCAGTCACGTCCGTCGGGTGCGCGGGGCACAAGCGAACGGTCCAAGTCGATCACTCCGACGGAGGTAGGCTCAGTGTGCCGGAACGCGGCGACGGGGAGATAGCCGCTGGTCAGCTCCTCGGTTCGATCGCCGCTCATCAGAGTGCGTCGATCCTATAGCAGTCACTGCCAGACGCGCACCCAGTCGACAAGCATCTGGGCGGGAAACTTGGTTGAGGCATTCGGAGAGCCAGGCCATTCTCCGCCGACGGCGAGGTCCATCAACAGCGAGAAGGGGTGCTTGAAGGGCCATGCGGCACCGGCAGGCAGATCCGCCGGGGTCATCGTCTTGTAGACCGACCCGTCGAGCATGAAGCTGATCCGTTCTGGTTCCCATTCCACGCTGTAGGTGTGAAAGCCGCCCGACAGCGAGGCGGGCGATATGTCCTGACCCTGTTCCCCGGTGGGTGCCCACGCCCATGGGGCGTGCAGCGTTCCGTTGACGACGTTCGGTTCGGAGCCCAGCACCTCCATCGTGTCGATCTCGCCGCACGCGGGCCAGTTTTCCTGTTCGTAGGCTTCCTGGCCGAGCATCCAGAACTGCGCGACTAGCCCTTGACCCTCCGGCACCTCTATGCGCGCTTCCACGAGCCCGTACTGGAATTTGAAGGTATTGAGCGTTTGCAACCTTGCCGAGGTGTAGTCGCGAGCGATCCCATCTGTGCCAGTGTATTTTTCCGCGCGGGCAGCTATCGCCAACTGACCCTGGCCATTCAGCTCGGCGTTCGCTGCGCGGGAAGTGTAGGTCTCGAGCTCTTCGTTGCCCCACCCGTCGCCACCGGTGTCGAACTGCCACTGCGAGCCAGGAGACGCCCCAGCCGGTCCGCTAAATTCATCTGACCAGATCAGTTTCGTCTGTTTTGTGAGGCTGGGTTCGGATGGCTCTTCTTTTGCGGTCGGTTCTTCGGGGGCTGGGGTCGTTACAGGTTCTTTTGGCGCTGGGGTCCTTGCCGGTTCTTCGAGCGCAGGTGATTTGGCTGGTTCTTTTGGCGGTGGAGTTTTCGTGGGCTGTTCAGGTGTCGGAGACTTGGGAGATCCTTCTGGTGCCGTGTCTTTGGCTGCCGGCGTTTGCACGGGAAGGAGTTCTTGGGGAAAGGATCCTGAGGCAGGAGACGTCCCAGCGGACGAGCTCGATGGCGAAGACGGCTGAGTGACCGTCGCTGGGCCGTTCGTCCGGCTGTGTTTCGCTGCGGCCTTCTTAGTTGTGTGAGCCGCGGAGGTGTCCTTGGCGTCACGCTTGTGGTGGTGCTTGCTTGTGTCGCGGCGGCGGCGAGAATGATGCGCCATGGAGCGCTCGGCGCCGTGGCGTCCGGAAGCCAGCCCGCTTTCCGGTGAGGCCAGCACGAACACGGAGATCATCAAATAGGCGCATACCGCTGCGTGAGCGGGTAGGTGACGTGCCATTCGCTAATTGTGTCGTCAGGATCAAGCGACTGTTGAGCTAGTTCAGTGAACATGGACGCATGGCTCAATCGAGTTCCGCACACGGTAGGATCGGCTAGATCATCGTGAGATTTCGCGGTCGAGTCCTAGCCTTGGTCGGCCTTTTCGCCGTCTTCGTAGCGCTTGTAGTGGCCGTAGAGGCCGCAAGCCGAGGGGGTGGAGACCAACCTGGGCGCACGCTTTCTGTCAGGGGTGGCTCCTCGAGATGGTCGCGTCTGGTCTGGTCGGATAATTTTGAAGGGCCCGCCGGGGCCAGCCCCAGCGCCAAGAAGTGGAGCTTTGACACGGGCGGCAGTGGCTGGGGCAACCAGGAGCTCGAGTCCTACACGCCCAGGCCCACGAATGCGGAGCTCGACGGACACGGGCATTTGGTCATCTCCGCACATGCCGAAACCTACACCGGAAGCGACGGAATAACGCGCGGCTATACATCAGCGCGCCTGCAGACGTTCAACGAGTTCCAGTTCAGATACGGGCTGGTGGAGGCGCGTATCAGGGTGCCAAGCGGCGCAGGCTTGATCTCCCAATTCTGGGCGCTTGGCAGCGAAGCTTACGAGAGCTCGTCGGCCTGGCCGGGGTCTGGCGAGATCGACACGATGGAGGTGCGGGGATCCCAGCCACACGTCGTCGAAGGTACGGTCCACGGACCCTGGCCCTGGGCTCCGCACGGCGTGAGCGCAAGTGCACGCACGTCACCTTCGCTGGCCGCGGGCTTCAATGTTTATGGAATGGAATGGACTCCCGACAAGATCAGATTCATCCTCGACGGCTCTGTCTATCAGACGATCACACGGGC
>Ga0208480_1000662_pt1 | contig 12833 bp, 11 predicted proteins | sample NGESurshal092012_4_FD_184485 | JGI IMG/M metagenome (GOLD analysis project Ga0208480, IMG submission 184485) | Arctic peat soil microbial communities from Barrow, Alaska - NGEE Surface sample F53-1 shallow-092012 (SPAdes) | ecosystem: Environmental > Terrestrial > Soil > Wetlands > Peat ... | reverse complement strand
GAGGACGTCGGGCACATGTTCTTCTTGGAGCAGCCAGAGCGCACGGCACAACTCTTGTGTGAGCACGCGGCGCTGCATGTCTAGTGTCCCAAAGCATGAATTCGCTCGCGTCCCCCGGCCCCTGATCGCGCCTGAGGCCAGCCGCTATCGGCTCACGTGCTACCGGCACGCAGAGCGGTATCGTCGAACCTCAGATCACGATCATCCATCCGGGTAAACCACTCGGTGGCGGACCCAGAGCAGCTGAGCGTCGCCGGCGCCGGGCACGTGCAACTTTCGGTGGAACAGGCGGGGAGCGGGCTGCCGGTCGTGTTGCTGCACGGCCTCACGGCGACTCGCCGCTACCTCCTGATGGGCTCCCGGGCGCTCGAGCGCTCCGGTCATCGTGTTGTCGCCTATGACGCCCGAGGCCACGGCCATTCCTCCCCGGCGCCCAGCCCCGATGCCTACACATACGAGCTGCTCGCCGAAGATCTGAAGGCCGTGCTCGACCGGCTGGAGATCGAGCGAGCGGTGCTTGCCGGCGCCTCGATGGGCGCCCACACGGCGCTTCGCTTCGCGCTCGAGCGACCCGAGCGAGTGCTCGCGCTCGGGCTGATAACACCGGCGTTCGACCCGGACACGCACGGGGAGGACTCCTTTGCGTCATGGGACAGGCTCGCGCAAGGGCTCAGGGCTGGGGGAGTCGAGGGCTTCGTCGACGCCTACGACCTCGATCAGGTCCCCGAGCGCTTCAGGGAGACCGTCGCGAAGGTGCTCCGCCAACGCCTCTCCGCCCACGACCATCCGCTTGCAGTGGCCGATGCGCTGCAGGCGCTCCCGCGCTCGCGACCGTTCGAGAGTTGGCTCGAGCTGCGCGCCGTGGAGCTTCCCACGATTGTGATCGCAAGTCGCGACGAGGCCGACCCGAGCCATCCGTTGGCTGTCGGCGAACGCTACGCCGCGGAGATCCCGCGCGCCGGGCTTCTGGTCGAGCAGCCGGGCAGCTCACCGATCGCCTGGCAAGGCGGGCAGCTCTCAAAGGCGCTCGTCGAGTTGGCGTCGTCCGTCTGAGCGAGCCTCCTTTGGCCAACCGTTGGATAGCGGCCTCAGGCCAGCGCCGCAGAGGGATCCTGGCCTGGCTCCTCCACGATGGCGCCCCGCAGCAGCGCGGCGTAGCGGCCGTTCAGCTCCAACAGCTCCTCGTGGGCGCCGCGCTCTACGATCTTGCCGTTGTCGAGCACGAGGATTTGGTCGGCGTCGCGGATCGTCGAGAGGCGGTGGGCAATCGCGATCGTGGTGCGCCCGCGCGAGAGGTCGTCGAGCGCTATCTGCACGGCCCGCTCGGTCTCGGTGTCGAGCGCCGAGGTCGCCTCGTCGAGGATCAGCACCGGCGGGTTGCGAAGGACCGTGCGCGCGATCGCGATGCGCTGCTTCTCACCGCCCGAGAAGCGGTAGCCACGCTCGCCGACAGGTGTGTCGTAGCCCTCGGGCAGCGAGGAGATCAGCTCGTGGATCTGCGCGGCCTTGGCGGCGTCTTCGATCTGCTCGTCGCTCGCCTCGGGACAGGCGAAGCGCAGGTTCTCGCGGATCGAGGAGTGAAACAGGTAGGTCTCCTGGGAGACGAGCCCGACCGTCGCGGCAAGCGACTGCAGCGTGACCTCGCGGATGTTGTGCCCGTCGATACACACCTCGCCCTGCTGGGGCTCGTACAGCCGCGCAACAAGATAGGCAAGCGTCGTCTTGCCCGAGCCGGTCTCGCCGACGAGCGCCGTGCGCGTGCCCGCGGGAATCTCCGCCGAGATGTCCTGCAAAGTCCAGGGAGCCTCAGGCGCATAGCGGAAGCACACTTTCTCGAGGGTCACATCCCCGCGCACGCTCTCCAGTGCCTGCGCGCTCGCGCGCTCCTCGATGTCCACAGGCAGATCCAGGTACTCGAAGATGCGCCCGAACAGTGCAAGCGAGGTCTGCACTTCAAGGCCTACCGACAAAAGCTGCTGCATCGGGAACAGCAGGCGCGTCTGCAGCGTGGTGAACGCGACCACCGTCCCCACCGAGATCACGGCGCTGCCGTGCACGCTGCTGTAGCCGGCAAACCAGTAGACCGCGGCGGGCATGATCGCAAAGCTCATCTGGACCGACGCCATACGCCAGCGCCCAGCCATGCGCGCACGCACCTCCAGATCGGCCAGTTCGCTCGACTCGCTCGTGAAGCGGCTGGTGAGCTCGCCCGAGCGGCCCATCGTCTTGCCGAGCAGGATGCCCGACACCGAAAGCGACTCCTCGACGAGCGTCGACATATCGGCCAGACGGCCCTGGCGCACCGACTGGATGCGCCTGCGCTCATTGCCGACGCGGCGAGTCAGCCACACGAAGAACGGCAACAGGACCAGCGAGAACAACGTCAGCTGCCAGCTGAGCGCGAACATCGCCGTGACCGTCGCGGTGACGGTGGCAACGGTCGAGACGGTCGAGGTGGCGGTGCTTGTGACCACGTCGTCGATCCCGCCGATGTCATAGGCGATGCGCGCCTGCACCTCGCCTGAGCGCGTGCGCGTGAAGAAAGCAAGCGACATGCGCTGCAGATGCGCGTAGACGGCGGCGCGCAGATCGTGCATCACGTGCTGGCCGACCTGATTGGAGATCCAGGTTTGCGCGACGCTGATCACGCCGTTGATCACTGCCAGCGCGATCATGCCGGCGACCATCCAGCTCAGCAGTTCGAGATCGTGTCCGATGATGCCCTTGTCGACCGCTTCGCGCAGCAGAAACGGCGAGGCGACGCTCAGGATCGAGCCGACCACGATCAGGCTCAACAGCATGCTCAGGCGTAGGCGGTAGGGGACGAACAGGCGTCCGATTCGCTTGAGCGAAACCGGCCGGTCGGGAACGTCCTCAGGGCGCGGCTTGGAGGCCGAGCCGCGTCGCCCGTCGCCCGCGTGCCCGGACGCGAACGGTTGATGGCTCATTGCAAATCGGCCGCTTGAAAGCTCAAGATCCAGATTCTAGTGTCGAGACTCCCGGCTTCAGGGCCAATCCGGCCTGACCGTGAGCGCCCGCCGCCCTCAGGCGAGCGTTGGGCGAGAGCCTCGTGCTTCGAAAGCGCCAACAGGCCCTCGACATGGGGATCCGGCGCGCGCGTGGCGGGCGGGCAGCGTCGTATTCGGTGGCGTGCGAGCTCCGTGGCTCGTAGGATGAGAGGCGATGGACCTGTCCGCCGCTGAGATCCGCGTGCTCGGTTGCCTGCTCGAGAAGCAGCGCACCACGCCCGATCATTACCCCCTTTCGCTGAACTCGCTGCGGCTGGCATGCAATCAGGCGACCAACCGAGAGCCGGTGGTCGATTACGACGACGCCATAGTGCGTGACGCGCTGCATCGCCTGGAGCGTCGCGGCTACACACGCCTGGCTGGAGCGAGCAGGGCGGCCAAGTACCGTCACCTGCTCTCTGAAGCACTGCCAATGTCGAGTGCTGAGCAGGCGGTGATGTGCGTGCTGATGCTGCGAGGCCCGCAAACCCCTGGCGAGCTCAAGCAGCGGGGCGAGCGCATTCATGCCTTTGCAGGGCTGGATGAGGTGCACGAGACGCTGGCTGCGCTGATCGAGCGTGATCTCGTCGCGCAGCTTGGGCGTCGTCCAGGCCAGAAGGAGGATCGCTACACACAATTGTTGGGCGAGAGCGAGAGCGCCAACGGGAATGGGGCGATCGAAGGATCGGCAGTACAGACGGCCTCGCCAGTTCCGCCGCGCCGGTCCCACGACGATCTGCACGACCGAGTGGCGCGCCTGGAGCGCGAAGTTGCCGAGCTGCGCACGGCACTCGCCGAGCGCGATGACGCAGGCTCCACGGCCGTTGAGCACCACGACGCAAGCTCTGCCACGGCCGTTGAGCACCACGACGCAAGCTCTGCCACGGCCGTTGAGCACCACGACGCAAGCTCTGCCGCCGCCGTTGAGCACAACGACGCACGCTCTGCCGCGGCGGTTGATTACAACGACGCCGGCTCTGCCACGGCCGTTGCGCCTCCCGAGGTGTCCGCGCCGGATGACCGTCACAGCGTCGAGCAGCCGGGCTGGCGCGAGACCGCTCCACCGGCATGACGGCCGCACATCTGATCCTCGCCTCCTCGGCCTCGGATACTGCCAGCGGCGTTGGCATCCCCGTGGCGATCGCCGCCGGGCTCGTGTCATTCCTCTCGCCGTGCGTGCTGCCGCTGGTGCCGGGGTACCTCTCGACGGTGATCGGCGTCGCGCCGGCCGACATCCAACATGCCGGGACCAGACGCGTGTTGGTCCCGAGCCTGCTGTTCATCTCGAGCTTCTCGTTGATCTTCATCCTGCTCGGGCTCACAGCCACGCAGGTGGGATCGCTGCTCAGCACCCACATCGAAACGCTGCGTACTGCCGGCGGGGTCCTGATCATCCTTATGGGCATCGCCTTCCTGGCGACGCCGTTCGTGGACGCGCTCAACTTCCAATGGCATTCAGAGTCGCTGACACGCCTCGCCGGCCGCGGCGGCCCGCTGATCGCCGGTGCGGCGTTCGCGATCGCCTGGACGCCGTGCACGAGCATCACGCTCGCGGCGATCCTCACGCAGGCCGCGGTGTCCGAATCGGCCGCGCACGGGGCGCTGCTGCTCGCCTTCTACTCCGTGGGGCTTGCAATCCCGTTTCTCTTGATCGCACTTGCGTTCGAGCGTATGAGCGGCGCGCTCGAGATAGTCAAACGCCACTTTCCCGTGATCGTCGGTATCGGCGGGGCGGTCATGATCGTGCTGGGACTGTTGATCGTCACGGGAGAGTTCACGGTTCTCAACTCCCAGGCGAACAGCTGGCTGCACGACACCGGGCTCAACGTCTCGAACGTCTGAGCGTCCGCCGCCTGCGCGCCGGCGACTACCCTCGCCTGTTGACGATGACCAAAGCCCATACGCCATCTCCCCAGCGCACAGCGCTGGTCTCGGTCGTCGCGGCCGCCACGCTGGTCCTGATCAAGCTCGTCGTCGGGCTGCTCTCACACAGCCTCGGCGTGCTCGCCGAGGCGATCCACTCCGCCACCGACCTGGCCGCGGCAGTGCTCACGCTGTTTGCCGTCAGGGTCGCCATGCGTCCCGCGGACCGCGAGCACCCCTACGGTCACGGCAAGGCCGAACACCTCTCTGCGCTCGGCGAGGGCGCGATCTTGATCGGCGCGTCGATCGCGATCGCGATCGAGTCGGTCTATCGGCTCACAGGCCACGGCCCGCAGGTGGAAACGCAGTGGTACACCTTTGCGGTCCTCGCGGTCGTGATCGCAATCGACGCAATGCGCTCATACGCCTCCCACCAGGGCGCCCACCGTCACGCAAGCGCCGCCCTGAGCGCAAACGCGCTGCACTTCACGCTCGACCTGGTCGGCTCGGTGGCCGTGGTGGTCGGCCTGTTGCTCGTCCGAGCCGGATACCCGAACGCGGACTCGATCGCGGCCCTGTTCGTTGCGGGTCTGGCCCTGTTCTCAGCAGTCCGGCTCATGCGCCGCAGCGTCTATGTGCTGATGGACACCGCCTCTGACGACGTGGCCGAGCGTAAGGCCCGCGACGCGATCGAAGCGATACCCGACATCCTCAGCCTGCGGCGGCTGCGCATGCGCGAGGTCGCCGGCCGGCACTTCGCCGACATCGTCGTCGGCGTGCCGAGCGACGCCGACCTCAGCTACGGCCATGCTGTTGCCAGCGCCGTGGAGATCGCGATCGAGCGGGAGCTGCCGGGCAGCGACGTGGTCGTGCACATCGAGCCCGACGGGGCAGGCCTTGCGCCCTCAGCACAGTCCTCGCGCCAGAGGAGCGCACAACTGCTGGTCCGTCTCGGCCCAGGCGCCACACAGGCAGACGCCGAAGCCTTGGCGAGCCACCTGCGCGCAGAGCATCCCGAGGTGCTCGACGTCGCGATTCGCACACCGAGGGACGCGAGCGGCGAAAGTTCGCGCGTCAGTTGATCGCCGCCGGGCGAGCGAGTCTGACCAGCCGAGCTTCGAGACGTACCCCGCGCAAGAGCAGAGTCGCTCCCGCTCAGTGCCCGGCTGGGAGCGGCCTCTCAGCCGAGATGGCATCGAAAGGCTGCGGGCTCGCCCCCCTCCTCTCCAGAAAACGCTTTTCCCAGGCCTGCTGGTTGCGCTTGGCGTCGAGCACGAACGGCGAATAGCCGATCGCCTTGACGATCAAGCGGTTGATCTGATCCCAGGGAGGGGGGAGGGGGCGCAAGACGTCCACGAACAGCACCACGCGGGTCTCCTCGGTGTCGTTCCAGACCTCGTGGTTGAAAGTGTCGTCGAAGATCAGGCTCTTGCCGGCCTCCCAGTGGCGGATGTCATCGCCCACCCTGATCCTGCACTGCTCGGCCTCGCGCGGCACGATCAGTCCGAGGTGGTAGCGCAGCACGCCCTTGTAGGGGCCGCGGTGGTCGAGGATGTGCTTGTGCGGCGAGAGGATCGAGAACATGGCCGTCGTCATCCCGGGAATCTCGCGCATCAGCGCAGCCGTCTCAGGGCAGGTGCGCACACCCAGCTCCGCCTCGAAGCCATAGCCGTAGAGGAAGTAGGTCTTCCAATCGTCATCGTCGGTTATCTCGATCTGATCCTTTGAGATGTCCTGAAAGTTGGGCAGCGCCTCGCGGTCGGCCAGCACCCCCTCGAGCTCCTCGCGAATCGTCTCCCAGCTCGCCTCGACATGAGCGATCCAAGGAAAGCGCTCCTGGGCGAAGAAGCTCTCATCGCCTACGAGCGAGCGCTTGGCGATGAAACGCTCGAGCGGGGCCAATATCCTTTCGCCAACGGCGATCGTGAGCTCGACGGTCCGCTCCCATATCGACGACTGCCACATCTGTGCCTCCTCGCTTCGGCCTCTTGCCCGAGAATGTTGGCACACGCTTGGGAAGGATTCGGACCGGGGAGTGTCATAGGGTGAGACGACCCCAAACCAGACGGAGGAACAGGCCGTGAGACTCCCCACAGCAAGACAAGCGCCGGTCCGGCGCTTCCCGATGTTCTCGTTGCTTGCGCTCGCGGCCGTGATAGTGGCGTTGGCGGGATGCGGCAGCTCGAAAGAAACCAGCTCCTCCGCGTCCACCCCTGCCGCGTCCACGCCGGCGACGACGAGTGCGAGCACCCCGACAAGCTCGACGACGGCCGCGACGAGCACGCCCGCCTCGGGCTCACTCAGCCTTGCCGCCAACCCCGAAGGTCAGTTGAAATACAACACCAGCACGCTGACGGCCAGCGCCGGCAAGGTCTCGATCGCCTTCACGAACATGTCGCCGCTGGAACACAACGTCACTCTCGAATCCTCCTCGCACGCCGTGGTCGGCGCCACGTCGACGTTCAAGGGCGAAAGCAAAACGCTCAGCGTGACTCTGAAACCAGGCACCTACAAGTTCTACTGCTCGGTTCCAGGTCACCGCATGGCCGGCATGGAAGGCACGCTGGTCGTGAAGTGATCGAAAGCGGGAGCGCCGTGCGCGTCTCGTGTCGAGAGAAGGTCCGGCCCAGTGCTCCGATTGCGCTGGTCCGGTTGGCGGGGGTGGGTGGGTCCCTATTCCCCAAATGAAGCGATGCCCCCCGCGCGCGCGGGGGGCATGCCTCGAATTTGCTTTACGCCGCCTCGCGCAGCGCCGCGAGCTCAGGCGACTCGGCCAGCTTCTTCAGAGCCCGCTGCTCGAGCTGGGAGGCCCGCTCAGCGGAGAAGCCGAGGCGCTTGCCGATCGCGGTCAGCGTCTGTGGCTCCTCGCGGCCCGTCCCGAAGCGAAGCGTGAGCACGGTCCGCTCGGTGTCGGGCAGCTTGGCGATCGCGTTGTGCACGATCCGCTCGCGCTCGTTGTCCCAGGCGCTGTCCTCCGGCGCCTCGGCGTCGGAAGGCAGCAGATCGCCCAGGGCGGTATCGCCGTCGTCGCCGACCTGCTGGTCGAGGCTGACGAGCGCGGCACGCTGGTGGCGCACCTCCTCGACCTGCTCGATTGGCAGTCCGGTCTCCTCGGCAAGCTCCTCGAGCGTCGGCTCGCGGCCGAGCCTGACCGACAGCTCGCGCTCGACGCGCCCGACCTTGCGCGAGCGCTGGGCTACATGCACGGGCAGGCGGATGGTGCGCCCAGAGTTCTCGAGGCCGCGCTGAATCGCTTGCCTGATCCACAGGGTGGCGTAGGTCGAGAAGCGAAAGCCCTTGCGCCAGTCGAACTTCTCCGAGGCCCTGATCAGGCCGAGCATGCCCTCCTGGACCAGGTCGGCAAGGGGCAGGCCCTGGTTCTGGTAGCGCCGTGCGTTTGAGGCGACCAGCCTCAGGTTCGAGTTGATCATCGTTTCCTTGGCGCGCAAATCGCCACGCTCAATCTTCTGGGCGAGCTCGATCTCCTGTTCTGGCGTGAGCAGGGGATAGCGACGCGAGTGCGCGAGCAACTGGTCGACCGACTCCGGGATGAACACCTCGGGGGTCATGTCGATGGTGGGTGTGGGCTTTGTGGTGGGGTCTGGCATAAGCGTCTCTCTAACAATTATGTGGTGAGGGGCTTCGTTCGCCGGCCTTCGGCCGGTCGGGCCACCCTCGTAATCCGATGCTTGGAGTCGGAATTATACGACGCGATAGTTGCGTTGTCAACCATTATTCCTTGGATCAGATCTCGATCTGGTTCGACGCATGAGGCCTCGCAACCTTCCCACACAGGACATAACCCGCGAAACCGGCAAAAGCTCCGCAATTTGGGCGTTGGCACGAAAGAACCGCCTCAAAGGCTCTACCCGCTTGCAGCCGTCGCATATCAAGCATCGGACGATTTGCCGGCTTTGGTTGAGGATTTGCAGGGCGTGCCTGGACGCTGACCGCTCTTTCTGGGGCATCCGGTCGTAAGCTGCTTCGCCGTGAGCGACGATCAACGAGAGGATACGAGTGCCATAGAGGCGATCGCGAGCCATCGGTCCCCTCAGCCGGAGGACCCGGCGGGCGAGCGCTCGCGTCTGTTCTCGCCCTCGCTGCTGGAGGGGCAGACAGCGATCGTGAGCGGCGGTGGCAGCGGCCTCGGCCGCGAGATTGCGCTGGAGTTGGCTCGCTGTGGCGCGCGGGTGCTCGTCTGCGGCCGTCGTGAGCAGCCATTGCTCGAAACCGTGGCGCTTTGTCAGCGCGGACTGATCGAGGCTCGTCCATGCGATATTCGCGAGGAGCAGCAGGTGGACGAGTTGGTCGAGCACGTACTGAAGCGCTACGGCCAGATCGACCTGCTCGTCAACAACGCCGGCGGCCAGTTCCTCGCGCCCGCGGAGTCGATCACGCCAAAGGGCTTCAGGACGGTCATCCGGCTCAACGTCGAGGGCACATGGCTGATGACCCACGCGGTTGCGACCAAGGCGATGATCCCCTCGGGCAGGGGCGGCAAGGTCTTCAGCGTCACGCTCTCACCGCACAACGGCATGCCAGGCATGGCTCATTCGGGCGCCGCACGGGCCGCGGTCGAGAACCTGATGCGCACGCTCTCGGTCGAGTGGGCACGCTTCGATATTCGCCTGCTCGCGCTGGCCGCGGGCCAGTTCGAGACACAGACGCTCCTGACCAAGTATCCGGCCGCGATCGTGGAGCGCATCGCCCACACGATCCCGCTCGGGCGAATGGGCAGCGAGCGGGAGTTCGCCTGGCTCGTCGCCTATCTGGCCTCGCCCGCCGGCGATTTCTTCTCCGGCGCCGTGATCACGATGGACGGCGCCCGCGACGACTGGCTCGGACCATGGCCGCCGGCACAGGCCGCCGACGAGCAGGGCACACCGCTGAGCGAGGAGCGTCAGAGCTGACCTGGAGTGTTTTGCCGGCGGGCGCCTCTATAAATGCGCCCCAACAAACGCTCATCCCAGGTCAACATGCGGATGAGTAATTTGTAGGCATGCTCGCCCGAAGGCGACTAGTGCTAGTGCTACACAGACACCGATGTCAGAGCAAGACCTAAAAGAGCCGGAGCGCACGCCCGACCCTGAGCGCCCCCACAGGCTTGACCCCAAGCGGCTCCTTGACCGCCGCACACTCCTCAAGAGCGGCCTGCTCGCGGGCGGAGCGCTCGCCGGCGGCGGCGTGGCGCTTGCCGATTTCATCGCCAAGCAAGAAGCCGCTTCGGCCCCGGCGGATGCAAGCGCACATGCCGCGAAGGCACGTCATGGCGGCGTGGAAGCTCACGGCCGGCAGGCGGGCGGAGCAAAGCAGCAGCCGGGCTCGGGCGAGCCTTTTCGCCAGCCCAACATCCTCGTCGTCATGGTCGACCAGCTACGCACCCCGCAATGGTTCAGTGCGGCCGACAGCGCGGTCGCACTGATGCCCAACCTCGCGCGGTTGCGCCACGGGGGCGTCTCGTTCAGCAATCACTACACCGCCTCCAACGACTGCACGCCCTCGCGCGCTGCCTTGATAACGGGGCTCCACACCCACCAGACGGGTTGCATGATCACGGGAGGAAGCACACTGGACCCGGGCTTTCCGACGTGGGGCACGATGCTACGCGAGCAGGGCTACCGCACCTACTGGTATGGCAAGTGGCACCTCACGCACGGCGATAACTTCTGGGATTCCGCCGAAGACGCCGGAGCGCTCGAGCCCTACGGCTTCGCCGGCGGCACCTACCCGTCGCCCGACGGCGCGCCGGGGCAGGGATGGCGGGTCGACCCGCACATCGTCACACAGTTTGAAAAATGGTTCTCGGTTGCGCCAAAGCACGAGCCGTGGTGCACGACGGTGTCGTTTGTCAACCCACACGACATCGCGTGGTGGTATCGCTGGAGTCAGCGCTTCGCCTCTGAGGCCCAGCCGACAAGCGTTGTGGGCGAATTGCCGCCGAACTTCGAGACGCCCGAAGAAATGGCCGCGAGACGCAAGCCGATGTTGCAACGCTCGCTGCAAGACACCGCTCAGCTCTCCTTCGGAAAAGTGCCCTACAGCGGTGGCGAAATGCAGCAGGCCTGGCTGCCGTTTCTGGACCTTTACCTGCACCTGCTGGCCGAGGTGGACGGGCACATCGGCGCGGTGCTCAACACGCTCGCGAGCCGCCCTGAGGTGGCGGCCAACACGGTCATCCTGTTCACCTCCGACCACGGTGAGTACGGGGCTTCGCACGGCATGCGCGGCAAGGGGGCAAGCGCATATGAGGAGGCGATCCGCGTGCCGCTGGTTGTCAGGGACCTGCGTGAGAAATCGATCGCCAAGGCTCCAGCGCAAGCGCGTACAGGGCTTACATCAAGCGTGGATGTCGCGCCGTTGTTGCTCGACATCGCAACTGGTTTCTCGGGCTGGCGCAAGGGCAACGACTACTCCCAAATCGCCTCCCGCCACGAAGTCGGCGCGATGCTCGGCGATCCCCTGGCCCCGGGACGTGACTACGTGCTGCACGCCACCGACGAGACGGTGACCGAGTTCGCGATAGAACCGTACGCCGCCGAAGCGCCGCTGCATGTCGTGGCGCTGCGTACGCCCAAGGCCAAGTACGCGACCTACTCCAACTTCGCCCCGGACAGCATCAAACTGCTGGACGCCGGCCGCGAAACCGAGCTTTACGACTACAGCACGATCGAAGGGCAAATGGAGCTTGACAATGTTGCCGGCAACAGCGCTCTGGAGCCCAAGCTGAACGCGCAAATGCAACGCGCGATCCGCGACGAGCTGCGCGAGCCGCTGCCGACCCGCCTCTATAGCGCGCACAAGCGCGGCCTGCTCGACTACTTCAACACGGCCGGCAAGGCGGCACTAAGGGCGGCCGAAAAGCGCCGTGAACGCAGCGAACGCGAAACCGAAGAAGAAGTGCCATTCGGCGAAGAGCCGGGGCTGACGACCGGCGCCAGGCCAAACGGGCGCCATCGCCGGCACGCCGGGAGGCGCGATGTCAAGCGGCGCCGCGCAGGCGGCTGAGCGTTCCGCGGCGGCCGTTGCGGCGCAGCCGCACCCCATGGTCACGAACCAGGTGGCGGCGAGCGATCTGGCCGGTTAGACGAAAAGTTCGTCTGGAGAGGCAATGATGCGCAGGTGATCGTTGACGCCCGCGATCGTGAACAAGCGCTGAACCTGCTCTGTGCCGGGCGTCAGGGCCAGCTCCTGGCCGTTTTGACGTGAACGCTCGTGCGCGGCGAGAATCACGCGCAGGCCGGCCGAGTCCACGAACTGGAGGTCTTGCAAGTCGAGCACCATGATCGCGCTTGCCTCGCCACCGGCGCGGTCGATCGCCTCCTGTAGGAGTGGCGCGCCGAGGAGATCCAGTTCGCCGTGAAGCCCGAGCACGATCCGGTCTGACTCGTTGCGGACATCGATACGTAGATGCTCCCCTGGAGATGCCACGTCGAAAATTTTAGCGCTGCGACGGTGCTGCTTGCGATGCGCGCATGCCAAGCAGCGCAAGATCGTCGCGCAGCCCGAGTTTCGCGTGCTCGAGGGCCACCTCCTCGACATACTCGAGCAGGCTGTCGAGATCCAGGCGCGGAGCTTGGCGACACAACTCGATCAGGCCGGCTTCGCCCAGCTCGACATTTGGGCGACCCGCATCGGTGACGCCATCGGTATAGAGCAGCAGCGTCTCCCCGTCGCGCAGCTCGACGGTGGTCTCGAGGATCTCGATCGGGTCGAGCACCCCCAGCAGTGTTCCCGGGCGGCCGATCAGCTCCGCCTGGCCGTTGCGATCGATCAGCAGGGGTGGGGGATGTCCTGCGAGCGCGACCGCCAGACGCGTCACGGTGTCTGTGCGGTCCGCGGTGACGAGGCAAACAGTGCAAAGGTCGGCCCCGGGAGGCTGGCGGCGCAGCGCGCGATGAAGCGTCTCGAGCATCTCGGTGGACGATTGGCCGCTCATCGCTGCCGCGCGCAAGGTATGGCGGG
>Ga0208480_1000661_pt1 | contig 12851 bp, 12 predicted proteins | sample NGESurshal092012_4_FD_184485 | JGI IMG/M metagenome (GOLD analysis project Ga0208480, IMG submission 184485) | Arctic peat soil microbial communities from Barrow, Alaska - NGEE Surface sample F53-1 shallow-092012 (SPAdes) | ecosystem: Environmental > Terrestrial > Soil > Wetlands > Peat ... | reverse complement strand
TCTAAAGGATAAGCCTCGATCAATGGCGCAAGCCATTCGCTTCGCGTTTGCAGAAACACAGTCCGATGAAGATGAACCGGCGAGTGTCCCGGCACCGCGGATTCCATTCGACGCACGATCTGTTCGCCGTCCGTGGGTGTCACCATGGCCTGCAAGTCGTCCGTCATGGAGATGACGGGCAACAGCATCGCGATCAAAACCAGGTAGCAGACCCACGCCGCTGAATGGGAGTGAACACAATCCTCCGACGTGACTCGTCCTCGACTTCTGGAGTAGAGCAGTGCCACGCCCAAGCTCGCCGAAGCCGCGAGCCACAAAAGATTGAGTAGTAACTCCACGGATGTAGTAATTATCGTATGGTACAGGTGTATTTTCCTAGTGAATCTCGGCAAAAGTTTTGTTTTTGGCTGGCCGTTTACTGCACGACACCAGCGACCAAAATCCTTTTGCTGCATCTACTTGGAGTGGTGTTAACAGGAATCTTTGGAGTCATGCGATGGCCTGGGACGAGTCCTTCATCTGCAATATCTGCGGCACCGTTAAACTCGAATCGAATCACTGGTGGATGATTACCTTGGGAAAGGTACTTTGCTTTGACGAGGGCCAACCGTCGCAACGCTTCACGCTTCTACCCTGGAATGAGGATCAGTCGAGAAACCAGGATGTGTACCACGTCTGCGGCGAGGGCTGTGCTTCCAAGGCGCTGGAACGGTTCATGTCTTACGGCAATCTAGACGGAGCCAAAGTGGGCTCACGCACCTCGGTCGGATAACGGCGATTACATCACCATCGCCAGCTTTTCCAGCTCGGCCTGCATACCATCAATCGACTGCGAAATCCCATCGGCGCGCAGCACCGCGTCGCGAGCACTCTGCCGCGATACACCGTAGCCGCGTCCAGCCAGAAAGCTGCTGATCAGGTCGGCTGCCTGCCAGCTATCCAGACCCTGCTGCAATAGGCCATCTCGCAGCTCCTGAAGTTCCAGCGTTGGGAATTTCTCAATGTCTCTGCCAGCCGGCATTTCGCGTCCGCCCTTCCCTGTTGCGCATCCGATCGCGATGGCAACATAGCTCCTGTGGTATTAAGACTCGACTTGCCTACACTTTGTTGCTACGAATCTGCAAGAAAAATGGATTCCTTGAACGCACAAATCTTTTATCGACTGCTGGTGAGGGCACGAGAGAAAACTTTCGTCATTCCCCTCGGTTACCCGGGCGCATTTTCGATTGCTCGCAATTCCACCCTGTGCCAGCGATCCGCCCGCTTCCAGTACCATAAGGAGAAGCCATGACGACCACCGTGACTCCTCACTCGTTAGACGGAAATGCCATCGCCTCCGCAATCAAAACGGAAGTGGCTGCAGACATACAAAAGCTCCACGCCCAGGGCATTCGACCCGGCCTGACCGTGGTGATGGTCGGCAATCATCCAGCTTCGGAAGTGTATGTGCGCAATAAAGTGAAAACCAGCGCCGAACTGGGCATGAATAGCGAACTGCTCACTCCGCCGGAGTCTGTCACGACGGAAGAAATGTTGGCTCTTATCCAACAACTGAATACCCGCGAGGATGTGGACGGAATCCTGATCCAACTGCCACTCCCGGCGCATGTGGATGCGAAGCGTCTACTCGAGGCCGTTTCTCCTGAGAAAGATGTCGATGGATTTCATCCGGTGAATGTTGGCCGCCTGCAAAGTGGACAGCTCTCACTGGCTCCCTGTACCCCGGCGGGCATTATTCAAATGCTGAAACGCAGTGGAATTCCACTTTCTGGCCAGCATGCCGTGGTCGTCGGGCGCAGCGATATCGTGGGTAAACCCATGGCCATGCTGCTTCTACATGAGAACGCCACCGTCACCATTTGCCACAGCAAAACACACGATTTGCCGGCATTCTGTCGCTCAGCCGACATTCTGGTCGCCGCTATCGGAAAAGCCGGCATCATTCGTCCGGACATGGTTCGCCCCGGCGCTGTTTTGGTCGATGTGGGCATGAACCGAATCACCTCACAAGAAGACTTCGACCGCTTTTTCGCCGGCAACGCGAAGCGGGAAAAGACCTTCAAGGAAAAAGGGTCGGTGCTGATGGGCGATATCGATCCGCACGCGTTCGCGCTCGCCAGTCATTACACCCCGGTTCCGGGAGGAGTCGGCCCGCTGACGATTGCTATGTTGATGGCAAACACTGTTCGCGCGGCCCGCTTGCGTCGCGGACTGGCTGCGTAATTTTCTTCGGGAGAATACGTCATGCTGCGCGTCGGCCTTACCGGAGGACTTGCAAGTGGAAAAAGCACGGTCGCCAGTCTCTTTGCGCGCCGTGGCGTCCACATCCTGAATGCCGATCAGATTGGCCGCGAACTCATGCAGCCGGGCCAGCCTGTCTACGATGCAATCCTTGCTCACTTTCGCGGCTACTCCGACGCGCCTCCGTTGACGCTTGCTGATGGACAGCTCGATCGATCTGCACTTGCACGCTACGTGCTGTCGACGGGCAAGCTCGATGAACTTAGCCGAATTGTCCACCCTCCCGTGGTCGCGGAGCAGGAACGGCGCACTCAACTCATCTTCGCCGCAGACCAGGATGCCATCGTGATGGTCGAGTCTGCGCTTATCTTTGAAGCTGATCGAGCTAAAACAGCCCCCGGGTTCAGCCATAGATTTGATAAGTTAATTCTGGTAACTGCTCCGGAGGATCTACGGCTGGACCGATACAAAACCCGCGGCGGCAAAGTACTTTCTGCCGAAGAATTGGCTGCGCTTGAGGAAGACGGCCGAAAAAGAATCGCCAAGCAGATGACGGACCAGGAAAAAGTTCCTCTGTGCGATTTCGTTATTGAAAACTCTGGATCGCTCGAACACCTTGAAACCGAAGTGGAGACGATCCTGAAGCAGTTGCAACAAGAAAATGTACGACATAGAAATGAGGGAGCAACACCTACCACACGTTGAGCACGCCGCAACGGAAATGCCGGATCTGAATCCAACAAGTCATGGTGGTATGGAGCACTGATTTTATCGATTCTGTTGCCGAGACCTGCGAGGCCCATGTTTTTCGGCAGCCGAAGATTGAGAGTACTTGATCGATGAAGGCACGCTTGTTGATTTTGACCGTTGCTATTCTGGGCGGTTTCTACTTTGTCACGACCCACACATTTAACACCAGTGCCGCCCACGGATGGTTTACCCGTGCCGCCAGCACATCCTCTTCGCAGAACAACGGGTCATTGCCGGGCGGTATGGAGATCACCGACGCCCATGCGGCGCCCGCGCTTTTGCCCAGCGAGCAGAACAACGTCGCGGTCTATAAAAAAGCGCTTCCTTCGGTGGTGAATATCACCTCCAGCATGATGACCTACGACTTCTTTTATGGCGCCGTCCCGGAGCAAGGCCAGGGTTCCGGTTTCATCCTGAATAAAAACGGTGACATCCTCACCAACTTTCACGTGGTCTCGAACGCGCAAAATGTTGAAGTCACGCTTTATAACAAGCACCAGTACAAAGCCAAGGTGTTGATGACCGACAAGGCCCACGACCTGGCATTGTTGAAGATTGATGCGACAGACTTGCAGCCCGCGACCCTGGCGTCCTCGCGCAGTTTGCAGGTGGGTCAGCTGGTCTATGCCATCGGCAATCCCTTCGGCCTTAGCGGCACCATGACGCGCGGCATCATCAGCTCCATCCGCTCCATCCGTGGCCCCATGGGCAATTTAATCTCCGACGCGATCCAGACGGATGCGGCGATCAACCCAGGAAACTCCGGCGGACCGCTGCTCAATTCGCAGGGAGATGTGATCGGCATGAATACCATGATCGACACCGGCGGCGGCGCCGACCAGAATGCTGGAATCGGCTTTGCCATCCCCATCGATGAAGCAAAAGCTGCGTTGAACGACTATGCCCGCTACGGAAAAGTTCTTCGGCCGACTCTGGGGATTCGCGGTTTGCCCATCGGGCCAGACATCGCCGGCCAGCTTGGATTGCCTGCGACTCCCGGAGTCCTGGTAGAGCGCACGATACCCGGCGGACCTGCCGACCGCGTGGGAATCCTGGGCGGCAAGCAGCAGGCCTACCTCGGCAACACGCCCATCTACATTGGCGGCGACATGATTGTTGCCATTGATGGCGATCGCGTCACCAACGATCAGGACATCGCAGAAATTATGGACGGTCATCAAGCCGGACAAACGGTGACGGTCACGATCTATCGCGGTCAGAAACGGATGGATGTCAAAGTGGTTCTCGGAAATGCAGGGGACTCGAGTGATGTGCAGGTGTAGCTGAAGTCGTAATTCACCGCGGCGATCCGGCCATGGTTCAACTCGAATCGCTATAGTAGTAGAAAATCCGCTCAAGGAGCAGGAACATAGTGAGCCGTCCCGATTCGATGCAACCGAGTGATGTACCCCGAACCGCTTCCCGCCGCGAATTTGTCCTTGGTGCTTCTGCTTTGGCGATCGCAGCTTCACCCGTCAGCCGAGCCATGAAATCTCAAGGCCGCTCCAGAGGAAAAGTGTTCGCGTATGTCGGTTCGGATACCGGAGCGATCGACGGCAGCGCCAACGGCAAGGGAATTTATCTGTTCGAGATGGATTCCAGCAGCGGGAAATTATCGCTCGTCAAGCTTGCGGCGGAAGCTAGAAATCCCTCCTGGCTTTGTCTCGACTCTTCGCAAAAATATCTCTACACCGTGAACGAGACCGCAAACTTTGAAGGCAAGAGCGGCTCCGTCAGCGCCTATGCGGTGGATCCATCCAGCCATGATCTTCGATTGTTGAATCAAGTCAGCTCGCAAGGCGCAGGCCCGGCTTATGTGAGCCTCGACGCGACCGGGAAATATGTTTTTGTGGCGAATTATGGTGGTGGAAGTATCGCGGTGTTTCCTGTTTTGCCGGGCGGATCGCTAGGCGCGCCCACCTTCACCCATCGCGACGAGGGCAACGTTGGAAGCCAAAAAGCGACCAGTGCGCCTCCGGGAAGTTTTGCCATCAGCGGACACGACAAGCCGCACGCCCACATGATCGCGGCAGATCCTGGCAATCGCTTTGTATTGCAAACCGATCTTGGGCAGGATCGTCTCTACGTTTACAAATTTGCCAAAGATACGGGCAAGCTTGCGCCCGCCGCGACTCCGTTTGCATCGCTTCCCACCGGAGATGGCCCGCGGCACTTTGCCTTCCATCCCAATGGGCGATGGCTTTACTCCATTCAGGAAGAAGGCTCGACGGTGGTGTTTTTTCACTTCGATCCGGCAACTGGATCGATGGCGGCGCAGCAGACTGTTTCGAGTCTTCCGGACGGATTTGCAGGAACTAGTTTTGCGTCGGGAATCAGAGTGTCAGGGGATGGTCGTACTCTCTATGCCGCCAACCGGCTACACAACACTATCGCCGTATTTTCGATTGATAATACCGGCCATCTGAAGCACGTTGGCGATACTCCCACCTTGGGCGATTATCCCCCTCAGTTCAATATCGATCCAAGCGGGAATTTTCTCTACGTGTGCAACCAGCGCAGCGACCAGATCACGTGCTTTCGGATCGAAAAGCGAACCGGCTTACTCCACTTCACCGGTCAGTACACGCCTGTCGGCACACCGACGTGCATCATCTTTACGAGTTGATTCTTCGTGGAACAGACAAGTGCGATTCGCTTGCCTGTTCCACCTTGTATTGTTGGGTCAAGCAGTCTTGCCCAGCATTCCGTGTGGATCAATGACAAATTTCTTTGCTGCTCCTTTGTCAAAGTCCTGGTAGCCCTGCGGCGCATCGTCCAGCTTGATGACAGTTGCGTTGACGATTTTCGCGATCGGCAGACGGTCGTGCAAGATGGCCTGCATCAGCTGCCGGTTGTATTTCAGGACTGGAGTTTGGCCGGTAAAGAAGCGCTGCGACTTCGCCCATCCCAGTCCGAAGCGCATGCGCAGATTTCCCTTCTGCGATGCCTCATCCTTCGATCCTGGATCTTCCGTCACGTAGAGACCCGGAATTCCGATGCTGCCGGCAGCGCGGGTGATCGTCATCAGCGCATTCAAAACAGTCGCCGGCGCTTCGGTGCCATGTTCCGAACCATGCGCGTGCGCTTCGAAGCCTACGCAGTCGATGGCCGCATCCACTTCCGGCACGCCGACCACCTGGGCAATCAGATCTTCCAGCTTGTCGCTCTTGGTTAAGTCGATCGGCTCAAAGCCCACCTTTTTGGCGTGCTGCAGTCGTTCCTGATTCATGTCGCCAATCATCACCACAGCAGCGCCGAGAATCTGCGCCGAGGCTGCGGCCGCTAAGCCCACCGGCCCCGCACCCGCCACATAAACGATCGAGCCTACGCCTACGCCCGCATTGACCGCCCCATGAAATCCGGTCGGAAGAATGTCGGAAAGCATCGTCAAATCCCTAATCTTCGACATTGCCTGCGCTTTGTCCGGGAACTTGATCAGGTTAAAGTCCGCATACGGGACCATCACATATTCAGCCTGACCGCCGACCCAGCCGCCCATATCAACATAGCCATAGGCACCGCCTGCGCGACCAGGATTCACGTTCAGGCAAACCCCGGTCTCGCCAGCGCGACAGGTCCGGCATCGGCCGCAGGCCACGTTGAAGGGAACCGTGACCAGGTCGCCGATGTTGAGATATTCGACGTCTTTTCCTTTTTCGATGATTTCGCCGGTAATCTCATGCCCCAGCACCAAGCCTTTTGGTGCTGTCGTGCGCCCGCGCACCATGTGCTGGTCAGACCCGCAAATATTGGTGGAAACAATTTTCAGAATCACGCCGTGGGTGATATCTTTCCCCGCCGGATTCTGCATCTTTGGATAATCAATGGACTTCACTTCGACCTTGCCCGGGCCGAGATAAACAACTCCGCGATTTGTAGCCATGGAATCCTGTCCTTTCAAATTGACGCAGGTTCACAACCGCTAATCCCGGCGGCAGCCATGCCAGGCAGAGTTCTTCGATCAAGAACCCTGCGGCAGAACTGCTGAACCGAGACAAGAAATCTGAATCTGCTGTTAGTAGGCCGCGGCTCCGGCTTCGGCCACGGCATGGTCTTGCTCACCCGAGCCACCACTGACACCGATGGCGCCGACAACTTTACCGTCGCGCTTCAACGGGATGCCACCGGCAAAGATCATAATCTTTCCGTCGTTCGAGGCGTGGATGCCGAAAAACTGCCCGCCGGATTGGCTGTGGGTTGCCAGGTCCTTGGTACTGATGTCAAACGCTCTCGACGTGTACGCCTTCTTGATGGAAATATCGATGCTGCCGATCCATGCTCCATCCATGCGAACATGAGCGACCAGGTTGCCGCCGGCATCCGCGACGGCGATGTTCATGGGTTGACCAATTTCCTTAGCTTTCTTTTCTGCCGCAGCAATAATTCTTCGTGCATCTTCCAGATGAACCATCTCGTTCTCCTTGTGTTTCAAGTTCACTTGCGTGATTTGCAGCCAGGCTTCAACATGATCCTACGGCAAGCGGACCACCGTACCTGTACTGATCGTTTTCGGGATGAGTAGAATCGGCAAGCCCCGCGAGCGAATCCGGAGTCAACGCTGCTTCTTGGACTTGGTTCGCGAACGCTTGGTTTGCCTCTTTTTGCTTGGATGCGCGCTGGGCTTTCCCGTCGACTTAGGGCCGGAGAGTTTTTTCGAAGTACGAACTGAGACCTGCTCGACCAAGGCAAACTGCAGCTTGTTTTCCACCGCGTCAATTCGGTCTAAGATCACGCGCACCGCATCCCCAACAGAGATGCGATGTCCGCTCGATCCCCCCAGAATCTGGCGACTGTTCTCGTTGAAGCGGTAGTGATCTCCCTGCAGGGTTGCCAGTGGAACCAGGCCCTCCACGAACAAATCATCCAGTTCGACGAACAATCCATACTTGGTCACGTTGAGGATGATTCCAGAAAATTCCTCGCCGATTTTGTCGTGCATGAAGCGGATTTTCTTCCACTCAATTAACTCTCGTTCCGCGTCGGCGGCGCGTCGTTCACACTGGCTCACCTCTTGCGCAATCGCCGCCAGTTCCTGCTCTTCCACGGGAATTTCAATGGCTGATTCTTGGTGACGACTACTGCGTGCTCGTCTGTGGGTGGCAGAAGACGGTTCCTTTCGCGGCAGTTCGCGTCGACCATCGATGCCCGCCGCCAACAAGGCTTTTGCAATGCGATGCACAATCAGGTCTGCGTAGCGGCGAATCGGCGAGGTGAAATGCGTGTAGCTCGGCGTGGCCAGCGCAAAGTGACCTTCATTTTTTTCGCTATATCGGGCCTGCTTCAATGAACGCAGCATCAGGTAGGTGAGGATGCGTTCCTCCGGCTTGCCCGCCAATCGCTCCGTCAGTTTCTGATACATCTGCGGGGTCACCAGAATGTCTTCGGGAATCTCCCGCATGCGTTTGTCGCTGCCGCCGCTGCGCATGCGGTCGCGCCGATCGCCGCGCAACTCGACTCGCTTGACCGGCAACGCGCCCACGCCAAGCGAATAGCCGAAGTGTGCCGCAATCTCTTCAAAATTTGCAACTCGCTTGGCATCCGGTTTCTCGTGGATGCGATAGATACACGACACGCCCAGCGACTCGATCCAGCTGGCCACACATTCATTCGCCGCCAGCATAAATTCCTCAATCAATCGATTTGCCCAGGTGCGTTCAGAGCGAACAATTCCGCGCATTCGACCCTGATCGTCGAATTCAATCACCGGCTCCGGCAGATCAAAGTCGATCGACCCACGCTGCTCGCGTCGCGCATTCATCTTCTGCGCCAGCGTCAGCATTCGCTCAAATTCCGGAACCAGCGAAGCGAATTCTCTTCGCGTCTCCGCATCGCCCTGCAGAATGTTGTGGACCTGGGTGTACGTCATGCGCCGGGCAGATCGGATCACACCTTTCGATACCTCCGACGAAAGAACGTCTCCGTCCGGCCCCAACTGCATTACGCAGGAGAGAACCAGCCGATCCTCATTTGGACGCAAGCTGCACACGTCGGTCGATAATTCCATCGGCAGCATCGGTATCGCGCGATCAGGAAAATACACTGAGTTGCCGCGCAGGCGTGCTTCCAGATCAAGCGCCGTCCCCGGACGAACGTAATGGGCGACATCGGCGATATGCACCTGCAGCTCATACCCGCCATCTTCCAACTCGCGAACCAGCACCGCATCGTCGAAGTCCTTCGCCGTCTCGCCATCGATGGTGACAATCGGCAAGCCACGAAAATCGCGCCGTCCCTTTCCTATTTGCTCCTGGATTTCGGGTTCGTCCGCCGGCGCCACCGCAACCTCGCGCGCTTCCTGCAGCACCCGATCCGGAAAGATATGCGGCAAATAATGCTTGCGAATCAGGATCTCAACGTCCACCCCAAACGCGTCCCGGTCCCCCAGCACCTCAATCACCCGGCCTCGCGCCGGTCGAGTTGCTGTCGGCCAATCCGTAATCGCCACATCGACGACCAGGCCCTCCAGGTCCTCATAGCTCTCATGCTGCTCGGCCGCCTCCGCTCCTAGAACTCGATCCAGCGTTTCCGCATGCTCAGGAATCTCCTCGCCGAAGGGAACCAGAATCGCCTCGCTGATGCGCGCATTCAATGGCGTAACAAAATTTCCGGCCAGACGATCGCCCCGCGCCGTGCGCTTCCCGTTGGCATAGTGGAAGATGCCAACCACAGTGGGATTGCGCCGCTCCAGCACCCGCAAAATGCGCCCGGCCCGCCGCCCATCTCCTTTCGCAGGCATGGGTTCCACCAGCACCAGGTCGCCCTGCATGGCGCTTTCCATGCTGTCTGGAGGAATAAAAATATCCTCTTCGCCGGTCTTTTCGCGGGTGTCGGGGCGCACAAAGCCATAGCCATCCCGATGAAGATCGAGACGCCCGCTGATCCAGTTATTGCGCTTCCGCGCGGTGGAGGCAGGCTCACCGTGGCGTGCCACCGCCCAGATTTCGCGATCAATCTTCACCAACTGTCCGCTTGCGGTCAGGCGATTCAACTGTTCAAGCAGCAAACGCCGTTCTCGCCCGCCGCCAAGACCGAGCTCTCGAACCAGCTGTTTGTAGCCCGCGCGCTGACCTTGCGACCGGGAAACGCGCTCCAAAAGTTCCTTGTCTGTCATCCGTCCAGCCTCAGGCTTGCGCGCCTCCGGGGCCTCTGAACCAAAAGGGTAAGCATTGACCATGATGTTACCCTGCGAACGAAGATTGCAAATTCTCTTAGGATTGATTCCCCATTTTGCGATAGAGTCAGTAAAATTTGAGTAACTCGACAGGACTGCTCGACTCGCCTGGGTACCCATTCCCCCGCGAGATTTCAAAATTAAACCGAATACCCGTTCTGCAAAAAATGATGCCTGGGACGATCGATGGTGCGTTGGCAGACGGATGAAGCAACAATAGAAAGGATTTATGAACGCGATGTGGAAACCGAATCAGCCTGGCACCAGCCCCACTTCCCCTTCGGACCCGATCCGTCCGCAAACGCCCACCCCGCTGAGTCCTGAACCGGCGGCGCAGCGTCCCAACCCAACCCCGTCCAGTTCCACCACCGAGCAGGCGACGATTGGCAAATCCCTCACCATCAAAGGCGAAATCACCGGCAGCGAAGGCCTCTATATCGACGGTCATGTGGAAGGCTCCGTCAATCTGCCCGGAAATCGCGTCGTGGTGGGCCGCAATGGCCAGGTCTCCGCAAACATCTCTGCCCGCGAAGTGGTTGTGCTTGGCAAGGTCAATGGCAACATCAATGCCAGCGATCGCGTCGACATCCGCAACGAGGGTTCCTTGACTGGCGATGTGGTTGCTCAGCGCATCAGCATTGAGGATGGCGCCTACTTCAAGGGCGGCATTGATATTCGCAAGCCAGCCCCGGCAGAAGCCAAGACGAGTGAAGCTGCGAAGCCTGCAGCGGCAGCCACTCCAGTACACGCTTAGCCTGAGAGATCCTGATTCCGCCTTCGCGGCAGGATGACGCAACGGTTTCGCTCCCCCCTCCAGCGAGACCGTTGCGTGAAGTTAGTCTGCCCGCACTTAGGCCTCCTTGCGCCCATCCCCTGGATTGAACCGGCTGAATCTTTTTCCACCCTCCTCCATCTAAAGAAACGGAAATTAGGAGGTAGTTTGATGCTAAATATTCGTTTAAACGAGGAACGTGGACACGCCAACCACGGCTGGCTGGATACCCACTTTACCTTTTCCTTCTCAAATTATTACGACCCGGAGCATATGGGTTTCCGCGCCCTGCGTGTGATCAATGAGGATTTCATCGCGCCCGGCATGGGCTTCGGCACTCATCCGCACAAGGATATGGAGATTCTTTCCTACGTGCTCAATGGGGAACTGGGCCATAAAGACTCACTCGGTTCCGGTGGCGTCATTCGTCATGGCGATGTGCAGTTTATGTCGGCGGGCACCGGCATCCGTCACAGCGAAGCCAATCCGTCGACAACCGAGACGACGCACATGCTGCAAATCTGGCTGATGCCGAATCGCAACGGCCTGGATCCGAAGTATGAACAGAAGAGTTTTCCGATCGACACGCAACCGAACCGGCTGCATTTGATCGGTTCTCGCGATGGCCGCAATGGATCGTTCCTGATCCGCAGCGATGCCGAAGTGTACGCAGGCGAGCTGGATGGTGGGACGACGATCGATCAAACCCTGACTGGCAACCATGGCTGGGTGCAGGTAGCTTTCGGCGAAGTGACCGTGAATGGCAAGACGTTGCAAGCCGGCGACGGCCTGGCGATCGATGGGGAAGGTTGGGTACAGATCGTCGCGACCGATAAAGCGGAAATTTTGGTGTTCGACCTGGGATAAACGCGAACCTCTCACGCGACCGGCTACAGAAATTTCTCCATAAAAACGGTCGCGCGCGCATACGGCGAAGGCGGTGCATCTTCAGATCGAAGATGCACAAAGCCTTCCGCTTCGTATAGTCCGATGGCGTTCTTCAGCGAATGATGTGTCACCAGGTACAACCGTCGCGCTCCCAGCTTGCGAGCGGCCTCAATGGTTGCGCGCAGCATCTGTTTTCCAAGTCCCTGCCCGCGATAGCTCTCTGTAATCGCCATCTTGGCAACTTCAAAGCAGCCGTCTTCCATCGCCAGCAAAGCACAGCAGCCCAGGACCTCCCCGGATTGCGGATGAACGGCAAAATAAATATGGCCGCCCGCATCCAGAATGTGGTGTTGGGGATCGCCCAGGATTAAAACATCTTCTTCTTCCAGTTTGAAGGATGCTGTGATCCAGGCCTCGTTCAACGCGCGGAAAGCAATTTCATCTCCGGGCTGAAACTCGCGGATCTGGGCATTCATACTTCAACGGCGGGCGCAGGCAGAATGGAATCGACATCAACCCACTGGGTTGGATACACGCCGGTGTAGCACGCGGTGCAGTAGCGGTTGCCGTCCGCCCCATCGCAGGCTTGCAGCAGTCCATCCAGCGAAAGATACGCCAGGGAATCCGCCTCGATGAATTCGCAAATCTCCCGCACCGACTGATTCGCCGCAATCAGCTCGCGCTTGCTCGGTGTGTCCACTCCGTAAAAGCAGGGCGACGTCGTCGGAGGACAACTGATACGAAGATGAACTTCTTTCGCTCCAGCGCCGCGCACCATACGCACGATTTTTCGACTCGTAGTCCCGCGGATGATCGAGTCGTCAATCAAAATCACTCGCTTGCCTTCCAGCAGATTGCGCACCGGATTCAATTTCAGCTTCACTCCGAAGTCGCGCACCCGCTGCTCCGGCTCAATGAACGTGCGCCCCACATAATGGTTGCGGATCAGTCCGAAGCGGAACGGAATGCCGCTCTCCGCCGCATATCCAATCGCCGCCGTGACGCCGGAGTCCGGCACAGGGACGACCA
>Ga0208480_1000660_pt1 | contig 12857 bp, 13 predicted proteins | sample NGESurshal092012_4_FD_184485 | JGI IMG/M metagenome (GOLD analysis project Ga0208480, IMG submission 184485) | Arctic peat soil microbial communities from Barrow, Alaska - NGEE Surface sample F53-1 shallow-092012 (SPAdes) | ecosystem: Environmental > Terrestrial > Soil > Wetlands > Peat ... | reverse complement strand
GCTCGCTTGGCAAGACGATCCTGCTCACGACCCACTACCTGGACGAGGCGCAGGCGCTGGCCGACCGTGTGGCGATCGTCAAGGACGGGCGCGTGCTCGCGATCGGACCGCCCCGCGAGCTTGGAGTGGGTGCGACGAATTACACCGTCGCTTATCGCAACGCCTCCGGCGAGCTCGTGGAGGTGCAGACCGACGATCCGACGCGCACCCTGCACGAGCTCACCTCCGATGCCCTGGCACGAGGTGAGCGCCTGGATGAGTTGAGCGTGGGGCGTCCCAGCTTGGAGGACGTCTACCTGGAGCTCACCGCCGATGCGTGAGCTCCGTCTGAGCGTGTATCCGATGTGCGCAAAGACGCGATGCCCCCCACGCGCGCGGGGGGCATCGCCAGATGCGACACCGATCTCCCATGCCTGACGCCGTCGCCCTCACCTGGCGCCAGTACCGCCTCGAGCGCCACATGTTCTGGCGCAACCCGAGCGCTGCCTTCTTCAACTTCGCGCTGCCGCTGCTGTTTCTCGCCGCCGGCGGGATCATCCTGCACGGCAAACAGCACGACCTCGACCTGCTGGTTCCGGCGATCGCGGGCATGAGCGTGATGTCGACGACCTTCACTGCCTTGGCCTACAACATCGTGTTTTTGCGTGAGCGGGGCGTGCTCAAGCGGATCCGCGGCACGCCGCTGCCGACGATCTCCTATTTCGGTGGGGTGGCGGCCAACGCCGTCACCAATACCGCGATGCAGATCGCGATCATCACGATCGCCGGCAAGCTCTTCTTTGGCATCGGCTGGCCACTGGAATGGGGCGAGCTGGTGGTGTTCGTGGTTGTCGGCGTGGTCTGCTTTGCCTCTCTGGGCGTGGCTTTCGCACACGTGATCCCCAATTTCGAGTCAACCGCTGCGTACGTCAACGCGATCTTCCTGCCCGTGGTATTCGTCTCCTTCTACGTGTTCGACAGCAACAGCGCGCCTGCGTTCGTGCGCCACATAGCCGAAGCGCTGCCTTTGAAGCCGCTGATCGACGGTCTCTATGGGGCGATGGTGACCGGCAAGAGCCTCAGCGAGAACCTGTCGGCGCTGGCGGTGATCGCCTTGTGGGGCATCTTCGGCGTCTACTTCGCGGTACGCGGTTTCTCCTGGGAGCAGTCGCGCGACTGAGGCCGTGACACGCGAACCCGCTTCCAGAGCGCGTCCCGCGGACCGGCCGGGCTATTCGACCCATGACTATGCTGGTGCGGGCTCCAACCAACCGCGGAAGGGACACGCAATGAAGCAGCTCGCCGAGGACGTCTACATGCTGAAGGGCTTTCCGCCGAACACGATCAACGTGTATGTGGCAGGTGACGTGCTGATCGACTCGGCCACGCGACAAGCCGAGAAGCGCATCTTCAAGCAGATCGCCGGGCGCAAGCTGACCGCGCACGCACTCACCCACGTGCATCCCGACCACCAGGGTTGCAGCCACGTCGTTTGTGAGCGGCTCGGCATCCCTTTGTGGGTGGGCCAGGATGACGTGCCGGCGATGGAGGTCGCGGGGAAAGTCGTCGGCGCCAAGGCGCCCGCCTGGCTCAAACGCGTGCAGGAACGCTATTGGGTGGGCCCTCCCCATCCCGTCTCGCGCGCGCTGCAAGAGGGCGACGAGGTGGCCGGCTTCATCGTGCTCGACACTCCCGGGCACACGCGCGGGCATGTCTCGTTTTGGCGCGAGTCCGACCGCGTGCTGATCTTGGGGGACGTAATCAACAACATGAACCTGATGACCGGGATCCCCGGGCTGAACGAGCCGCCGGCGCTGTTTGCGGTCGATCCGGCGCAGAACCGGGCTTCGATTCGCAGGCTTGCGGCACTGCGCCCGGCGCTCGCGCTCTTCGGTCATGGGGCGCCCTTGCGCGATCCCGACAAGCTCGCCGAGTTCGCGGCGCAACTGCCGGCCTGAACGGCAGGACCTCGCAGACGGCCCGCCGCGACCTCGGGCGACGCCGGCGGCCGGCGTCGGCAAGGCCGCGCGAATACGATCCCGGCGATGAGCGAGAGCATCTTCATCGCCGAGGGCGATGGCTTCATGCCGACCGAGCATGCGCGTGGACCGTGGGATCCGCGTGCGCTTCACGGCGGCGCGCCGGCCGCGTTGATCGCGGCAGCTTTCGAGCGGATGCAGCCCGGCGCGGAGCTGCCGTTTGCACGGCTGTCCTTCGAGTTCCTGCGTCCCGTGCCGATGGCGCCTTTGAAGCTGAGCACACGCATCTCACGACCTGGGCGGCGTGTGCAGGCGCTCGAGGCGGAGTTGAGCGCCGGGGAGTTGACTGTGTGCCGTGCAAGCGCGCTGCGACTTGTGCCCACGCCCGGCGAGTTGCCAGAGCTGGCACTGGCGCAGGTGGAGGCGGCGCGCCCAAGAACGATCGCACCGGCCTCCGAGGGCGAGCGGGTCCACTTCGCGCTCGATGACATCGAGCGCAAGAGCTTCGCCGCGACCGCAATGGAAATGCGCTTCCTGCAGGGAAAGCCACTGGTGGGTGGATTGCCAGAGCGCGACGCGGCCGACGAGCGTGATCTGCCCGAGCGCGAGGCCGCGCAAGAGCCTGGCCCGCCCGCGAACGAGGCGGACGAGTCCTCTCGGCCGAGCGCAGAGGGCCATGTCCCCAGCGGCGCGGCAACCGTCTGGATGCGCCTGCGCCATCCGCTATTGCCGAACGAGCCACTGAGCCCGCTTGCGCGCGTTGCCGCCACCTCGGATTTCGGCAACGGGGTTGCGACCGTGCTGCCGTTCGAGGAGTACCTGTTCATCAACGCCGACCTGGCGATCTCTCTCAATCGTCGTCCCCAGGGCGAGTGGGTCGCACTGGATGCCCGCACGTTGCTGCATCCCGGCGGGATTGGCTGGTCTGAGAGCGTGCTACACGACGAGCTTGGCCCACTCGGCCGGGCGACGCAGGCGCTTGTCGTGCAGCGGCGCTAATGCCAAGCGGCCTTCAGACCCGCCCTAGAAGGGAATTTCGTCGTCCCCCAGCTTGCCCCCGCCGGAGATCGGCGCAGGTTGAAAATCGCGATCGTCAACCTGGGGATGAACCCCGACTGAAGGCGCTCCACCGCCCGCTGAGGGAGCCACGATCTCAAAATGCGGGAGATTCTTGCCTTCCGCTATCTCAGTCAACTCGCCTTCGCGCGAGGAGAGATATCCGCGCAGGGCCGTCTCCAGACCCTTGCCGCGACGGAACCCCTCAAACATGTCATGAACCGAGACGTCCGGCCGGTCGAGTTCGCTCACGATCTTCTTGAGTTCCTCGTAGCCTTGCTCAAACGTCACCTGCTCCTGTGGGGCCACATCAGTCATTCTTGTATCTCCTTCTCGCTCTCGTTGGTGATCACTCTGGCCTTGCCGTCGGCCAAGTGCAGCGTCAACTCTTGACCTACCGCGAGCTGAGTGACGCTTTTGATCGGCTCTCCCTCAAGGCCTGTGGCGACTGTCCATCCGTTTCTGCGGAAGTCCTTCGCTTGCAGAACCGCGACGAGCGCGTCCACGCGTTGGCGCTCGTGAGCGACCACTCGGTCGGCTATCGGATGAAGTCGCTCACCGCTGCGAAGGAGATCCTCCACTCGCCTGTTCGTGCGTGCCCGCACGTCTACCTCCGCCTCGGCGATGCGACGATCTATCGCGGCGAGCAGATCTCGTCGCTTGCCCTCAGCGCGCGCGCCCACCGAGTCGAGGCGAGTTGCCAATAGCTCGATTGACTGCATCGGCATCCCCCGCGTGGCATCGAGTGCTCGAATGGCTCTGGCCAACTCAGCGTCGAGTCGCAAGAGCCCGCGTTCGGTCCTTGAAGAGACAAGCTGTCCGTGGCGGCCGATGTCCTGCGCAACAGCCTGTAGCGTTCGTTGCGGGCGTACGCCGGCCCACATCTTGCTTAGATGCTCACCCAGACTGCTGATGCGCTCGACGCCACGGCGCAGAGAAAGATGGTGGCGATCGAGCTCCTCGAGTAGCTCCTCGGCCGAGTAGCGGATCGCCAGCTCCGCCGCCTTCGCCGGCACGGGCGCAAAGGCGGAGGCGACGTGGTCGCAGTTGGGACGGTCCTTGGTGTGGCCGATGCTTGTTATGACCGGAACGGCGCACGCGAAGATCGCCCGGCAGAGACGCTCGTCGTCGAAGGCGAGCAGGTCGGCGGTCGAACCACCCCCTCGGGCAACGACGATCACGTCGACACCCTCGACAGCTTGGAGGCGTCCAAGCGCATCGATCACCGAGCCGACCGCGTGCACTCCCTGAACCGAGGCCGAACAGAAGAGAATGTCCTGCGGTGGGAAGCGCCGCCGCAAGGCTTGGATGACGTCGATGTTCGCGTCGCCCAGGGCGGCGATCACGCCGATGCGACGCGGGAACGTGGGCAACGGCTTACGTCTGTCGGGGTCGCAGAGCCCGTCCGCTCGTAGACGCTGCAACGTCTCGGCGCGACGACGCAGGAGCTCGCCCTCGCCCGTTGGACGAACGCGATCGAGGATCAACTTCGTCGTCCCGCGAGGCGCGTAGAAGTCCACACGCTCATAGTGAGCCTGGATCAGATCGCCCTTGACGGGCAGCGGTGAGCAACGCGCGACGCGCCCCTTCCAGATGCACGCGTCCAAGCTCGCGGACTCGTCGGCGAGCGTCAGATAGACATGGCCCGAGGAATGCGGGCTGATCGAGCTGACCTCTCCCTCGATCCAGCCGTCGCCCAGCGCTCGCAGTGCCCCACCGATGCGACCGGCGACCTGTGCAACGGAGGCGCTCTCGGTTTGCGTGTCGCTCACATTGGCCACAGCCTCCGAACGTTAAACGCCGATGCGGCGCGAACTCCTGTCCTCAGGCGGTGTTGCCGGGGAACGGGTCGGCGAGCGACGCCAGCACGTGATCGGGGTCGGCAGCTTCGAGTTCCGCAACGTCATAGCGTCCGCTGGCCACCCCCACCGACACCGCCCCGACTCCCTCGGCGGCGGCGATGTCAAGCGGCGTGTCGCCGACGACGAACACCTGGCTGAGATCCAGCGCACGGCCGAGCAATCGCTCTGCGCGCTCTACCGCTGTGCGCGTGAGCGCGACGCGGTCCTCGGAATCCGAGCCATAGCCGCCGAGGAGGAAGAAATGGTTCAGTTGGCCGCGTCCCAGCTTGGCGTGGGCGGCGGCTTCCAACCCGCCCGTGGTCAGGCCGAGAGCGATGCCGGCGTCGGTGAGCTCTTCGAGCAGGCTCGGCACGCCGTCAAGTACCCGGTAGTCCTCGGAGGAGGCTACGAAATCCGGCAGCACGGCCTGGTAGCTTGCCATCAGGCCTGTGAGCTCGGCGTTCGTGGGTTCGCGCTCCATCACCTGCTTGAACGTGGTGCGTCCGATCGCGGGATCGGTCATGCCGGCAGTCGAGTGTTCGGCGATGTCGACCTTCGTGTCGAAAAGCCGCTCAAACGCCCATGCCCAGCTGCGCGCGCCGGCGCCGCCCGTGTCGATCAGCGTCCCGTCGATGTCGAACAGAATCAGCTTTGCCTGGCTCATTCGCCCATTGTCCTACGTCACGGGGCGTCCGTCTACGCCACGAAGCAGAGGCGGCAGATCTTTGTTCGCGGCGGAACGAGTGACGACACGACACGGACACGTAGTTGCTTGCGCAAGCATCGTGTTATAACTCTTGTTGGGTGGGATCGCTTGCCGAAGTGCAAACGAGGCCTCGCCCATCCCGCTACCGAAACCAAAGGGAGTTCCAAAATGTCCGACACCGCCACAGCCAGTCCACTCGCCAGCACCACGCCGCTGCCCACTGGCACATGGAAGGTCGATCCCGTCCACTCGAGCGTCGAGTTTCATGTCAAGCACCTCGGCATCGCCACGGTCAAGGGACAATTCAAAGAGTTCGAGGGCACACTCGAGGTCAGCGACTCCGGCGCCCGCGCCTACGGCACCGTCGCGGTCGCAAGCGTCGACACCCGCGAGCCCCAGCGCGACGAGCACTTGCGCTCCGCCGACTTCTTCGAGGTCGAGAGCTTTCCGCAGATCGCTTTCCAGTCGACCGCGATCCGTCCGCTCGGCGAGGACGAGTTCGAGATCGACGCCGACCTCACGATCCACGGCGTCACCAACAGCGTGACGCTGAAGGCCGAGTTCGAGGGCGCCGAGACCGACCCGCAGGGCAACGACCGCGTCGGCGTATCGGCCAGCGCCCAGATCAGCCGCGGCGACTACGGCATGAAGTTCAACGCCGCGCTCGGCTCAGGCAATGTGGTGGTCAGCGACAAGGTCAAGATCCTTGTGGATGTGAGCGCGGTGAAGCAGCGGTAAGGGCGAAGCTGATCCCCGTTCTCAGGGCTCAGGCTGCGCGCGATCGCCGCGAACGTGCGGCCTGAGCCTTGAGCTTGGCGCCCGAGACGAAGTCGCCCACGCGACGCCCGTGCTCATCCAGCTCGATCATCCCGAAGTCCTCGGCTACCTCAGGATGTGCCTCGACCACGGACAGCACACTTGCGCTCGCAGTGTCGTGGTCGTCATGGAAGTCCAGGAGGTTGCCCTCGTCTATGTACAGCGTCGCGAACGTCATCGCTCTCTAGGGTGCCACATGACACCTCTCCACACAAGCTGCCAGCACATCTGGGTCCCCCCAGACAGTACGGTGACCGTGCGATCCGGTGACCGCTAGGTGTATGCCCCGACCTTCAGCCAGACGCAACTCGGCGATCCACGCCGGCCGGCGCCGGGCGATCTGCAGTGCTCCCTCACGCGTGTCGAACATCGACACGCCGACCACCATTAGCCACGGCGTACTCGCCGGAACAGGGCGCCTACGCGGCTGTTCGCGATGAGAGCGGAAGTCCTCTACATGTGGCCGCTCCGCGCGCATGACGCGGTAGAGCACCTCGTCCCGGGCGGGCTGCGCGACGATCTGAGCATCGGATCCCATCAGCGCGAGGAGTGTAGAGACACGCCCGGCTCGACCAGTGACCTAGTGGCCCCTCCGGCTGGAAGGCGTCCATCGGAAGGCCGTCATGCAAGCACCGCCCCTTGGTAGTTGGCACATTTCATGGAGCCAGAATCACCATATCGGCGACAAACACTCCACAAAGCAGCCCTGCGAGGCATCCGTCCGGACGGATGCCGTACACTATGGGCGATGGCGTCAAGCACGACAACCAAGACACGCAGGATCGAGATCAGGATCTCTGAGGAGGAGCGCAACCTCGAGCAGGCCGCGGCGAGTGTCAACGGCGAGACTTTGAGCGAGTTCGTACGCCGAGCAGCCCATAGAGAGGCCGAGCGAACCCTTGCTGAGCGGACCCGCTACCTCCTCGACGACGAGGCTGCACAAAGATTCCTAACCGCCCTGGAGCGGCCCTCTCCCGAGACCGAACGGGGCTTGCGCCGGCTCACCGAGAAGCCAAGCGTTCTGCCAGAGGCGTGACGCCACGTTTTACCGCGACCGCCGCGTTCGATCGCACAGCTCACCATGTCGATGCTTTCCGTTGCGGCGAGGAGACCCTGGATCGCTGGCTGATCGCCTACGCCGGCCAGACTCAACGACGCGATGCCTCCCGGACGTTCGTGAGCGCCGTAGATAGCGGGCAGGTAGTGGGCTACTACACGCTCATCGCGGCACAGGTTGAGCACGAACAAGCGACCGCCAAGGTGCGCCGAGGGCTATCACGGCACTTTCCGATACCCGTCGCTCTCCTCGCCCGTCTCGCCGTCGCAACGCCCTACCAAGGCGCCGGTCTGGGACGCAGTCTCCTACTCGACGCACTTCAGCGCGTCCTACGAGCCTCAGAGGAGATCGCGATACGCGCGATCACGGTAGACGCGCTGAACGTTCGCGCCGCCTCTTTCTACAGAGGCTTCGGGTTCGAGCCCTCCGACCTCGATTCCAACACGCTCATGGTCCCACTACAAGCCGTGCGACAAACCCTAGATCCGCACTGACGATAACCAGGCATGGGTCTGTCCGGTCAGAGCCATTACCGCCTCATCTACCCAACGGCAACTTCATATCTTGCGTGCTAGGGCAACAACTGAAACGAGTCGCAATGACGCGGCTTGACCGCGGCGAAATGGCGACGATCGAGCGTGACGATGAGTGACGCATCCAGTCGCTCGGCGAGAGCGACCACGGACGCGTCGGTGCCGCCAAGCGGAAAGTCCTCGTACTGCTTGACAAGCTCGCCCATGCGCGCGAAATCCTCGCTGGTGGGTCCCTCGACATCCAACCCGCCAAGGCCACTCAAGAATGACTGCTCGGCCACTGGCCCAAGGCGTCGTCCGACGAAGTAGGTCGCCTCGGCGACGGCAAGAGCAGCCACGACAAGGCGTAGGTCGGCTCGAGATAGCGTTGCGAGCGACGCGGCGTGATCGCGATCGTCGGAGTCTGCCGCCGCGTAGAGCGGTCCGGCATCAACGATCGCGAGGGTGCTCATCCCACTCGTGCGCAAGCAGTTGCTCCATGTCCCGACCAGTCGTTTGATGGCCGCTGTGGCCGAGTGCTGCGAACGGCAGCGGACGCGCGTCACCTGGGACGAGATGGAGATGCTTTGCGAGCGCATCGCGAGCTACCGCGGAGGCAGACGTTGAGCGGCGATGCGCCTCACGCGTAAGCGCTTGAGCGAGATCGTCGGGAAGTGATAGAGTTGTGCGCTTCATACCCGCATACTAGCCTATACGCGGCTGCCTGCAAAGGCAGCCCATGGAACAAGTCCAGTCGTGACCCGTGACAAAAATTTGACAAAAGTCATATCGTCCAATGCGTCCGATACGTTCAGAAACCAGCATAAAATGGACGATCTGGACGCCCTCGGACGCACCCACGCCGCGGGGGCAAGGTCAAGATCCTTGTGGAGGTGTCGGCGGTGAAGCAGGCCTGAATCAGCGAACGACGACGTCGCCCAGCGCCTCGTCCACCGCGGAGAGCGTTGCGGCGTCGAGCGTTATGCCCGAGGCAGACGCATTCGCTCGCACCTGCTCAGGGCGGCTTGCGCCCACGATCGCCGAGGCGAGGTTCGGTTGGCGCAGGACCCACGCGAGCGCCAGCTGAGGCATCGTCAAGCCGGCGCTCTCAGCAACGGGGCGCAGGCGCTGGACCGCTTCGAGCACCGGGTCCTGCATCAGCTGGCCGATGAAGTCGCTCATGCTGTCACTGGCGGCTCGCGAGTCCGCTGGTGGCTGCTCGCCGGGACGGTACTTACCGGTGAGCACTCCCTGACCGAGCGGGGACCACACGATCTGGGAGATGTCCTCGCGTTCGCACAACGGGATCACCTCTGCCTCTGGCGCACGCCACAGCATCGAGTACTGGGGCTGGCTCGAGACCCATCTCGCCACACCGGGCAGTGCCAAGGACTGCTCGATCTTCTCGACCGGCCACTCGCTGAAGCCGATGTGACGGGCCTTGCCGGCCTCAACCACTTCGGTCAAAGCCTGCATCGTCTCCTCGAGCGGCGTGCCCTCGTCGTAGCGATGGCACTGATAAAGGTCGACGTAGTCGGTGCGCAAGCGCTCCAGGGAAGCGTCGATCTGCTTGTGGATCTGCGCCGCCGAGAGGCCTCTGTCGGTATCGGACATCTGGAAGTAGACCTTTGTGGCGAGCACATATGAGTCGCGGTCATAACCTGAGAGCACCTCGCCGAGCAGCGACTCGGCCGCGCCCCGTCCGTAGACGTTGGCGGTGTCGATGAAGTTGATGCCCTCCTCGAAGGCCGTCTTTACACAGGCCTCGGCCTGCTCGCGTCCCACTCCCCCGGAGTAGGTCAGCCACGAGCCGAGGCTGATCTCCGAGACATCGATGCCGCTGGAGCCGAGCTTGCGATAGTTCACGCAATCCAGACTACCGGCTCATAGCTTCGACCACGAGCAGCCAGCTCGGCGGCGCGGCGCGCTCTGCCTACCGTCGCCGACCAGAAGCAAAGCTCTGGATCGGCGGGGCTACGGCGCGCATGTCCGCTCCCATCTCGGCGCCTTGCTGCTCGCCCTCCTGCGCCGGAGGATCGGCGCCCCGGAGCCGGCTTACGCGCGCTGCCCCGCCCCCCCCTACCTCACTCCTCTCAACCGGCGCAAGGAAGCGCTCGAGCGCGGCCAGCTCCGAAACGATCACGTTGAGCACTCCCGATGGCGAGCGCTCCAAACGACCGCGTGCCAGCAGCAACGGCTCGGCGCGCGCGAGCCCGCGCTGGCGCTCGTACACCGGGGCCGACACGACCAGGTTGACCGTGCCCCACTCGTCCTCGAACAGCAGGAACATCGTTCCCTTGGCCGTGCCAGGGCGCTGACGGGCGATCGTCATGCCGGCCACCGCCACCGAGCAGCCGTGCGGCATACGCGACAGCTGGGCGCTTGTGGCCAGCATCGGGATTGACAGGCGTGGGCGCAGGACGGCCATAACGTGGTCGTGGACTGTCACCCCGCTCGTGGCGTAGTCGGCGAGCACCTGTTGCCAGCGGTCGAGCGGCCTCAGGTGGGGCGCTTGCGGCACCTCGATCGGCAAAGCGAGCTGAACCGCATCGCCTACGGCTTCTCCAGGAGACGCGATTCCCAACTGCCACAGAGCGGCGCGCCTACGTGCGTTCAGCCGATCCTCCGCTCCACCTTCCGCATCTTCCCTTGGACGGGTCGCCGAGCCCGCTGCTCTCTCCACATCCACGAGGCCGTCGCACGCGCCGGCCCAGGCCAGTTGCTCGAGCGTGCCGCGACGCGTCGCTCCCCGCGCGGCGAGATCGCCCAAATCGCGAAACCCACCGCCGCGTTCGCGCTCGGCGACGAGCTCGCGCACCTCGTCCGCAAGGACGCCTTTGACATAGCCCAGGCCGAGCCTCACCGCTCCCTGCTCCACCGTGCACTGCACGTCCGAGGCATTCACATCGAGTCCCAAAACCTTGATCCCCCGTTGCTGGGCCTCGTGCACAAGGCTGTCTGGTGCATAGAAACCCATCGGCTGCTCGTTCAAGAGCGCGCACAGGAACTCTGGGGCGTAATGGACGCGCAGCCACGTCGACTGGTAGGCCAGCAGGCCGAAGGCGGCGGCATGAGCCTTGGGGAAACCGAAGCCGGCAAAGCCCGCCACCATCTCCCATACACGCTCTGCTGTCTGCGCATCGGCATCGACATGACGCATCGCACCGGCGACGAAGTGCTTGCGGTGGCTGTTCATCGCCTCCTCCGAGCGCTTGCGACTCATCGCGCGACGCAGTCCGTCGGCCTCTCCCGGCGAGAAGCCCGCGAACGCCTCTGCCACCTGCATCACCTGGTCCTGGAAGATGATCGTGCCGAGCGTGTCCTCGAGCACCGGTTCTAGAGATGGGTGCTCGTAAGGAATCCGGTAGTCCGGGTCCTCGCGCAGGCGGGCGCGCCGCTCGATGTATGGGTTGATCGCTCCCCCCTGGATCGGTCCCGGCCGCACGATCGCCACCTGCACGGTCAGGTCGTCTAGGTTCCTCGGCCGGGTGCGCCGCAGCGACTGCATCTGCGCGCGGCTCTCGATCTGAAAGACGCCGACCGTGTCGGCCGCGCGGATCGCTTTGAACGTGTCGGGATCGTCGAAACGTATGCGCGACAGGTCCACGCGTTCCCCGCGCGTGCTTGCGACCAAGTCCACACAGCGTTCCACCGCCGAGAGCATTCCCAGCCCCAGCAGGTCGATCTTCAGGAAGCCCGCGTCCGCACAGGAGTCCTTGTCCCACTGAACCATCTGCCTGCCCTCCATCGCCGAGGGCACCACCGGGCAGCAGTCGATCAAGGGCCTTGTCGAGATCACCATCCCGCCGGAGTGCTGGGAGAGATGGCGAGGCAGACGGTATGCCTCTGCCACCAGTCGCGCGAGCCAGGACCAGCGTGTCGAGCGCGCCTGAACGGTCTTTCCGCCATTGAGGCGATCCCCACCCGCGTGCGAACCGCCGCATGCGTGCGAACCGTGAGAGAAGGCACTTTCAGAGGAAGTTCTCCCGGAGCCCAAGCCGGCGGCAACGTCGCGCTCAACGTCGCCCCTGCCGTCGGCCATGCGCGCCATGCGCTCGATCTCCCCCGGTGGCAAGCCAAGAACCTTGCCCAGCTCGCGGATTGCTCCCCGTGCGCGAAACGTTGGAAAGGCCGCAACCAGTGCGGCGCGCTCGTGCCCGTAGCGCTCGTGTACACGCGGGATCAAGACCTCGCGAATGTCGCGAGGAAAGTCGAGGTCGATATCGGGCAGTCCGCGCAAGTCCTCGTGCAGGAAGCGCCCCAGCAATAGTCCGTTTGCGATCGGGTCTATGTGCGAGAGGCCTGTCAGATAGCACACGATTGAAGACACCGACGAGCCGCGCCCGCGCCCTGGGGCCAAGAGCGCACGCGCCGTGTCGCGTCCCCGCACCTGCACAGCCACTTCGCGCGCAAGCTCGAGCATGTCGTGATGTAGCAGGAAGAATCCTGCCAGGCCGAGGCGATCGATCACGCGCAGCTCCTCGCCCAGACGTGCCTGGGCCTCCTCACGAGCGGCACATCCTGCGTAGCGGGCCTCGAGGCGAGCCCAGCACAACTCGGCCAGACGCCGCGGAGCGCTCGCGTCCTCGGACCCCGGATAGCTGTAGCCGAGATCCTTCGTCAGGTCGAAGCTCAGCTGCTCGGCCAGGAGCAGCGTCTCGTGCACCGCCTCGGGGTGATCGGCAAAGCGAGCGGCCATCGCCTGCGGCGAGCTCATCACGTGGGTGTGGTTACCGCGTCGTAACGGCTCGGAGGCATCGAGCGTCAGGTGGTTGCGCAATGCCACGAAGGCATCCTGCAACTCGGCGCGTGCGCGCGTGTGGGCGTGCACGTTGCCGGTGGCCACACACTTGATCTCGAGCTCGCGGGCGAGCGCCGAAAGCGCCCTGTTGCGGGTCCGGTCGTGGCGGG
>Ga0208480_1000658_pt1 | contig 12906 bp, 9 predicted proteins | sample NGESurshal092012_4_FD_184485 | JGI IMG/M metagenome (GOLD analysis project Ga0208480, IMG submission 184485) | Arctic peat soil microbial communities from Barrow, Alaska - NGEE Surface sample F53-1 shallow-092012 (SPAdes) | ecosystem: Environmental > Terrestrial > Soil > Wetlands > Peat ... | reverse complement strand
ATCGTCGACCGCCATCGGCTCGAGGGTCGCCAGCCCCATGACGAGGAAGCTCATTGCGATCCGATGATCCATGTGGGTCGCGACCATCCCTCCGCCGCGCGGCCGGCCGCCCTCGACAATCAGATCGTCGCCCTCGATGGCATAGTCGACGCCGGCGGCCCTGAGCCCGGCGGCCACTGCTGCCAGACGATCGCTCTCCTTCACGCGCAGTTCGTGCAAACCGCGCATCCGCGTCGAGCCCGAAGCGAATGCCGCCGCGACTGCCAGGATTGGATACTCGTCGATCATCGAAGGGGCGCGCGCGGCGGGAACATCGACCCCTTTGAGCGTGCCCGCGCGCACCCGCAAGTCCGCGACCTCCTCGCCGCCTTCGAGACGTTTGTCGAGCGTCTCGATGTGGGCGCCCATTGCCTTCAGCGTCTGGAGGAGCCCGGTCCTGAGCGGGTTCATCATCATCCCCTCGATGATGATGTCCGACCCCGGAACGATTAGGGCCGCGACGAGGGGGAACGCCGCCGACGATGGGTCGCCCGGAACCACGACCGTCGTCGGGCGCAATTCCGGCCGCCCGACGAGCGTGATCCGTCGCCCGTCGCCCTCGGGCGCGACGGCGACCTCCGCGCCGAAATGGCTGAGCATTTTCTCGGTGTGGTCGCGCGACGCCTCAGCCTCGATCACGGTCGTCACGCCCGGCGCGTTGAGCCCGGCAAGCAGCACGGCCGATTTGATCTGGGCCGAGGCGACGGGCGTGCGATATTCGATCGGCGCGGGATCGCGGGCGCCTTTGAGCACGATCGGACAGCGTCCGCCTTCGGTCTCGGAGAGGACCTGCGCGCCCATGAGCCTGAGCGGATCGAGGATGCGCCGCATCGGCCGCTTGCGCAGCGAAGCGTCGCCGTCGAAGGTCGCGGTGATTCCGTGACCGCCGACGACGCCCATCATCAGGCGGCAGCCCGTGCCAGCATTGCCGAAATCGAGCGCTTCGCGCGGCGCCGGAAGCGCCCCGATCCCCGGGCCGCGAATTCGCCATGCGCCCGGGCCGAGACGCTCGGTGACTGCGCCCAAGGCCTGGCAGGCCTTGCCGGTCCTGAGCACATCGTCGCCCTCGAGCAGCCCCTCGACGTTCGTCTCGCCGCAGGCAAGGAGGCCAAGCAGAAACGCCCGATGCGAGATCGATTTGTCGCCTGGCGGCCGCAGACGACCTTTAAGCGGTCGCGCGCGCCTGGCGCTGAGCGGCGAAGCCGGGGAGTGATGCGACGAGTGGGCGGACACCAGGGACCTTCCTTGGCCGGGAGCTGAACGAACGCGCCATCCGGCGGACCGCGCTCGTATCACCGACGCTGGAAACTGTCGACCGGCGCCCATATGGCGCATTGACAGGGCGGGGGGCGGCGACTAACCGAACCCCCGCCGAAATTTTATCCTCCACTCACCGGGAATAGATCGCCTTGTCCAAGCCCGAACTCGGAACCAAACATCAGTGCCAGAACTGCGGCGCGAAATTCTTTGATCTCAACAAGGACCCCATCGTCTGCCCGAAATGCGGGACTGTGTTCCAAGTCGCGGCCGCGACGCGGGCGCGGCCAGCCGCCAAGGCTGAAGAAGAAGAGGACACCGAGGTTGCGACACCCGCCGGCGTGGAGGTCGTGTCGCTCGACGAGGTCGAGGCGGGCGAGGAGAAGGCCGCCGCCGAGCCGGTGGTTGACGACGTCGATGTCGAGGAGGACGCCGAGGAGGACGCCGCGAATGATCCGTTCCTGGAAGAGGAAGAGGAGGACGACGACGTCACGAACCTCATCGATGGCGACATCGCGCCTGACGAGGAAACCTGAACAGCACGGGAATTCTGGGCCCGGCGTCGACCGGCGGGCGCGGACCGCGGCTTTTTTGGCCCGCGGCCCTTGTGGACGCGGCAAGTTTGCGGTTATACCGCCGCCCTCGGAAGTGAAGGCGGCTCCGCCCCAATCGGAGCCGCGACATTTTTGGAAAATGGGGCCATAGCTCAGTTGGGAGAGCGCTTCAATGGCATTGAAGAGGTCGTCGGTTCGATTCCGTCTGGCTCCACCACCATCCAAATGACATCCTCAAGTTCATCAGCGTCGAGCGCAAAGTCAGTGGCCAAGCTCACCGACTTCAAGGCCCTGACTTTCGATTGCTACGGCACGCTGATCGACTGGGAATCGGGCATGGTCGAAGCCCTGAAACCCCTGACCAGCAAAGCGTCGCGGAAGGTCACGCGCGATGAAATTCTCGAAGCGCACGCGCGCCACGAATCCTCGCAGCAAATCCAGACGCCGGCCAAAGTCTATCGCGATTTGCTGGCGACCGTTTATCGCCGCCTGGCCGAAGAATGGGGCGTCGCGACAAGCTGGAGCGATTGTGTCGCCTATGGCCGCTCGGTCCGGAACTGGCCGGTCTTCGCTGACACGGTCGCGTCCCTTCGATACCTGAAGGAACACTATACGCTCGCTGTCCTGTCGAACGTGGACAACGAGAGTTTTTCCTTCAGTAACGAAAAGCTGGGCGTCGATTTCGATGCGGTCTACACGGCGGAGGACTGCGGCTCCTACAAGCCCTCACCGCGGAATTTCGACTACATGCTCGCCAAGATCAAAACGCTCGGGATCGAGAAGAGCGCGATCCTTCACACCGCCGAGAGCCTCTTCCATGACCACGGGCCGGCGAACGAGCAGGGGCTCGCCTCATGCTGGATTCAGCGCCGCCATGGTCAGGAGGGCTCCGGCGCGACCATGGCTCTCGCCCGGACGCCCCGTTACGACTTTCGCTTTGAGAGCTTGGGCGCCTTTGTCAAAGCGCATCGGGAAGCGCTGAAGGCCTGATGGACAAGCCGCCGATCGTCTACGAGGACTTCGCCAAGGTCGACATGCGCATCGGCCGCATTGTTAGTGTCAAGCCGTTCGAGCGCGCGCGCAATCCTTCCTACAAGGTCGAGGTCGATTTCGGCCCTCTCGGCAAGAAATGGTCGAGCGCGCAGATTACCAGCTATTCGGAGGCTGACCTCGTCGGTCGTCTCGTTGTCTGCGTCGTCAATATGCCGCCACGCAACATCGCTGGCTTTCAGTCCGAAGTGCTGATCCTCGGGGCGAAGAATGCGCGCTCCGAAATCATCCTGCTGTCGCCGCTCGCCGAGATCGCGCTCGGGGAGCAGGTGTTCTGATATAAGCTTGGCGACGCCGGTCGCTTCCGCTCTCGACCAATGAAGCATGGAATGTCGCCATCGAAGGCTGGGCAAGATGAAACGTATGCCAACTCTCCTGATGGTCGTTGTTTTGATGGCGTGCTGTGCGCCCATGTTTTCTGCGGCCGCTGAGACCGTCTCGCACACGTCCGTCAAGCCAAAGAGCGCGCATGGTCACAAGGCCCCGATGAGACACGACCAGCTCACGCTCTATCCCCACGGTAAACCCGCGCGTCGTCAATCGGCGTATGGCTCCGCGCACCACCGGTTCAATCATCCGAGCCCGATCCATAATACTTTCATGGGCGTGCATCGGTGGTGAAGTCCGTTCGGCCTCTCACCTCGGAATAGGAGAGCCATCGCCGGTCCTCAGCCTTGTTTCAAATCTCTTTGCCCGGCCCTTTGTCGCCCACGGTTCTTTACATCGCGAACATGCTTGCCTAGTAGACTCGTGGGCGGCTTGGATGAACAGCGGCGGTTGGAAGGCGTCAGGCTTGCCGCAGTGTTGCGCTGCTTCGGGCGAAGCGCCTGCCGTGCTCTCAGATTTCGGGTCCCGCTGGCGATACGCCAGGTGCGGATGACGTGCGGAGGAGACCCTCGATGACCTTTCGTCGCCGCGTTGCTGCGTCCGCGCTTCTGTTGGGTGTCGGGGCGTGCGCACTTTCAATGGGCGCGGACTCGGACGGTGGCTTTTCACTCGCGCCTTCGGCTCATGCGCAAGGCATGATCCGCAATCTGATCGCGCGCCTGCGCGGGCAGACGCTGCCGGAGGGCATCGTCAAGTCGAACGGTCGCATCGAGGCGACCCAGGTCGACGTGTCTTCGAAATATGCCGGTCGACTGGCCCAGGTGAACGTGGAGGAGGGGTCGAGCGTCACCCAAGGGCAGGTGATCGCGAAGCTCACCTCGCCGGAATACGACGCACAGCTGCGGGCCGCCAAGGCCGACGTGCAGAAAGCGAACGATGCGCTCGCGGCGGCTGAAGCGGAAATCACTTCACGGGAGAGCGCGCTCGAGTTCGCCAAATCGGACTTTGAGCGCGGCCAGGAACTGATCAAGAGCGGCCATATCACGAAGCAGACTTTCGAGCAGCGCAAGCGCAACTTGGATTCTGCGGTTGCCGCGGTGAAGAGCTTCACCGCCCAGCGCGATCAGGCTTTGTCTCATATCGCGAACTCGGAGGCGGAGGTCGATCGCGTCCAGTCGATCATCGACGACTTGACGCTCGTTTCGCCGCGGTTGGGACGCGTTCAATATCAGCTTGCGCGGGCCGGCGAGGTCGTCGCCGCCGGCGCGCCGATCGTGACGATCCTGGACCTTACCGATGTCTATATGACGCTCTTCCTGCCGGCCGCGGACGCAGGCCGGCTCGCGGTCGGCGACGAGGCGCGCATCATTCTCGATCCGGTTCCCGATTATGTTGTTCCGGCAAAAGTCAGCTTTGTCGCCGCCGACGCGCAATTCACCCCAAAGACCGTCGAGACCACGGACGAACGCGCCAAGCTGATGTTCCGCGTCAAGCTCAAGATCGATGCGCAAGTTCTTCAGCAATTCTACACGCGCGTGAAGACCGGCGTCCGGGGCCTGGGCTTCGTCCGCACCAAGGCCGATCTGGAGTGGCCGACCGAACTTCAGGTCAAGCTGCCCAAGCCGCCCGAAGCGAAAGCGCCCGAGCCCGCACCGGCTGGCAATGCTGGCGGCGCCACCGCGCCAGAGGCCAAGGCGCCCGACGCCAAATGACGGCCGACGCGATCGCGCGGGTCAAGGCCGTATCGCACCGCTATGGCGAGACGGTCTCGCTCATGGACGTCAGCATCGACATTCCTTCGCGCATCATGGTCGGCGTGATCGGCCCGGACGGCGTCGGCAAATCGACTCTGCTTGGGCTCATCGCGGGCGTAAAGAAGATCCAGGCCGGCGAGGTCGTCGTCTTCGACAAGACCATCGCCAACCAGGAAACGTTGCGGGAGATTCGCGGCCGCATCGCCTATATGCCTCAGGGTCTCGGCCGCAACCTCTACCCGACGCTCTCCGTCTTCGACAACATCGATTTCTTCGGCCGGTTGTTCGGATTGTCGGCGACGGAGCGTCGCGCCAAGATCACCGAGCTTCTCACGGCGACGAGCCTGGAGAAGTTCGAATCGCGTCCCGCGGGCAAGCTATCCGGCGGCATGAAGCAGAAGTTGAGCCTCTGCTGTGCGCTCGTCAACGACCCCGATCTGCTCATTCTCGACGAGCCGACGACCGGCGTCGATCCGCTGTCGCGCGGCCAGTTCTGGGATCTCATCAACTCGATCCGCGCGCGCCGGCCGCAGATGAGTGTGATCGTCGCCACCGCCTATATGGACGAAGCCGAGCGCTTCGACTGGCTGATGGCGATGGACGATGGAAAAATCATCGCTACGGGCACGCTGAAGGAGCTGCTCGCCAAGACGGGCGAGCCCAATCTTGACGAAGCCTTCATCGCGATGATGCCGGAGGCGAAACGCGCCCTGCACAAGAAAGTGGTCGTGCGTCCGCGCGTGGCTTCGCCGGACGAGACGCCGGCGATTGAAGCCGAAGGGCTCACCCGCCAGTTCGGCGATTTCGTCGCGGTCGACCACGTCAGCTTCAAGATCCCCCGCGGCGAGATCTTCGGCTTTCTCGGCTCCAATGGCTGCGGCAAATCGACGACCATGAAAATGCTGGTGGGCTTTCTGCCGGCGACCAGCGGCACGTGCAAGCTCTTTGGCGAGCCGATGGGCTCGAACGACATGCAGGCGCGGCGCAACGTCGGTTACATGACGCAGGCCTTCTCGCTCTACGGCGAATTGACGGTCGCGCAGAATCTCCAGCTCCACGCGGAGCTTTATCATCTGCCGACCGAGAGGGTTGCAGGGCGCATCGAGGGGCTGCTGGAGCGCTACGATCTCAAGGCCTTCGTAAACGCGCGGCCCGACAGCCTGCCGCTCGGCATCAAGCAGCGCCTCCAGCTCGCGGTCGCCGTGCTGCACGAACCCTCCATTCTCATTCTTGACGAGCCGACGTCCGGCGTCGACCCGATCGCGCGCGACGCCTTCTGGCGCACGCTGATCGACCTCTCGCGCGACGACGGCGTCACGATTTTCGTCACCACCCATTTCATGAACGAGGCGGACCGCTGCGACCGCATCTCGCTCATGCACGCGGGCAAGGTGCTCGCAGTCGGCGCGCCGCAGGAGCTGGTCAAGGAGCGCGGCAGCGCGTCGCTCGAGGAGTGTTTCGTCGGCTATCTCGCGGAGGCGGCCGGCATCGACATGACGAAAAAGGTCGAGGCGCCGGCGCCGGCCGCCGAAGTCGAGGCGAACGAGCGGCCGAAGCGCTTCAAGATCGGCCGGCTGTGGGCCTACGCGCGGCGCGAGACAGTCGAGTTGTTGCGCGACCCGATCCGGCTGGCTTTCGCGCTTCTCGGTCCGATCATTCTCATGTTCGCCTTCGGCTTCGGCATCTCGTTCGATATCGAGAATCTGGCGACCGCGACATTCGACCAGGACGACACGCCCGAGAGCCGCGAGCTGCTTCAGGGCTTCGAGGGCTCGCGCTATTTCTCGGTCCAGCCGCCGATCACGTCGGCGGACGAGGCCGAGAGACGGCTCAGAAGCGGCAACACGCAGATCGTGGTCGAAGTGCCGCCCGGATTCGGCCGCGACCTTCTCAACAAGCGCACGCCGGAAGTCGACGCGACGGTCGACGGCGCGATGACGTTCCGCGGCGAGACGGCGAAGAACTACGTCACCGGCGTCGTCAGGAAGCGGGGCGAGGAATTGACGCGGAGCCAGCGTCGCGCCGGGAGCGCCAACGCCTGGACGGACGACGACATCCAGACCCGCTTTCGCTACAATCAGGCTTTTCTCAGCGTCAATGCGATGGTGCCCAGCATTTTCATGCTGCTGTTGTGCCTGATCCCAGCGATCATGTCGGCGATCGCGGTCGTGCGTGAGAAGGAGACCGGCTCGATCGCCAACTTCCGCTCGACGCCGATCACCCGGTTCGAGTACCTGGTCGGTAAGGAGCTGCCCTATATCGCGGTCTCGATGATCGCCTTCTTCGCCCTGTTGCTGATCTCGATTTTCATTTTCCACGTGCCGCCGAAGGGACCGTTCCTCGTCCTTCTCCTGGGAACGTTCGTCTATGTGATTGCGACCGTAGGTTTCGGCGTCCTGATCTCCTCCTTCACCCGAACGCAGGTCGCAGCCGTCTTCGCAACGGCGATTCTCTCGATCGTGCCGGCAGTCAATTTCTCGGGGATGCTCGCGCCGGTCTCCTCGCTCTCGGGCGGGGCGAAGGTGATCGGCCTTTCCTTCCCCTCATCCTGGTACCAGCAGGTTTCGGTCGGCGTATTCGCCAAGGCGCTCGGGATCGCCAGCCTATGGAAAGACATCGCTGCGATCGCGCTGATCGCGCTCGTCTTCTTAGGCCTGTCGCTGGCCCTGCTGCGCAAGCAGGAGGCGTGAGATGTCCGAGGCGTCCTCACCAAAAGCTCCCCATCTCGTCGAAGCAAAGCCCCTGACCTTCATCGACCATGTGGTCAACATCTTCCACCTGGTCATCAAGGAGCTCAGAAGCATCCGGGCGGACCCGGTGATGTTGCTTCTGGTCGTCTATTCGTTCAGCATTTCCGTGAACACGGTCGCCACCGGCGCGGTGACGGAAGCAACCAACCTATCCGTCGGCATTGTCGATGAGGACGGCTCGGACCTGTCGCGGCGCATCGCCGAGGGGCTGCGGCTGCCAACCTTCCAGCCGCCCGTGCAGCTCACCGCCTCGGAGATCGACCCGATCATGGATCAGGGCAAGCTCCTGTTCGTCGTCGAGATCCCGCCCAATTTCGAGGCCGACGTTCGCGCCCAGCGCAAGACTGGCATCCAGATCAATGTCGACGCGACCGCGATCGCCCAGGCCGGCAACGGCGCAAGCTCTCTGCGCAACGCCATCGCCACGGAGATCCAGCGGTTCCTTTCGGGGCGGGAGGATTCGAGCGGCGCGCCAATCAATCTGGTCGTGCGGGCCGCCTTCAACCCGAACCTCAAGACGGCGTGGTTCTCGGCCATGACCCAGGTCATCAACCAGATCACGATGCTGACGGTCATCCTCACCGGCGCGGCGCTGATCCGCGAGCGTGAGCAGGGCACCGTCGAGCACCTGCTGGTGATGCCGGTCGTGCCCTCGGAGATCATGGTGGCCAAAATGATCGCCAATGGCCTCGTCATCCTGGTCGCGGCGATGTTATCGCTGCAATTCGTCGTGCACTGGTGGATCGGCTCGCCGATCAACGGGTCTTTGCTGCTGTTCCTGCTTGGCGCGGCGATCTATGCGCTCGTCGTGGCGGCGCTCGGGATTCTGCTTGGCACGCTGGCGACAACCATGGGGCAGTTCGGGCTGCTCGCCATGCCTGTGCTGATCGTCACGCAATTGCTGTCGGGCAGCAGCACGCCGATGGAGAGCATGCCGGTCTGGCTGCAATATGGGATGCAGACGATCAGCCCGACGCCGCACTTCGTCTCGTTCGCGCAGGCGGTGCTGTTCCGCGGGGCCGACCTGACCCTCGTCTGGCGGCCCCTGGCGGCGATGCTCGCCATTGGCGTTGTCTATTTCTCCGTCGCCAGCGTCCGCTTCCGCAAAGTGATCTTCGGCGGTTGATCGCTTAGGCGCCGGCGTGCCGCATTAATAGACAGTCGCATAGGGGAGTGGAATAAGTCGTTCCACCTATTTGCGCCGCTCGGCTTGACGGCCTCAGCCGCAGAAGTCCACAGTGCCGCGCGATCAATAAACTGCGGCCATCCGGCAGGCGCTTCTTTCGCCAACCCTTGGCCCGATTATCTGAACAAAGGGAGAGAAGCTTGCCCAAGTCCAATTGGCGCGCCGGCATCGACCGCCGCACACTCGTCAAATCGGCGGGCGCGCTCGCCGCTGCGCAATTTGCCAGCCCATTCATCATTCCCGCCCGCGCCGCCGACCCGGTCAAGATCGGGTTGGACAATCCGCTGACCGGCACCTACGCCGCTCCGGGCAAGAACGAGCTGGTCGGCTGCCAGATGGCGCTTGACGAGATCAACGCCAAGGGAGGCATCCTCGGCCGTCCGGCCGAGCTCCTGGTCGAGGACTCCACCAGCGGCGACGCCGGCACGGCGGTGCAGAAGGCGCGCAAGCTGATCGAAGGCGACAAGGTCAATTTTCTGCTCGGCAACGTGAACTCGGCGCTGTCGCTGGCGATGGCCCAGGTATCGAACGAAAAGGGCGTGCTGCACATCGTGCCCGGCGGCCACACCGACGCCGTCACCGGCTCGAGCTGTCACTGGAACGTGTTCCGCGTCTGCAACACGACGCAGATGGAGGCCAATGCGGTCGCAAGCGCGCTGGTCAAGGCATACGGCAAGAAGGTCTATTACATCACGCCCGACTACGCTTACGGCCATACGCTGGAATCCGGCCTCGTCAAGGCGATCGGCGCGCTCGGCGGCGAGCGGGTGGGCGGCGACTTGACGCCGCTCGGCACGGTGGACTTTTCCTCCTATCTCATCAAGGCGCAGGCGGCGAATCCGGACGTCATTCTCTTCCTCATTCAGGGCGAGGACATGGTCAACGCGCTCAAGCAGGCGGTGCAGTTCGGCCTCGACAAGAAGGTCCATCTCGCCGGCGCGCAGCAGGAACTCGAGGCGCTCGAAGGCCTGCCTCCGGAAGCCCGCATCGGGACCTGGGTGATGGAGTGGTATTGGAACCAGCCGGGCGTGCCGCATGTCGCCGAATTCGTCGAGGCGATCAAGAAGCGCACCGGACGCGCGCCGACCGCGCGCAACTGGTTCGGCTATGTCTCGACCTGGACCTGCGCGCTCGGCGCCGCCAAGGCCAATTCGCTGAAGGCGGTCGACATGGCCAAGGCCCTGCAGGACTTTCATCTGCCGCCTGAAATCGCGCTCGGGCCGAACCCGGCCTTCTATCGCGCCGGCCAGAACCAGCTTCTCGCCACGCTCTTTGTCGGCGACGCCCAGGCGAAGGGATCGGCGCCCGACGATCTTTTCAAGGTGACCAAGACCGTCAGCGGCGTGGACGCCGCGGGTTCGCTTGAGGAAAGCGGCTGCAAGATGACCTGGCCGACCTGACGGTCGTGCGAGGGGAGGGGGGCGCGGTCGCTCCTGCCGCCGCAGGCGGCGCGGGCGACGAGCGTATCGCATGACTCAAGTCGTTCTGTTCAACGTCTTCAATGGCCTGATCGTCGGCGCGTTCTACGCCCTGATGGCGCTTGGCCTGTCGCTGATCCTCAACCTCAGCGGCGTGATCAACTTCGCCCACGGCGGATTCTTGGCGCTCGGCGCCTATCTCGCCTACACGCTGATCCCTTATATCGGTTTCTGGGGCGCGCTGATCCTCGCGCCGCCGCTGACCGCTGTGCTCGGCCTCGTCATTGAGCGGCTGTTGATCCGCCCGCTCTACGGAAAGGATCCACTGTACAGCCTCCTCCTGACCTTCGGGCTCGCCTACATCTTCGAGGATGTGACGCGCCTGATCTGGGGCGCGCAAAGCGTGCCCTTTCAGGTCCCCAGCTGGCTGATGACTTCGCTGTCGAGCCAGTACTTTTTCCTTACTGGCTATCGCGTGTTCATGATGATCATCGTTGCGGTGGCTGTCGGCGGCCTGTTCGCTGTGCTCAAGTACACGCGGCTAGGCATGCGCATTCGCGCCGGAACGCGCGACCTCGACACAGTCTCGACGCTCGGGGTGAACGTCAAGGTGTTGCGCAGCCTCAACTTTGGCATCGGCATTTATATGGCCGGCCTCGCGGGCGTGCTGGCGGCGGGCCTATTGGGCCTCTCGCCCACCATCGGCGCCAACCTCATCATGCCGAGCTTCGTCGCGATCATCGTCGGCGGCCTCGGCAGCCTGCTTGGAACATTGATTGGCGGCTTGATGATCGGCGTCGTTTCCGGCCTGGCGGCGGTCTATTTTCCTTCCGCCACCGAGGCCGTGATCTACGTGATGATGGGACTGGTTCTGCTCGTCAGGCCGCGCGGCCTGCTCGGCGAAGAGGGGAGGGTGCATTGAGCCCCGCCCGTGCGCGCGCCCTCGATGCCGCGGTCTGCCTGCTGCTCCTGTTCATGCCATTCTGGATGGGCGCGATCGGCGGCTACACCGAACTCGCCACCCGAATCGTGGTCATGGGGCTGGCGGCGATGTCGCTCAATTTCCTGCTTGGCTTCACCGGGGTTCTTTCGTTCGGCCACGCCGCCTATTTCGGGCTCGGCGCCTATGGGGCGGGAATGGCGATCAAGTATCTGGGTGCGGGATCGATCCCGGCGATCGGGTTCGGCGTCGTCGTCGCAACGATCGCGGCGATGATCATCGGCGCGCTGATCATCAAGCTGCGCGGCGTCTATTTCGCCATGGTGACCATCGCTTTCGGCCAGGTGTTTTACTTCATCGCCTTCCGCTGGAATGCTGTGACCGGCGGCGACGACGGGCTCTCCGGCTGGCATCGCCTGCCGATCGACTTCGGCTTCGCCCGGCTCGACATTTTTCAAAACGACAAGGCGTTCTATTATTTCGCTCTCGCAATTTTTGCGGTCTGCGTCGGCGCGATGGCGGTGCTTCTTAACTCGCCGTTCGGGCGCTCGTTGATCGCCATTCGCGAGAATGAACGGCGCGCGCGCTTTCTCGGCCTGCCAATCGAGTTTCACGTCTGGCTGTCGTTCGTGATCTCGTGCCTCTTCGTCAGCGTGGCGGGGGCGCTCTATGCGCTGCTCAACAATTTCACCGATCCCCGGGCTTTGCGCTTCGACCTCTCGGGCAATCTCGTCATCATGGCGGTGCTGGGCGGCATGCGCTCGTTCTGGGGCCCGCTGATCGGCGCGGCGATTTTCGTCGCGCTGCAGGATTACGTCTCGAGCCACACCGAAAACTGGATGTCGGTGATCGGCCTCGTGTTCGTGCTGGTGGTGCGCTTCTTTCCCCGCGGGGTCCTGGGCATGCTGCGCACGGGAGCGAAGGCGTGAGTCTGCTTCAGGTCGAGGGCGCATCGAAGCGCTTCGGCAGCCTGGTCGCCATCGACGACGTGTCTTTGAGCATCGAGCCGGGCGAGTTGCGCGCGATCATCGGTCCGAACGGCGCAGGCAAGACGACGTTCTTCAATCTGGTCAGCGGCCTGTTCGCGCCGACCGCGGGCTCGATCCGTTTCGAGGGCCGCGACATCGCCCCGCTCGGTCCCGATGAGCGGGTGCGACGCGGCATGTCCCGCACTTTCCAGATCACTGAGGTCTTTCCCGAGCTCTCCGTCGCCGACAACATCCGCGTCGCGGTCGAAGTCGCGTCCGGCTATCGCCTTCGGCCCTGGCTTGGCGCGCAGGCGCGGGCGAGCGTGGCGGCGCGCGTCGCCGAGCTTCTGAGCCTGGGCGGGCTGGCCGACAAGTCAGAGATGCGCGCGGGCGCGCTGTCGCACGGCGACCAGCGGGCGGCTGAGATCATGATGTCGCTCGCTTTAAGACCCCGCCTTCTCATGCTCGACGAGCCAACAGCGGGCATGGGCGATCAGGAGACCTACGACATCGCGCGGCTCATCCGGCGGCTGCACCGGCGAGAAGGGCTAACGATCATGTTGATCGAGCACGACATGCGCGTCGTGTTCAACCTCGCCGATCGCATCATGGTGCTGGCGGAGGGTCGGGTGTTGGCGGAGGGCGCGCCGCAGGAGATCGCCG